>ENA-UOOR01000551-UOOR01000551.1-fermentation-metagenome-genome-assembly--contig:-NODE-551-length-52469-cov-44.304079_pt1 | contig 52469 bp, 47 predicted proteins | sample MGYA00245780_ERZ724029 | MGnify/ENA primary metagenome ERZ724029 (study PRJEB28704, sample SAMN03018315) | fermentation metagenome | biome: anthropogenic terrestrial biome; feature: soil; material...
AGATAGCAGCATAAAAAATTAAAAAAGGAGCTGTCCTTTTGGAACAGCCCCTTTAAAATATACAATTTAAATCTATTAATCTTATAAATTAGGATTGATTGAATTCCATTGATCAATCGGTGGAACAACACCCAATTCGATAACTTGAGTACGAAGGGCTTTTAAATGCTCATAGCTTTCGTTTAATGATGCAATTTCTTCTGCTGTACCTTTAACTGGTGCATAATGAACTCCGTCTTTATCAATAGTGGTTTCCATTCCCATCATAATATGATCGTAACCTTCGCTGTTAACATAGCAACCAGCCGGCCAACGGAATGATTCACCTCCCATAGCTGCACGAATCATCTCTACTGATACGTATGCGGGACTCTGGAATGATGAACGACCACGTAACTTGATAATATTTGAACCTCCTTTAACAACACGTTCTTTTAATGCAACCCATTCTTCATTGGTTAATTTGTCAGTACCTATTAAATCTGTAAGCGGAGTGCCTTGTACTTTTGCTGTTGAAGCAAATACTGCCATCTGCTCACCGTGACCTCCGTAAGTACGAGTGTTGGTAACTTCACTTTGCTTTACACCAAAATGTTTAGCTAATTCACTCTGTAAACGGGTGCTGTCCAAACCTGCAAGGGTGGTTACTTGAGATGGTTTTAATCCTGAATATATCAATGCTACCAAACCGGTGATATCTGCTGGATTGAAGATAACGGTCAAGTGCTTTAAATCGGGACAATAGGTTTTGATATTTCTACCTAATTGTTCAGCAATCTCTGAATTTCCTTTCAACAAATCTTCACGAGTCATACCGTCTTTTCTGGGAGCACCACCAGACGAAATCATAAACTTAGCATCAGTGAAAGCTTCTTTTACATCTGTCGTAAATGTAAGATTTAATCCTTCAAAGCCACAGTGAAAAATTTCCTCAGCAACACCCTCTAAACCTGGTGCATAAACATCATACAAACAGATGTTCGGAGTTAAACGCATCATGGCAGCGGTTTGAGCCATGTTTGAACCAATCATACCGGCAGCGCCAACGATTGTTAATTTGTCATTAGTTAAGAAGTCCATAATGAATAATATTTAGTAAATTAATATTGGTCTTTTCAGAGTCCAAATTTACAAAAACTTCTTCACTTTAACATGGTCTTTACAAAAATAAAAAGAGGAATAATAACTATAACCTACTATAAAAAATAAAAGCATTACTTAAATTTTGTGAATATCATTTGTTTCTTAATCAATTATCATTATTTGCAACTCTATTTTAAAATAAATTACTATTTTTGTATCAAATAGAAAAATATAACTAATATTTAATTATTGGTTGCATCTAAAATCAACATTTTAGACTTCATGTATTTACGAATATTTAAACTAGAATCATGAGTAAAAACTTTTTTCGAACAAGCGATAATAATCCGAAGAATATTCAAATCAGGAAAAATATTATCAATCATTTTGTTACAGAAGGAAATGATACAATAGCGGAATTGGCTAAACTTCTTGACTTAAGCGTTCCTACTGTCACAAAATTCATTTCTGAACTTACAGAAAATGGCTTTTTAATGGAATATGGTAAAATCCAAACAAATGGAGGACGACATCCTTTATTGTATGGACTAAATCCGTCATCTGTATACTTTGTTGGGGCTGATATGACGCGCCATCACCTAAGTATTGCACTCATGAACTTTAGGGGCGACATAGTAAGCCACCAAATGGGGATTCAATATACATTTGAAAATACTCCTGAATCTTTTGATACACTCTGTGGACATATCCAGGATTTTATCGACAAAACAGGAAGTTTAAAAGATAAAGTATATAACATAAACCTCAATATTTCCGGTAGGGTAAATCCAGAATCCGGATATAGCTATAGCCACTTCTTCTTCAGCGAAGAACCAATCAGCAAAATATTGTCTAGAAAACTGAATATAAAAGTTGGAATTGACAACGATACACGAGCAATGGCTTATGGTGAATACATGAGCGGAGTAGTCGAAAGCCAAAAAAATGTGATCTTTATAAACATTAGTTGGGGACTGGGAGTAGGAATTATTGTTGATGGAAAATTGTACTACGGCAAATCGGGATTCTCTGGTGAATTTGGACACTTCCCTGCGTTCGATAACGAAATCATCTGCCATTGTGGTAAAAAAGGATGTCTCGAAACAGAAGCATCGGGACTTGCAATACATAGAAAAGTACTGGAACGAATTCAAAATGGAGAAGCTTCAATCCTCACAGAACATGTTAAGGACCTTAATAAACTTACTCTAACTGATATAATTAAGGCAACAAACATGGAAGATCCTTTGTGTATCGAAATCATAGAGGAAATTGGAACTAAACTTGGTAGATATGTTGCAGGACTTATCAATCTATTTAACCCGGAACTTGTTGTACTTGGCGGCCAAGTAGCAGAAGCTGAAGGATTTATACTACTACCCATCAGAAGCGCAGTGAGAAAATACTCGCTTAACTTGGTTAATAAAGATACGCAAATCGTTCTCTCTAAACTTAAAAATAAAGCTGGTATTGTTGGTGCTTGCATGGTCGCAAGAAGCCGACTCTTTGATGAATATGAAGAGGTAGATTAATTTCCCCTCTTCTTATTCTTATTCTATTCTAAGTCCATTTCATTAATCAAATGGGTAGCTCCTGCGTATTTGTCAATGATAAACAAAACATAACGGATGTCTACAATTATACTTCGTTGATAATCTGGTAAATACTGAATGTCTCCACCAACTCCTTCCCAGTTTCTATCAAAGTTTATACCTATTAATTCGCCTTTTCCATTCATAACGGGACTTCCGGAATTACCGCCGGTTGTGTGTGTTGTGGCAGTAAATGCTACGGGCATCTTGCCATTTGTTAATCCATACTTACCAAAATCTTTGGTCTCATACAGCTCTTTTAATCTGCCCGGAACAATAAATTCCCAATTGGTCGAGTCTTCTTTTTCAATAATTCCGTCCATTGTCGACTGATATGAATAAACTACTGCATCTTTTGGCTGATATCCATTTATCACTCCATAACTTAATCTTAAAGTTAAATTTGCATCTGGAAAATTTGACGCTGTCCCGTCCATAGCAAGTATTCCCTCTAAATATGTTTGACGATTTTTTGCAAAAGGAATGTCAAATTGACTCAACTGCATACTTAATGTTCGAGACTCACTCATTACTGATTGAGCAAAGTTGAACATTGGATCTTCTTTCAATCTCTTAAGTTTCTCAGAATCATTCATAAATGATTTCAAATTGGTTTCACTGCCAAATATTGATTCATCAAAAATATATGATACAAATGCTGTCGGATCTCCATCAAACTGAGAATAGATTATATCAAAGTATTTCGGCTGAGAATCACGTGCTACTTTCTGAATATATGCCTCTAACATTTTACTCGACACAATTCTATCTACCAATGGATTATAATTTTCATTCGCAAACTTTCGATAATCCAATTCAAGTTGGGCCAAACCTTTTTCAATTTCTTCGTCTTTGGCTCCATTTTCAAGGGTAGAAACTAACATATTTCTCCCGTTCATGGGAACTTGAGCAAACTCAATTCCTCGCAATATTCCTTCATTAAGCATCCAATTTTGATACCTCAACTTGGATCGTTCATTAACTAATCGTTCAATATTATCAAGTGCTTCTTTGTATTTTGGTTGGTTTTTATTCTTAGCCCAATCTAACAACCTATTCTGCTGATCGAGTTTTAACTGTTCAAAATCACGTAATCCAATTGCCCAATTTGTACCTATCGCATTTTTATATGAGTTAGTTGATCCTGAATACTTTGATGCATATTGTATTTTAACTGCAGGATCTTTTAGCATTTCTTCTAACATCGCTTCCTGACGAATCTCACGCATCTCTATGCGGACTGTATTGTCAATATCCCTTCGTTCGGCCACTTCCCAAGATGTGTAATATTTATTAGTTGTTCCCGGGAAACCCAAAATCATTGCAAAATCATTTGCCTGAACGCCTTTGGTCGATATTTTCAACCACTTTTTAGGTTTCAAAGGTACATTACTTGGTGAATAAGTTGCCGGATTGCCGTCTTTATCTGCATAGATCCGGAATACAGAGAAATCGCCGGTGTGCCTTGGCCACATCCAGTTATCAGTATCAGCACCAAATTTACCTATTGAACTGGGAGGTGCACCAACTAACCTTATATCAGAATATATCTTTTTTGTGAACATATAATACTGATTACCATCGTAAAACGGCTTAATCTCCACTACAACTCCCGGAGTTTTAACTAAAACATCTTCTCCAACCTTTTCTCTTGCTAAACCGTTAAGATAGGAAGGGGACAAGTAAAAGACTCCATCCTTATCATTCGACTTATCTCGATCAAGACAACTCTTAACATAAGTAGTTACGTCTTCAATATTTTCAATAAAAGTAATCGTCAGTCCTGGATTCGGCAACTCTTGAGATCTGTTCATCGCCCAAAAACCATCATCTAAATAGTTGTGCTCTAATGTGCTATGACTCTGAATTGCTCCATATCCACAATGATGGTTTGTCAAAACAAGACCTTCAGAAGAAACAACCTCTCCTGTACAACCGTTACCAAATTGTACAACTGCATCTTTAAGTGAATTTCCATTGGGATTATAGATATCATAATCTTTAAGTTTCAGTCCTAACTTCTTCATATCCGAATACTTCTGCTGTTTCAACAAATTCAACATCCACATACCTTCATCTGCAGATATACTAAAAACAAAAAGACAAAAGACGATGCACAAAAGACCCTTCTTCATATTATTCTAGTTTAATTTAGATGGATAAAGATAATAAAAAAGTCACAGAAAAGAATTGGAAGTAAGGTTTTCATTGTATATTTGTCAGATATACACTAAAAGAGAGCACTTAAGATATAATATGAAAATACAGAGAACTGCCATATTAATTACAATCTCTATTTTATTATTCAGTTGCAACGGAATCGATAAATCATCCAAAAGTCAAACTTCTCATTACAATCTTTTGAACTCAAAAGTTAAAACTAATATTGATAATGACTTAATGAGACAACCAACGGATTCTATTCTGCACGATTCACTGTTGTTTTACACTGCAAATGGAGATACGACGGGACTTTGGCCGGTTAAAAACCAACCTGTTCCACTGAATGGTGCCATTTTACCGTATAACCGAGTGGTGGCTTATTACGGTAACTTGTACTCCAAAAGGATGGGAGCACTAGGAGAATATCCTCCAAAAGAAATGTGGGAAAGGTTGAATAAAGAGGTCAAAGCATGGGAAGTTGCTGATCCAAAAACACCTGTTGTTCCTGCAGTTCACTATATTGCGGTAGTCGCTCAAAATGATCCAATGAGCGATGGAAAATACAGAATGAGAATGCCGGCACATCAGATTGATTCTGCTCTGAACATCGCAAAAATGGGAGACGCGATTGTCTTTTTGGATATTCAGGTAGGCTTGAGTAGTGTACAAGAAGAAGTTCCTCTATTAGAGAAATATCTATCCATGCCGCAAGTACATCTGGGAATAGATCCAGAATTTTCAATGAAGGATAAAAGTAAACCGGGTACAAAAATCGGTACTTATGATGCGGAAGATATTAATTATTGCTCTGAATATTTAGCCGGATTGGTAAGGAAACACAATCTTTCTCCAAAAATACTTGTGGTTCATCGATTTACAAAAGGGATGATTACAAATTATCAAAACATAAAACTTAGACCAGAAGTACAGATCGTTATTAATATGGACGGCTTTGGGCCTCCTGCAATAAAATACAGTACACAGGATAGATTCATTAAAACTGAACCTGTTCAATTCACGGGGTTTAAGCTCTTTTATAAAAACGATCCAAAATTGCAGCCTTTTCATATGCTCACCCCAGACGAACTTCTGCAATTGAAACCACGTCCGGTTTATATTCAATATCAATAAATAAGAATATTATATGTACAAGCGATATTACTGGCGACTGTTGCATGAGTTTACACTCAATTTCAGTAATAAAGAATCCATATTTGGTATTAATATATTAAATTAACCAAAAAGATGGGATAACAATTGAGTTTTCCATTGAAAACAAGTATTTTTGTGGCCAATTGAATTATAGTCAATTAACAAAAAATGAATATAAAAGAACGTACTCCACAATTTATAGCCATAATAGGCATATTAGTTATTTTACTGGCAATACTGATTGGATTCTTGGTAAATAAGAATTCGAAGATTAGTGAGTTGGAACAGCAAACAGAAATCAATAAGCAAGAACTCGAAGATGAATATGAAGCGATCTCTCTTCAATATGAAGGTTTCAAGTTCAGTGTAAAGAATGACTCTTTGCTCTACCAGCTGGAAAATGAACAGGCTAAAGTGCAACGATTACAGGAGCAACTCCGACAAACCAATGCATCAAACGCAGACGAAATCAAGAGATTGAAAGCCGAGTTAAGATCTTTGCGTGCTGTCTTAAAATCATACGTAGAACAAATTGACTCTCTTAATCGACAGAATGAACAGTTGCGTGCCGAAAACAAACAAATCACTCGTCAATATAAAGAAACCCACCAAACCCTTTCGCAGGTTTCAGAAGAAAAAGAGCAATTATCTGAGAAAGTGAAGCTTGCCTCAAAACTGGTTGCTACTAATATTCGTGCTAAAGCAGTAAACGATAGGGGCAAAGAACAAAGTCGTCTGAATAGAAGCACTCAATTTGTTGTGTCTTTTATTGTATCAAGAAATATTACTGCCGAACCAGGTGAACGAACAATATTTGTTAGGATTCTAACTCCCGATGGTGGCGTACTTTCCAAAAGTCAAGGAAATACATTCCCTTTTGAGAGTGGCAATATTCAATATTCAATGAAGCGAACAATTGAATATGGAGGTGAAGAGACTTCAGTCACAATGTACTGGGATATTGAAGAATACTTGCAACCAGGGACCTATAAAGCTGATGTTTTTGCTGATGGCAGTCATATAGGATCAACCAGTTTTACAATGGAATCCTAAATCCACAACTTTTAAAAGCTCGCGTTTTTGTATTTATTAACGTGCAACCGTGCAACGTTTTGCTCGGCAATTGCATCTCTTTTATTAAAGAGTTTTTGCTCTTGAATATTTAAAAGATGAATAACCATTTTGTTGTACATAAACTTTTTATACTGATTACCCTATGTAGTGTAACAGGAAATGTTTACGCACAACACACAAATGATGAGTTTAAACTTCAGTTAAAGAAATCTCTTGGTGGAACAATTACAAAACCCGAATTAAATCAATTGCCTAAAAGTAAAGCGTTGCAAATCCGACCTTTGAACGAGGAGAGCGAAGTATTAAAAGTATCTCCAACAACCAAACTTCCTACCAGATACGACAAGATTCAGACAATAAATCAAGTCTCCCCAGAAGAAATTGTAGACATTGAATTAAATTATACAAACAAAGACTATAAAAGTCAGCTTGCCAGAACTTCAATTGACTACTCAGATGGGAAAGTACACGCGATACCAGATGCGCGAAGCATCACACAATCAGCACAATACACACGCAACGATTATGGTTTAGGAGTTTATGCCGATGAAGATTCTCCTGAATTCATGCGGAAAATCAGGAACAAAGTCACCCCAATTTATCGAGATCTAGATTTAGATCCGATACGAACCATTCAACGCATCAAATCTCGTAACCGACAGAAAAAAGTGGATGTCATTCTTAAAGCCTACGATCAGAAATAGAATAGCAGCAACAATATGAACAATACTTTTTCAATATGATATAACTATAAACAGGTTTTTTTTTGCTATGTTTGCTGTTTCATCTTCTAAGATAATACAATTGATTTGATTACTTAAAAAGACCAATTTCAAAAATAATACTCAGTAACAATACAGAAATTATGACTTATAACTATTTCATTAGAAACTTAAGCGTTGCTTTAATATTTACAGCAATTCTTGCGGGTTGCAATTCAAAGAACAAAACCACTTCAGATACCCTTTCATATTCAAATCCGCTGCCGGTAGCATTTGGAGACCCATACGTGATATCTGCACCGGACGGAAAATACTATATGTATGGAACCGGTGGTGTTGAAAATGGATTTGGGGCTTATAGTTCAGAAAATCTTATCGATTGGCATTACGAGGGACAAGTCTATTCAGGAACAGCCCCTGAATCATGGACTTTGAAAAACTATTGGGCCCCCGAAGTGTACGAATCCAACGGTAAATATTATATGTTCTTTAGTGCGGACTGGAAAGAGAACCCGACCAACGAATTAGAGAACTTTCGTATTGGAGTAGCAGTATCTGATAAGCCGACTGGACCTTTCAAAGAAGTTTCCGACAGACCGCTTTTCGACCCGGGTTATCCAATTATTGACGCCAACATCCTGAACTTTAATGGCAAAACATATCTTTATTATTCACGGTGTTGCTATAAACATCCAGTTGAGAGTGAGGTGGCAGTCTGGGCTCGTTCTCAGAATCTTTTTGATGAAATAGAAGAAAGTTGGGTTTATGGAGTAGAGATATCGAATGATTTCACATCAGTAATAGGAGAACCCGTTTTGCTGCTTCAACCACCCACTACAATGGATAATCCGCAGACAGAATGGGAAAGTCGCTCTGTCACCAGCGGCGAAGTAAATCGCAGATGGACAGAAGGTTCATTTGCCTTTGAAAACAACGGCAAGATATACATGATGTATTCAGCCAATTTCTTTGGAGGCAAGAATTATGCAGTTGGATATGCAGTATCAGACGATCCATTAGGACCTTTTCAGAAAGCATCAAATAATCCCGTTTTAGAAAAGAATGTAGAACGCGGAGGCGAAGTCACCGGAACAGGCCACAACAGTGTAGTTTGGTCGAAGGACGGTAAAAAGATGTATTGCGTTTATCACGGTCGTACAGCAAAAACAGGAGAAGAAAGAGTCGTTTTCATTGACGAAATGAAGATAGATGAAAACGGTATCCTTACTGTTGACGGTCCATCTACAACAACCAAGGAATTATAGACGACGATAAAATAGATGAAAACATTTTCCATTGAAGAGAAAGAACGGATCGAGAACGTGATCCATGAATGTAAAATATGCTTTGTTGGTATGTCCGACGAAGATTCCGTTCCTTATGTTCTTCCAATGAACTTTGGATATAAAGATGGTGTTATATATCTTCATTCTGCGCAAGAAGGGCGTTCTATCCGAACACTGGATAAAAATCCCCAAGCATGCATCACGTTTTGTACAACTCCTCAACTAATTCATCAACATCCCAAAGTAGCTTGCAGCTATAGGATGAAAGCCCAAAGTGTGGTTTGTGAAGGGAAGATCATATTTGAAAATGAGTACGACGAGAAGGTAAAAGCATTGAATATTATCATGCTTCAGTACACGGACAAAACATTTAAATATTCACTACCAGCCGTTAATAATGTAAAGATCTGGAAAATGAATATTGACAAAGTCATGGCAAAAGAATTTGGAGTAATGCAACCCGGTAGTACTTCGTACAAAGATAAAAGCGAGTTTTGAACAGATGTTAAGCATACTATCTGCGAATCACTTACTGAATTTGTGCTAATCTTGCTCTTATTACGAGTTGATTATGAGCATACCCCATACCGATCTTGAATTGATTATGAGAATTTAATTAGAGAGTAATAAGAGTGATATGAACGCAATTTTAGCTCCAAATAAAAGATAATTAAACAATAAAAAAGGATGAAAACGATAAAACTGACGATATTGATATTAAGCTTTGTAGCATCAGTCGTTGCAGCTGAGCCACCAAAAGAGCAAAAAGCCAAACCGATTGAAATGACCAAAGCCATGTTTTTAGAAAAGGTTATGGATTATGAAAAGAATCCCGAAACCTGGAAATACTTAGGTAACAAGCCCGCCATCATAGATTTTTATGCCGTTTGGTGCGGTCCTTGTCGCGTTACCTCACCTATTCTTGCCGATTTGGCCGCCGAGTATAGCGATGAGATTTATGTATATAAGATAAATATCGACAAAGAGCGCGAGTTAGCAAAAGCATTTGGTATTCAAAGCATCCCCACATTTCTGTTTGTACCAATGGATGAAACCCCTCAAATATCGATGGGCGCCCTTCCCAAAGAAGCATTCAAAGAAGCTATCGACACCTATCTTGTCAAGAAAGAGCAAAAGAAAGAACAGTAATTTTTAGCCCCATCTTGATGATAACAGGTCTCCAGAACCCATATCAGTCTTATACAAGATGAAATGAACAAAGATTAATTCAGATGATAACAAGTCTCCAGAACCCGGCCATAAAGAATGTGGTCAAACTATCGAAAAGCAAGGAACGCTCTCAACAACAAATCTTTGTCATAGAAGGAGCTCGCGAACTTTCGCTAGCCATGCAAGGAAACTACAAGATAGACAAAGCGTTTGTATGTCGTGAAATGTTTGAGAAAACCAAATATCCGGAAGTACTGAACACACTTTCGGAAGAAGATATATTTGAAATCACTAACGAAGTATTTGCAAAAATTGCCTATCGTGAGAATTCAGACGGTGTTGTAGCATTAGCAAAACCCAAATCACACACTTTGGGAGACTTACGATTATCTTCCAATCCGTTTGTGATTATGCTTGAAGCCGTTGAAAAACCCGGCAATCTGGGAGCAGTACTTAGGACAGCCGATGCAGCCGCAGTCGACGCAGTAATTATCTGCGATCCCCAAACCGATTTATACAATCCCAATGTCGTACGTTCAAGTGTAGGCGGACTATTCACAGTACAAACCGCAGTCTGTTCATCATCCGAAGCTTTAGAATGGTTGAATGTCAAAAACATAAATTCATTTGCAGCCGAACTTGAAGCATCAGAATATTACCAACATATAGATTTCACCCATCCATGTGCCATTGTTATGGGTACAGAAGCAGAAGGACTTACCGACTATTGGTTAAAGAATGCCACAAAACGCATAAAGATTCCCATGCGAGGGAAAATCGATTCACTTAACGTGTCAGTCTCCACTGCCATCCTCACATTTGAAGCAATGCGTCAGCGAGGTTTTTGAGCTTATAACCAGACAGTTTGAACATAATCGATTCGAATTTGTTTAATATAGTTATTAAACATTCAAGTTATGCAATTAAGGTTATCAAAATATCCCACAGACGAAAGTTTGTTAGAATCCGCTATTTCATCAATTAAGGGAATACAATCAGTATCACTCAATAAAAGAAACGACCAAATCACCTTCGACATTGAGTCCAAGTATAAAGATGATGAAGCAGAAATCATTCGCGATATAGTATCCGTTGTTAAACAATATAATGGAGAAATCGCCACGTCACAACAATCCTATCCAGTACTAAATATGACATGCGCCTCATGCGCTTCAAGTACCCAGAATATTCTCACCTATGTACCTGGAGTTTTGTCAGCATCAGTTAATTACGGAAATGGTAAAGGCAACATCACCTATATTCCCGAAGTAGTGGCACCCCAGCAAATGAAAACCGCCCTTCAGGAAATTGGATATGACATGTTAATTGATGAAAAAGAAACATCGTCCGACAATTTAGAGAAGATAGAAAAGCATAATTTCCAGAAGCTTAAGAATCATACTATTGGAGCCATTACGCTCTCAATTCCTTTGGTCATAATAGGGATGTTTCTAATGCATATACCCTATGCCAATTTGATAATGCTTCTGTTGGCCACCCCTATCCTGTTTATCTTCGGCAAAAGGTTTTTTGTCGGTGCCTGGAAACAAGCACGCCATAGATCAGCCAATATGGACACGTTAGTAGCTCTGAGTACCGGCGTCTCATATCTGTTCAGCGTATTCAACATGATCTATCCAGAATTCTGGGAACGGAGAGGATTAGAAGCCCATGTATATTTTGAAGCAGCCGGAGTAATTATCGCATTTATTCTATTAGGGAAACTATTAGAAGCCCGTGCCAAAGGCAATACATCGACCGCCATTAAGAAGTTGATGGGATTACAACCATCAACTGTAACAATAATTCGCAATGAAACAGTAGAGGAGATTCCTATTGCCGAAGTCGTTCTTGGCGATACAATACTAGTAAAACCTGGAGACCGCATAGCCGTAGACGGTACCGTTACAGAAGGAAGTTCATTTGTCGACGAGAGTATGATCAGCGGCGAGCCCATTCATGTAGAGAAAGTATCCGGCCTCAAAGTATTTGCCGGCACCATCAATCAGAAAGGCAGTTTCCGGTTTACCGCAGAGAAAGTAGGCAAAGACACCCTTTTAGCCCACATAGTAAAAATGGTAGACGAAGCACAAGGAAGTAAAGCCCCAGTGCAAGGATTAGTCGACAAGATCGCCTCCATCTTTGTTCCGGTAGTCATTGCTATTGCCACCCTCAGCTTTATTCTTTGGATGATATTTGGAGGCGACAACTCATTTGCACAAGCACTTATGGCCTTTGTAACCGTCCTTGTAATTGCCTGTCCCTGTGCATTGGGATTAGCGACACCCACCGCGATAATGGTCGGCATTGGTCGTGGAGCCGAAGAAGGCATCCTTATCAAAGACGCTGAGAGTCTTGAGAAGTCCAAGAACATAAACGTTATAGTTCTTGACAAAACAGGAACCATTACCGAGGGCAAGCCACGAGTAAGCGATATTTTTTGGTCCCCCGGCATTACCCAACAACAGCGCGACATCCTATATAGTATTGAAGCCCAATCCGAGCACCCATTAGCAGAAGCCATCACCTCAAAGTTAGTCGATCAATCACAGTTGCTCAGTTCCATTCAGATTAAGCAAGTAAGCGGTAAAGGCATTGAAGGACTTTTTGAGAACCAACTATACTACATTGGAAATGAGAAATATATTCAATCCCATCAAATAGAAATATCCAAAGAAATGAGCGATTGGATTTCACAAGAATCCGAAGCAGCCCATACCATTTCCATCTTTGCAGATTCGCGTACAGCGTTAGCAGTCGTTTCCATTACAGATGCGTTGAAACCCACATCCAAAGAAGCCATTGATCAACTGAAACATATGAATATTGATGTTGCAGTATATACTGGAGACAGTCAGAAAGTCGTCGCCTCATTAGCCAAGGAATTAGGAATAACGAATTACAAAGGCAACGTTTTACCCGATGGAAAAGCAGAAATGGTAAAGACATTGCAACAACAAGGAAAAGTAGTAGCTATGGTTGGTGATGGCATCAATGACAGTGCCGCCTTAGCCCAGTCCGATGTGAGTATAGCTATGGGAAAAGGAAGTGATATTGCGATGGACGTAGCGAAAATGACCATTATCTCATCCGATCTCACAAAGATTCCAAAAGCAATCCGTCTTTCAGAGCTAACTGTAAGGACTATCCATCATAATCTTTTTTGGGCATTCATCTACAACATTATCGGCATTCCGATTGCCGCCGGAGTACTATATCCATTGACAGGATTCATGTTAAATCCGATGATTGCCGGAGCCGCAATGGCATTAAGTTCGGTGAGTGTAGTAACGAACAGTTTGCGACTCAAAAGTAAGAAGTAATAATTGTTGTGAGTCCCGGGGAAAGAGTGAGACCATAGTGAAAGGAGCTTAAGAGGTATAACAGAAGAAATTAAGAACGAACAAACATAAACAAAAGTTGTTGAAACATATGAGAACTATACAATTCAAAACAAACATCAATTGCAGCAATTGCGTTGCAAAAGTGAAACCCTTTCTTGATAAGAAAGAAGGCATACAAAAGTGGGAAGTAGACATTAACAATCCCGATAAGATATTAACAGTAGAGACCGATTCACTTACTGCAGAAGACATTGAAAAGACTGTAAAGCGTACCGGATTTGAAACAACTGCAATAATTTAAGAATGTTAAAAACGAAAGAATATTTGTTTTTTAAATACGAATTCTTTTTCTTTGCGACAACATAAGACAAAAAATATGAATACATTACTTTCAAACGGATATTGGTGGCACCTCTTATTACTCAATAAGTCGTAAGGGAAAGTACAGTCATGTCTTAAAAAGAAAGTTCATATAAAAAATTAAAAGAAAGCCTGTCGCACCTGCGACAGGCTTTTTCTGTTTATGACAATTTAAAAAACAATATAATATGCAAAACTATTCAGTCGACGACAAAGGTTATTACGGTGAATTTGGAGGATCATACATTCCTGAAATCCTTCATCGTTGTGTTACAGAATTACAAGACTCCTATTTGAAGATCATGGAGAGCGAAGAATTCAAGAAAGAATTTGATTTATTGCTCCGCGATTATGTCGGTCGCCCATCCCCCTTGTACCTATCTCAACAACTTTCGGCACGTTATGGATGCAAGATCTATTTAAAGCGAGAAGACCTGAACCACACAGGAGCCCATAAGATCAACAACACCATTGGTCAAATTTTGATTGCCCGTAAGATGGGCAAGACCCGTATAATTGCAGAAACCGGTGCCGGTCAGCACGGTGTTGCCACTGCCACAGTGTGTGCATTAATGCAAATGCCCTGTACCGTTTACATGGGAAAAATAGACATAGAGCGCCAAGCCGTAAACGTAAAGAAAATGGAAATGTTAGGCGCAAAAGTCGTACCCGTCACTTCAGGCAGTATGACCCTCAAAGACGCCACCAATGACGCCATTAGAGACTGGTGCAGTCACCCCGAGGACACCCATTATATAATCGGCTCCACCATTGGTCCCCATCCCTATCCAGACATGGTAGCCCGTTTACAATCTGTCATCAGCAAAGAGATAAAAGTCCAACTACTTGAAAAAGAAGGTCGCGACTATCCAGATTATCTTGTAGCATGTGTTGGTGGAGGCAGTAATGCCGCAGGCACTATTTATGAATATCTCGATAACGAAAAAGTAAAGATTGTGTTAGCCGAAGCCGCCGGGAAAGGCATTGACAGCGGTTATTCAGCAGCAACGATCCACTTAGGCAAGATAGGCGTTTTGCACGGATGCAAAACATTACTCATGCAAACCGAAGACGGTCAGATAAAAGAAGCCTATTCCGTATCCGCCGGACTTGATTATCCCGGTATTGGTCCCATTCACGCAAACATGGCTACCCATCATCGTTCGGAGGTCCTTGCCATTAGCGATGACGAAGCGTTACAAGCAGCCATAGAGTTAACCCAAAAAGAAGGAATTATTCCAGCATTAGAATCAGCCCATGCTTTGGCAGCACTAAATAAAGTCCAATTCAACCCTGAGGAAGTTGTCGTTTTAACCCTTTCGGGGCGTGGTGATAAAGATTTGGAAACATACTTTGATTACGAAGAACAATTAAAAAGTAAATGATATGCGTTACACATTTCATACAAATACAAAAAAGATATTAGGCGATTTACACACCCCCGTAAGTATCTATCTTAAAGTAAGAGACACTTTTCCCCAGTCGGCGTTACTGGAAAGTTCCGATTTTCATGCCAAAGAAGACAGCACCTCATATTTAGGGCTGAAGCCCATTGCCAGTGTTGAAGTCAACCGAGGGATCAGCACCGTCAAGTTTCCCGACGGTACTAAGGAAGAATGTCAGTTGTCTGATTCTTATAACATTTCAGATGCATTGAGTAGTTTTCTTACCGAGATTAAAGTAGAAGGAGAAAACAAGGAAATGTGCGGATTATTTGGTTATACCACATTCAACTGCGTTAAGTATACCGAACAGATCCAAGTCAAAGAAAGTAAGGACAAAAGAAATGACGCCCCCGACATGCTTTATATACTTTACAAGTACATGCTCGTTTTCAATCATTTCAAGGATGAAATTACCATAGTTGAATTACTATCAGAAGATGAGTCAAGCAATCTTAGTAAAGTAGAATCGCTGTTGAATATCCGCAATTTTGCCTCATATAACTTTTTCCCCGAAGGAGAAGAATACAGCACTATCACAGATGACGAATTCAAAACATACGTTAGGAAAGGTGTTGACCATTGTCGTCGCGGTGACGTGTTTCAGATTGTCCTTTCCCGTAGGTTTGTCCAGAACTTTACCGGCGATGATTTCAAGGTATATCGCGCCCTACGGTCCATCAATCCCTCACCCTATTTATTTTATTTTGATTTTGGCGGATATAGAATATTTGGTTCTTCCCCCGAGACCCATTGTAAGATTTCTGGTTCACTAATTCAGATAGACCCCATTGCCGGAACCACCAAGCGAACAGGCAATTACCATGAAGATATGAAATCAGTAGAATATTTGTTGAATGATCCAAAAGAAAACGCTGAACATACGATGTTAGTAGACCTTGCGCGTAATGATTTGAGCAGAAATGCCCATGATGTAGCCGTCGACTTTTACAAAGAGCCCCAGTTCTATTCACATGTAATCCATTTAGTATCAAGAGTCAGCGGCACCCTATATGAGAACACCAATAAAATCAAAGCATTTTTTGATACGTTCCCAGCCGGCACCCTTTCCGGAGCCCCCAAAGTACGTGCCATGCAACTTATCACAGAGATGGAAAAACATAACCGCGGTGCATATGGCGGCTGTATAGGATTTATTGGATTAAACGGCGATATGAATCAAGCCATTACGATTCGCACATTTGTAAGCAGGAACAACCAATTATGGTATCAAGCAGGAGCCGGGATAGTAGCTCAAAGTAACGATAGTTATGAATTACAAGAAGTCAATAATAAGCTCGGCGCATTGAAAAAGGCAATAGATGCAGCTGCAAACCTATTCAATATTTGATTACCCATTATGAAAAAGATTCTCATTTTCGACAATTACGACTCATTCACCTACAATTTAGTCCACGCCATCAAATCGTTGGGTTATAAAGACGTAGATGTGATTCGCAATGACAAAATCGACTTGAATACAGTAAAGAACTATGACAAAATCATACTCTCACCCGGTCCCGGAATTCCAGAAGAATCCGGTGATTTGATGCCCCTTTTAAAAAAGTATGGAACATCAAAAAGCATATTAGGCGTATGTCTTGGTCACCAAGCCATTGCGCTCAATTTTGGAGGAACAATAGAAAACATGCCCAAAGTCTATCACGGCGTTCAAACCCCAGTCAAAATAATTGTCGCCGACAAACTTTTTGAAGGATTGCCTTCACAAATTCAAGTAGGCAGATATCATTCATGGACAGTATCAAATTTGAACTTTCCCCCGGAACTTGAGATTACAGCCATAGACAATGAGAACAATATAATGGCTTTAAGGCACAAGCAATTTGATATCCATGGCGTCCAGTTTCATCCGGAATCCATTTTAACACCCCAGGGTATAACTATCATTCACAATTTTTTAAAATAAACCACAATGAAAGAAATATTATATAAACTATTTGATTATCAATACCTCACCCGTGATGAAGCAAAAGATGTACTTTTTTCCATTGTCAAAGGCGGTATTCCCGATGTTCAAGTAGCGTCACTTATCACCTCATTTCTTATGCGGAGCATATCTGTAGACGAGATACTCGGTTTCAGAGATGCATTACTAGATATGAAAGTGCAAGCCGACCTGTCTGAATTTAAACCATTGGACATTGTAGGCACAGGTGGAGACGGCAAAAACACCTTCAACATATCCACAACTGCCTGTTTTGTTGTCGCCGGTGCAGGTTACAAAGTAACAAAGCACGGAAATTACGGTGCCACCTCAATTAGTGGCGCGAGCAATGTTATAGAACAGCAAGGCGTTAAGTTCACCACCGATATAGACACCCATCGCAGAAGCATTGACAAGAGTAATATTGCTTATTTGCACGCCCCCCTTTTCAGTCCCGCATTGAAAGCCGTTGCAAGTGTTCGTAAGAACTTGGGCGTACGCAATTTTTTCAATGTATTAGGTCCGTTAGTCAATCCCGTTCAGCCAGAATATCAGATGCTTGGAGTCTATGATTTAGCGATGTCGAGACTCTATAACTATATCTATCAAGAAGAGAACAAGAAATTCAGTATTGTTCACAGTCTCGATGGATATGATGAAATCTCACTTACAAGTCAGTTCAAAATTGTATCTAACAAAGGAGAGCAGCTATTAACACCCGAAGATTTAGGTTTCAAGCGCGTGCATCAGAACGAGTTATACGGAGGAGACACCCCTGAGGAAGCCACTCAAATATTTAAGGATGTATTGCATACCGAAGCCACTGAAACCCAGATGAATGTAGTTTTAGCAAATGCAGCATACGGCATTCAGACTATTGAACAAGACAAACCAATAGAAGAGTGTCTTGAAATTGCCAGAGAATCGTTGTATGGCAAACACGCACTCCATGCCCTTGAGAATTTTATAGTATTAAACAGTTGATTAGAATATGAAAGATATGTTAGATGAGATTATCTCATATAAAAAGATTGAAGTCGCAGATAAAAAGCAACTTATCCCCATAAAGCAATTAGAACGAATTATTGAGCAAGATCCCAAAGAACATCATTCTTTAAAAGAAGCCTTGCAGTGTTCCAATAGTGGTATCATTTCAGAGTTTAAACGTAAATCCCCTTCCAAGGGGTGGATAAACCAAGAAGCCGATGCCGTAAGCATAACAACAGGATATGAAAAAAACGGTGCGACAGCACTCTCCGTACTTACCGACAGCAAGTTTTTCGGCGGGATTTTGAATGACCTGAGAGAAGTCCGCAAATCCGTATCCATTCCCATTATGCGTAAAGAATTCATCATTGACGAATATCAAATTTACGAAGCCTCTTCAGTGGGTGCTGACGCGATATTACTTATTGCTGCATGTATAACAAAAGATGAAAGTCGTCATTTCACAAAACTTGCCCACTCGTTGAAAATGGATGTATTGTTGGAACTGCATGATGAAAAAGAGATTGATTACATTTCTGATTCCAACCTATTGATTGGAATAAATAATCGTAACTTAGGCACATTTGTGACCGATGTTGAAAAGTCGTTCAAGATGATAAACCTTTTGCCAAGAGAAGCCGTTTTAGTTTCAGAAAGCGGCATATCATCACCCCAATTAGTTAAAGATTTGCGCGAAGCAGGTTATAAAGGATTTCTGATTGGCGAGAATTTTATGAAAACAGCTAATCCCGGTGACTCATTAGGCACATTTATCTCTCAAATAAAATCATTATGATTATCAAAGTATGTGGCATGAGAGATTCGGACAATATCCGTGCAGTAGAAGAATTAGGCGTTGATTGGATGGGCTTTATCTTCTATAATAAATCTTCGCGTTTTGTTTCAGAAGTGCCAGAATATCTGCCATTAAAGTCCAAGCGCGTAGGAGTTTTTGTGAATGAAGCATTAGAAACCATACTTCAAACATCCTCCATGTTTGGTTTAGATCTTGTCCAACTACATGGAAATGAATCCCCCGAGTTTTGCGAAACATTAAGAACATACGGTTTAATCATCATCAAAGCTTTCAGTATAACAGACAACAAAGAATTTGAATCAGAAAAGTTCAAGCCCTATGAATCATTTTGCGACTATTTCCTTTTCGACACCAAGACCGAATTGTTTGGCGGTTCCGGTAAAAAGTTTAATTGGGAAATACTTTCTGATTATTTTGGCAACACCCCGTTTCTGTTGAGCGGAGGTATTTCCCCAGACGATGTAGAAGAGATCAAATCTTTTGTACATCCCAAATATGCAGGTATCGATTTAAACAGTCGTTTTGAAATCACCCCAGCATACAAAAACATTAAATTATTACAGAACTTCATAAAAGAGATTAGACAATGAACAGAATAGACCAATTATTTCAAGACAAAAAGGAAGGAATTCTTTCAGTATATTTTACCGCAGGATACCCCACATTAGACGACACCCTATCAGTTATTCAGACCCTTGAGAAACATGGTGTTGACATGTTAGAAATTGGAATACCATTTAGTGATCCGATGGCTGATGGTCCGGTAATTCAAGCATCAAGCACACAATCAATAAACAACGGTATGAGTATGCGCGTACTTTTTGAACAACTTACCAATGTAAGAGAGACAGTAACCATACCACTTGTATTGATGGGATATTTAAATCCAATTATCCAGTTTGGTTTTGAGCGATATTGTGAAACAGCGTCCAAGTGTGGAATTGACGGATTGATTATTCCAGATTTGCCATTTGCTGAATATATGGAATCATACAAAGAAGTAGCAGAAAAATATGGATTACATGTAATCATGTTGATTACCCCAGAGACATCAGAAGAGAGGATTAAGTTGATAGACGAAAATACTTCAGGATTTATTTATATGGTTTCTTCAGCATCCGTGACCGGCGCCAAGAGCTCTTTCAGTGATAAGAATCTTTCATATTTCCGAAGCGTGAACAATATGAAATTAAGAAATCCCCGTCTCATTGGTTTTGGTATATCCAATAAATTAACTTTTGACGCAGCCTGTCAAGAAGCATCCGGAACCATAATTGGAAGTAAATTCACAACATTATTAAACAGTGAGACCACGATTGAAGAAGCTGTCCAAAAACTTATCGCTGCCATTCACTAAATCGACTTATTTTGATCACCCCACTTTATTTCCATTTGATTATCAAGTAGTCTGAAGCTCTTGCGGTGCAGATGTGTTATTCCGTGGTTTTCTATTGCAAGTCGGTGAATACGAGTAGGATAACCCTTATTACTTTTCCAATCATAAACAGGAAAAAGTTTATCCATTTGTTTCATAAAATCATCACGATAAGTTTTTGCAAGAATTGAGGCGGCAGCGATTGACATAAATTTGCTGTCGCCTTTTACAACACAAGTATGTGGAATAGATTTATATGGTCTAAATCGGTTACCATCAACAATTATATGTTCAGGTTCAATTGGCAGTTGTGCTATTGCTCGGTGCATAGCTTCAACAGATGCCCAAAGAATATTCATTTCGTCAATTTCCTCAGGGCTACAAGTAGCAACTGCGTAATATAACGATTCTTGTTCTATTATTGGGCGCAATTTTTCTCGTTGTTTCTCAGTCAACTGTTTTGAATCGTTCAATGCCTCACACTCAAAGTCTTCAGGCAGAATTACTGCAGCGGCAAATACCGGTCCAGCCAGGCACCCCCTCCCCGCCTCGTCGCACCCAACTTCGATACATTTATCGAGTAAGTGATTAGATAATTTTGAACAAACTTTCATTTCAACAGAATCGTTAATTTTTTATCTCCCGGAGGGAAATCCAGTTCAAAATCAGTCGTTTCCGATTCAGGAATATCCAGTAAAGTCGTCATCAAACTTAATGCATTCGCCATTTCAGGAGTAACCTGTTCATCCCCTGTCATGTGCATTAAATTTACCTGCACAATTACTTCCGTTAGCGCGTTCATTATTTCTTGTGGGATTGGAATTCCCATATTTTTAAATTTGCCAGAAGTACTATTTCTCACATAGTTTTCTTGTTTCTTACTATATTCATCCCATAAATCAGGATTTTCAGGAATAGATTTTACAAAACGAGTATTGATAGACAATTCATTATCCTTCAAATTAATTATTCTATAAGGGAATGGATATTGAGAAAGGCTTCCAGTTTCTACATCAGTAATCCTGTTTCCATTTACGGTAATCAATTCCACCGCATCAGTAGAGTGAAAATGCCCTGTAAACACCACCTTAAGACCCTCATTTGCCAGTACTTCGGCATTTTGTTGCCAATCGTCCAGAAGATAATCCGAAAAGAAAGAAGATTGATACTGAATATGTTCCACAATGCCATGATGCATCATCCCTATCACTCTGACATTCATTTGCTTTGCCCGTTTAAGAACATCAATAGCCCACGACATTGTCTGTGGTAAAATTCTACCAGACGATATTGAATTATTGGTATATTCAGTGTATTTATTCGTGTCGAAGTTCAATAGCCATGTACTATCGTTTATTGCCACCAAATAGCTAAGTGAATTATCGTCACGTGAAATTGCATTTCCGTATCCAAATGCGTCATATATTGATGCAAATTCATCAGGAGAAACAGATTCAATAATGTTAGGTAATTCACCAACAAATGATTTTGAATTAGGAACATTCACATCATGATTTCCAGGAATCACATACGTTTGTATTCCTTTATCTTTTAATATTTGCAATTTTTTAGCAAATGCCTTATGGCTTTGTTTTGAGCCATGATTAGTTAAATCACCCGGAATAAGTAGAATATCTACATCTTCTTCGACGATTTGATCAAATATATTATCCAGCACAGCATGTAAATCCGAAATGTCTCTTCCCGTACTTTTTTCATAAGCATTGAGAGCCGCACCCGGTTTTGCAATTTCTTCAGCTAAAAAATGCGGGTCAGAAATAACTGCTATTTTCAGTGAATCTGCAGCAGCAGCGTTAAATACAAAAAAAATGAATAGTAGTAGTGTAATTTGTTTCATGTCAATTATCTCATGTATCCAAATACCTTATTCAAAAATCTTTCGAATGGACTATATTCCACCTTTAAGTAACTATCCATTGTTTTTTCGTTGTTAAACGCTTTTTGAGTATTCTCTCCCCATACATACTCGACTAATTGAGGGTAGTCGATGAATGGATTTCTATTTTTTTGAATCTTATACACAGCTTCGTTTCGTCGTACTTCTTTCAGGCTTACCGGATCCTCTTTATGCCATCTCAGCAACATATCCAGCGACCATTTAGTGAAACCAGGATAAGTTTCTCCTCCAATCTGTTCAGATTGCCATGATGGAATTTTATCCTCATAGGCAGTAGCCATATAAAAATAAGTACGTGCAAAATCCCCTTTAAAATCATCAATCGGTTCAAAAACTGTAGATGTAAATTCGCCCGTTGTATTCTGTCCAACTTTTGACCCGTTAGTAGAGATCCAATAAGTAATTCCCACCTCACCTAACGGTAGATTTCCTCTTCTATTGTTTACATATCCATCAGTAGGATAAATATGAAAAAGGTCGCAATTCATTGGATATTTATCATAAAACCAACTTCTTGGAACTGAATGTTCACGATTATAACAATCACCCTCCTTTTTGTATCTTCCACATCGGTTTGATTTAAAGGCAAAATAATAATCAGCTTTTCCTGCTGCATTCATTGAATACATGTCCCAAACCCTATCTCGTCTTTGTGCATCTGTACTTTCGAATGCAGTCCATATTTTCGAATAAGAAATAACCTGTGGATCTTTAATTATTTCGAAGAGTGCTGTTTTTAATTCAGCCCCTTTTTTTCCTTTTATCGATGCGTAGTAATTTTCTGGTATCTGTCCGAAAAGTGGGCTAAACGAAATAAGAATTATTGAAATTGCAAATAGTATTTTTATGCGCTGTTTTATCATATTCAGTGTATGTTAATCATAAAGATAACCACAAAAATAATAATTTCGAATCAGTAATTGACTCGAAATTAGATAAAAATAAATAATTGTAATGATTATGATTGTATCAGACGTTCCATTTCGTCGAGATCAGCTCTGAATCCTCTGTCAACTTCAGCCATATCATTTACAGTATTACATGAATGCAGTACAGTTGCGTGGTTTCTGTTTCCAATCTGCAGACCGATTTGAGCGAGTGATAATTCAGTATGTTTTTTCACAAAATACATAGTTACCTGACGTGCCTGCACAATTTCTCTTTTTCTTGAAGACGATTGGATAAGACTTTTATCGATATGATAGAATTCGCTTACAACCTCCTGAATATGTTGTGGTGTAATGCGTTTCTTTTCAAACTTGATATTTTGTTCCATTACCCTACGTGCAAGATCTATATCTATTTCACGATTATTAATAATAGAGTGTGCCATTAATGAAACAATGATACCTTCCAAATCGCGAATATTTTCCGTCACATTTTCAGCAATGAATTCGATAACATCATCGGATATAGACAATCCGTCTGTCAACACCTTATGATTCAGAATCTTTTTTCTGAGTTCTTTATCCGGTCTATCCAAGCGTGTAGTCAATCCCCAGCGGAAACGTGTAAGCAATCGTTCGTTCACTCCCTGCATATCTGTAGGAGCACAATCCGAGGTCATAATCAGTTGTTTATTTGTCTGATGCAGGTGATTGAAGATATGAAAGAATGTATTTTGGGTTTTTTCTATTCCCGACAGTTCTTGAATATCATCCATTATTAAAACATCTATTCCCTGATAGAAATTAATGAAATCATTTAGTGTATTAAATCGGCAAGCATCAGTATATTGTATTTTAAACAAATGAGCCGATAAATATAACACTTTTTTATCAGGATATAAATCAAGAATTTTTGATCCTATTGCATGACATAGATGCGTTTTTCCAACACCTGAATTTCCATAAATAAACAACGGGTTGAAAGCTGTTTTAGCTGGATTTTCTGATACAGCTTCAGCAGCTGTACGAGAGAGTCTGTTACTATCTCCTTCAAAGAAATTATCAAAAGTATATTTTGAGTTTATCTGTGAATCAAAATCAGGCACTGATACCCTATCGAAAGGACTAGGAGTTTTTGTGAGATTCTTTTTTGTTTGAGTTTTGTTCTCAACAATAGTTTTAGACTCACCTCTCATTTCAATGGCTGTATTATTTTCGGTCTCAACCAAAATACGATAATTCAGCACCGCTCCTGCTCCTACTACCCTAAACAAGGTTTTTTGAATCAGGTCAATATATTTCTCTTCTAAATATTCATAAAAGAACTGGCTAGGTACCTGTATTGTCAGTACATTCTCTTCAAACTTTAAAGGGATGATTGGGGCAAACCAAGTATTAAATGCCATTTCGGGAATGTTATCCCTAATAACATCCAAACAGCTATTCCATATTTTTGTATAATCAGTTCTCATTTTACTTTTCTAGGGAAGAAAATCTTATTGTTTTCCTCTTTGTGGAATGCAAATTTTGGAATAATTTTCGAGATAAAAAAATCCATTTTGCGTTTGAATATTGAAGAAAAAAACAGGGTCTTAAAAATCAGCCATGTACATTTATATAACTATCCGTCAGTATTTTACAAAAGTGCTTTTTCTTAACAACTTTGAATATCAACCATATAAGAAAAGTGTTCAGAAGACAACTTTTATAAAGAAAAGGTACTCGAAATATCAGTAAACATGCTCATTTACTGCAATTTAGTTCATTTTTGAAAATAATATTTATTTAGAATAATTCTAATTAAGTATTAATTGTTGCTATTTTTAATTTACTTAAACAGTCTTACTCTAACACTTAAATACTTATCAGGATTTGTCCGAATATCTTCCAGCAATTGGGTTGCCATATTAAGAGTACTGGCTAGGCTGTCGTGAAGTTGTGTATCATTTATTAATTTTCCGACAGACGTTTCAGAACTATTAACTTTTTCTGAAATATCTTTCAGATTAGCCAACGTTTCATCAATAGAAGCATATGTTTTTTGCAAGTCCATTTGATTTATTTCGTTTGAAATATCTTTTAGATCGCTAGTTACAACATTCAAGTTATTTGTCATCGTTGGGATATCCGATTCCATTACTTTCATGATTCTATTCAAACTCAAAGTAGTTGTTTTGAGCTGTGCAATACTGTATCCTGCATCTTGAATTGCCGTTTCCACTGTCGGGTTTGACACCAACTTATTAATACCCATAAAAACAGAATCTACTACTATCAACAGAGAATCCAATTTTGGAGCCATTTGTGTGACCCCATCCATTAATCCGACTTCTTTTTTCCCAAAAATAGTATCTCCTGATTCATAATAAGCAGTTCTTTCAGGATTGAGTTGCAAGCTTGCTGTTGCAGCTCCAAGAAAGTCGACACTAAACTCCATCGAACTCCCTTTTGGCAGCTTAAATTCTTCATTTAGCCTTATTCTAACAGCAAACTGTAGAGGTTCCTGACCAGCCATTTCAATATTATCAACCAATCCGATCTGGAATCCATTGACATAAACCGGCGTTGACGTTGCCAATCCAGTAACATCGTCAAATAAAGCTACGTACATGTTACTTTTTTTGAATATGTTCTTACCTTTAAGGTAGTTCAATCCAAAATACAATAATACAAGACTTGCAATAAAAGCAATTCCTATAAGTAAATTTCTATTTGTCTTTTGTTTCATCAGTTTATTTAATGCGTTTTCCGTCTTTAAACTCTACAATAAAAGCATCTTTGAATGATTTTCTTGCCCCTTTGATTTTGCTTTCTATTTCATTCTTATTTGTACTGCTTCCATAAGTATATTTATAAATTGCACCCTCTTTATAATATGAGATTGGTTTCAATCCCTTAAATATTGTTGCATTTTCGTCATATTTTTTTGAAGAGACAAACAACTGTATTCTATATTCCACATCGTTTCCAGTAACTCTACTCTCTTCATCACTTGTTGATAAAGTATTCTGTTGAGCACTTTTATCACTATTGAACACATAACTTTTCTTATCATACTCTCGTTTATAGCTTCTGAAAGCATTGAATATAGATTTTGCCAGTGATTCTTGTCCCGAAGTACTTTTCAAGAAGTTTTCCTCAGCGGAATTACTAATGTAACCCAGTTCTATCAATACGCTTGGCATTGCAACTTCTCTTAGCACCAAAAAACCAGCCTGTCGAACTTCTCGGTTTATTCGTTTTGAATTATCAACCAACTGGTTTTGTACCAATGTAGCTAAATTGACGCTTTGTTGAAGGAATTGATTTGCCATGAACTCAAAAATTATGTACGATTCCGGTTCAGAGGGGTTGAATCCTTGATATGTTATTGAATAATCCTCTTCATATAAAATTACAGCATTTTCAGCTTTAGCCACATCCAGATTATCACTGCTCCTATGTAAGCCCAAAATATATGTTTCTACTCCCTGCGGCGATTTTTGTTTCTTGGACAAAGCATTGCAATGTAATGATATAAACAAGTCCGCATGTTTTTTGTTAGCAATTTCGGCTCTTTTATTCAGTTCGACAAAATTATCCCGATCGCGAGTATAAATAACCTCAACATCATTGTGATGATTTTGAATCAAGTCCCCAAGTTTTTTTGCAACCGACAAGACAATATCTTTTTCTTTTGACGAGGCGCCCAATGCTCCCGGATCTTTTCCTCCATGTCCAGGATCTATCACAACTTTAAAAGTTCTTTCTTGAGCCTGAGCGGGTAAAAGTATAAAAGAAAAACATATAAATGATAATAATAAATAAATGGTTGTTTTTTCCGTCATCATTACTAACTTGTTTTGCACAAAATTAAATATAAATTTTGTATCAACGCACATTATTTACCCTTCGGTCCAAGGAAAAAAACCATATTTTTATGTTATAAAAGATTTTTTCTATTATAAAACCTTAAAATGTATAAAGGCCGCATTAATATGCAGCCTTTATATAATTTTCCTTTCTTGCTTTTTTATGGCATCAGTTCTGCCAGTTTGCTATCAAGAGCATTTCCTCTCAAATCTTTCGCGATAATGGTTCCTTCTTTATCTAAGAGAACTGTATGTGGAATTCCCTTGATTGCATAAAGATTCACTACTTCACTGTCCCAATAATTCAAATCGGACATTTGCGGCCAAGTCATATTTAAGTCTTTAAGTCCTTTCATCCAATCTTCTTTTGACTGATCTAATGAAACTCCAACAACTTCAAAACCCTTGTTTTTATATTTTTTGTAAGCATTTACCACATTAGGCATCTCTCTGCGACATGGTCCGCACCATGCAGCCCAAAAATCGACTAATACATATTTTCCTTTTCCTGCATAATCAGATAAAGAGACATCATTTCCTGCTACATCCTTTGATGTAAAATCAATAAATTTCTTTCCAATTGCTACATTCTCATAATTATCAAGATAACTTATCATATCTTTTACCACAGGTTTTGCTTTTAGATTTTCGCCTGCAAGATTTATCAATTCTCTTTGTTTCTCTGGAGAAAATGATGATCCGTTAGATACAAAAAGAAATTCACCTAATGGGTTTTGAATGTTTTCTTTTGTAAAATTAAAGTTTACGCTATCATATTGTTTCATAAGAACATCATATTGATTCATAAGCTCTTGATTCTTCTCTTCAGTCAATTCCCCATTTGCACGAAGAGAACCGAAATCATTCATGATCTTATCCAAGTTAGTTATTATTGTTCTTTGTTCTCCTGCTCTGAAAGAATCGTATTTATCATTTAAAGGAGTTCCTGTAACAGTTATTATAGAATCGAAAGTCAATTCAATTTTCCCTGGTTCAAGAACAACTGGAACAATATATCTATTTTGAGGATTTACTTTCTGATCTTGAGTAACAATTCTTACAACTGTTGAATCATTTTTTCCTTTGAAAGAAAAAGCACCATCAATAACTTTTGCTGAATCCACATTTACGATAGCACTATCGGTTAATTCCTGAAGATAAACCATAGTTCCTTCGTATGCTGAGTCTGCTATAGTTCCCTTTAAATTATATCCTGTGTTTGGTTTGCAACTTGCAAAAACAATTGTCAATGCGGCAATAAAATAAACTAATTTATTCATATTATATCTATTATATATTTGAAACAAAGATATGTAAAAAAAGTTACAACAAAATTCAATCTGTAAGTTTTTGAAAGAATATTTGCAAAATAGGTCTATTTGTTTGATAATAATCGAGGTTTATCCTTAATTTGAGTGGTTTAAAGCTTGGCTTTTAAAGAAAAAATGATTATCTTTGATTAAATAATTAATTACTCATATGAATCACCTTATTGCACCCTCACTTCTATCCGCCAATTTCCTAAATCTTGAATCAGAGCTAGAAATGCTTAATAATAGCGAAGCCGATTGGATTCATTTGGATATTATGGATGGAGTTTTTGTGCCTAATATTTCATTCGGTTTCCCGTTGATTGAACTTTTGAATAAAGTCACAAATAAACCTCTCGACGCTCATTTTATGATTGTTGAACCCGGCAAATTTATTGAAGAGACAGTGAAAGCCGGTGTGTCTATGATGAATGTTCATTACGAAGCTTGTACTCATCTTCACAGGGTGATTCAAGGGATTAAAAATGCAGGTATGAAAGCTGCTGTAACATTAAATCCGCATACACCAGTTATGCTTTTAGAAGACATAATTGAAGAATTAGACATGGTGCTTTTAATGTCTGTCAACCCAGGTTTTGGTGGACAAGAATTCATTGAACATACCGTCCAAAAAGTGTCAGCACTTAAAAATCTTATAGAACGTAAGCAACTAAATACATTAATAGAAGTTGATGGTGGTGTAAATTTATCTACTGGAAAACAATTACTTGATGCCGGAGCAGATGTTTTGGTTGCAGGAAGTTTTGTATTTTCAGCTGATGATCCAATAGAAACCATTCATCTTTTAAAAAGTCTATAAACCATATTACCGTTAACCTTATTTGATCACCAATGATTGTTTTTAATAAAGACAAATTACCATTTATTTGGTTTTTACTGCCTGCTTTAGTAGCAATTTTTTTCTGTTCCCTTATATCTCCGATTCATTACTTTTGGATTGTTGGATTAATAGGAATATTATTGATTTGCATTTCATTTTTTGTAAAGCGTCAATTTGAATTTGAACTACGATGGATTTTCGGCGCGGGTTCTTTTCTATTTATTTTTTTTCTTTTCTGTTTATCTTTTCAATATAGAGAAAACAATTCAACTTGTACATTCTCAAACAACGAAGATTTATACTTAGGATATGTGATAGATATACCAGAACAAAAGTCTAAAACAATTGCGTGTAACTTTAGATTAATATATCCTGAAGAGAAAAAAGTTGTTTTATATTTAGAAAAAGATTCGTCCGCCTATTCATTGTCACCCGGTACTGAGTTTTTATTCAAGGCAAAAATGCAGCCACTCAAAAACTTTGGCAATCCTGATGATTTCGACTATGTCTCCTATATGAAAAATCAAGGCTTTTCTGCTTCTGTCTATGTTCCATTTAATAAATGGATAGCCACAGGTAAAACAGTGAATACCATTGTGACATTATCACAAAGATTTAGAATTAAAATTCTTGATTTCTATAAATCTTTTGAACTTCCATTAGACGGTTTTGCATTTATTTCGGCCTTAACTATTGGATATAAAGCCGACCTAACCGAAAAAGTGCAAAATGCATTTAGAATATCTGGAACCGCGCATGTACTTGCTGTAAGCGGGCTGCATGTGGGAATTGTTTATTTTGTCTTTTCTTTTCTTCTATCTTTTCTTGGTAAATCCGGTCCGACAAATGTTATCAAACAACTTATTATTATTGTATTGTTATGGATTTATGCTTTTATAACAGGTATGTCACCTGCCGTTGTAAGAGCAGCAATCATGTTGTCGCTGGTATGTGCAGGAAAAGCTATTGGCAGAAAAGGTTTTTCATACAATACTATTGCCTTATCCGCTTTTGCTATATTATTGATTAATCCACTCACTTTTTTTGATGTTGGTTTTCAAATGAGTTTTGTTTCTGTACTTGCTATTTTATTCTTTGTACCGCAATTCTACAAGATATATAATCCCTCAAACAGATGGGTGAAAACAGGTTGGGACATGTTACTTATTTCTATTTCGGCACAACTTGGAGTTTTTCCAATTGTATTGTATTACTTTGGCACTTTTCCAAACTATTTTATCTTTACCAATTTGTTAATTGTTCCATTGACTACAATAATAACATACTTCTGCATTGCCACACCTTTTATAGCTTTATTAACCCATATCCCCTTGAATGTTTTTGAATGGCTATACGATTTAACAATCAGAATTTTGAAAGCATTAACGGATTTTACACTCAACTCAGTATACTTTTTTGAATCACTGCCATATGCTCAATTATCGGATATCCGTATAAACATATTGCAGTTACTGATTCTGTTTACATTGATTATTGGATTAAGTTTTTGGTTTATAAAAGGAAGAGAGAAACATCTGGTTGGTTCATTAACTATATTATTGATTTTACTTGTTACCCATACATATACATTATTTAATAAACCACCGGATAGTATGGTAGTTTTCAATAGTCCCAATCGAACAGAAATAAAAATTCTTTCTAATGGGAAAAACGCTCCGATACGAGTAGAAGGCAATAACTTTTTACCTCATCCATCCAAGAAGATCCTAAGGTTATGTGAGAATAAATCAAAGGATTATACGATTGATGTGCCATTAAATGTAGATGTTTTAATACTATCGCAAGATGGATCGTTTTCTTTGAAAGAATTATCGCCATTAGTTCGTGCTAAAATAATAGTGACTGACAGTTCACTTCCTGCATATACAGCAAAAAGGCTTATGGATGAGTCGGCTATAATGGGTTTAAAACTTCACAACGTGACTGAAATGGGCGCTTATTACATAAATTTATAGTAATTTTGCTGTTCAAACACCTATTTATGGAAAAAGACTCTGCTATAACAGCAATAATTGACACAAAAGATATCGATGCTATTCTACAACATGTACAGAACAGTAAGAGAATCCTAATAACGACTCATCTTTCGCCTGATGGAGATGCACTTGGATCCTCGTTGGCCTTGTATAATTTTCTAAAAAGAATGGGTAAAGAAGTTAAGCTGATGGTTCCTAACTCTTTCCCTTATTTTCTGAAATGGATGCCTGCGAGCAATGAGATTCTTATTTATGATTATAATCCACATGCAGGACAAACAATTATAAAAAGTGCAGATTTGATATTTATATTAGATTACAATGCTCCTAAGAGAATTGGAGAAATGGGTCCTTTTATAGAACAATCAATTGCAAAGAAAATATTGATTGATCATCATCTTGACCCGACTAATGGTTGCGATGTGGTTGTTTCCATTCCGAAAATATCTTCGACCAGTGAATTAATTTTCAGATTATTATATCAGGCAAATGAATACGATGGCCTCACAAAAGTTGAAGCAGAATGTATTTATTGCGGTATGATGACAGATACCGGTTCTTTTACATATGGATCAAGTTCGCCTGAAATTTATTATATTATCAGTTTGTTATTAAGAAAAGGTATAGATAAAGATCAGATATATTCAAAGGTTTATAACAATTTTTCAGCAGACCGTTTCCGTTTGCTTGGTTTCACTTTATCTGAACGGATGAAGATTTTTCCAGAATTGCATACCGCTTTACTTTGGTTGACCAAAGAAGATCAGGAACGATTTAATTACAATAAGGGAGACACTGAAGGATTCGTTAATTACCCACTTAGTATTAAGGGAATAATTTTTACAACATTCATTCGTGAAGACGAAAAATTGGTAAAAATATCTTTAAGATCTCAAGGAGAATTTCCATGTAATGAATTCGCCTCTAACTATTTCAATGGAGGTGGTCATTTAAATGCATCGGGTGGAGAACATTACGGATCATTAGAAGATGCTATTGAATTATTTGAAAAAGGTATTCAAGATTATGCTGAAAAGCTAAAATTGAGCGTAAGAGAATAATTATCAAACTTAAATTAATAATTATTTCAACTCAAAAAACATTTAATTAAAGTTCATTGCTTACATTTGCAGGTATTTTTGACTATTCAAACAAACATATTAACAGAATGAAAAAAAGAGGTTTTATACCATTTATACTTATAGCAATTATTATTACTGCTGCTTCATGTAATAAAACAACAACTTATGTTGAATGGCTAAGACAGGAGCAAACCGCGATAGATAAATTTATTGCTGACAGCGGTATAGTTGTATTAAATGAATTCCCGGCAGATACAATTTTTAAGCCTAAAGAATTTTATAAAGATCCACAAACGGGAATTTATTATAATATTGTGAGCAGAGGTGTAAAGACAAAAGCTGAAAACGGAAATCTTTACTACAGAAAACCCGAAATGTATGAAGAAATCTATATTAGATTCAGTGGAAGAAAATACATTAAGGATAATAGTATTCCATTAGTAAATAATTTAGACTCACCTTATCCTGAAATAATGCAATTTTTTGGCAGACCAGTATCAAATGATATTACTCAGTATTATCAAAATCAAAGTATGTGTCCCGGTTGGATACTACCATTAGATGCTGTAGGTCATTTAGGTGTAGTAAAAATAATTGTTCCATTTACACAGGGTTTCACTTACGATGTTAACTCAGGTTACAATCCTATTTATTATAATTATTTAGAATATCGTTTCCAGCATCATAACGACAGAAATTACTAAAAATCAAAAAGAAACATGACACTTATTAAATCAATTTCGGGAATAAGAGGAACTATTGGAGGAAATGTAGGAGAAAACCTAACTCCAACGGATATCGTTAAATTCACAGCTGCTTATGCAACATTTATCCGCAAATCTTCGGGTGTGGAAAAACCAAAGATAGTTGTTGGAAGAGATGCTCGTATATCAGGCAACATGGTTTCCAAAATTGTTATAGGTACATTAATAGGCACAGGCTGCAACGTTGTCAATATTGGATTAGCGACAACCCCCACAACTGAAATAGCAGTGACAAAAGAAGGTGCAAATGGCGGGATAATTATCACAGCCAGCCATAATCCAAAACAATGGAATGCATTAAAGCTATTGAATAGTAAAGGTGAATTTTTGAATGCTGAAGAAGGTAATGAAATAATCACACTTGCCGAATCTGACAACTTTGCTTTCTCAATGATTGATGATCTTGGGACTATTTCTAAAAAACAATATCTTCAAGATCACATTAACGATGTGCTTTCTCTAGATTTAGTAGATGTTGAAGCAATCAAAGCCGCCAATTTCAAAGTCGCCATTGACTGTGTTAATTCTGTTGGTGGAATTGCTATTCCCGAATTATTATATGCATTAGGTATAAAAGAGATATTTAAATTACATTGTTCACCTCATGGTAACTTTGCACATAATCCTGAACCACTACCTCAAAATTTAACAGAATTATCTTCGCTTATGAAGAATACTAAGGCGAATGTTGGTTTTGCTGTAGATCCCGATGTTGACAGATTAGTTATTTATGCTGAAAACGGAGAGCCTTTTGGCGAAGAATACACATTAGTTGCTGTTTCTGATTATGTTTTACAACATACCCCCGGCAACACTGTTTCCAACTTAAGTTCCAGTAGAGCTTTGAAAGATATTACAGAAAAGAATGGTGGAACATATGAAGCTTCGGCAGTTGGAGAAGTGAATGTTGTTGCTAAAATGAAGGCGAACAATGCTGTAATTGGTGGTGAAGGTAACGGTGGAATTATTTATCCTGCTTTACACTATGGACGCGATTCATTGGTAGGTATTGCATTATTTTTGACTTATATGGCTAAATCAGGGAAAAAGGTAAGCGAATTAAGAGCTTCTTACCCTAACTATTATATGTCTAAACAAAAGATTGAGCTAACTCCCGAAATAAATATCGATAAATTACTGGAAGCCATTAAAGTTAAATTTAAAGACGAAACAATTACTGATATTGATGGTGTTAAAATTGATTTTCCTAATAAGTGGGTCCACTTAAGAAAATCCAATACAGAGCCCATCATTCGTATCTATTCTGAAGCACCTACAATGGAAGAGGCACAGGACATAGGCAAGAATATAATCGATATAATTCATTCAATGATTTAATAATAAAAATTTAGCATAATAATTAACCGTAAATAGCTCTTATATTCTGTTTACGGTTTTTAAATTGTTCTGTATGAGAGATAAGTTAGTTTCTTATGATGATATAAGAAAATCACATCCGATTTTTCGTGGTAAATTTGGGGATAAATTAATTAAGTGGGGAACAAGATTTGCAGGGTTACAATATGCAAACGATATTTATGACAATTCAAAACACCTAACCGGCCCTGCATTTTGTAAAGATGCGCTTGATAAATTGGAAATAACAAGAACTATAAGGAACGGAGAGATTTTGGATCAATTTAAAGACGTTCCATTTATCACTGTCTCGAATCACCCATATGGTCATATTGACGGCATTTCACTTATTGAAACTGTTGGCTCTAGGGTAAACAATTTCAAAGTAATGGTTAATTTCATATTAGGAATAATTGACACAATGGAAGAGAACTTTGTTACTGTAGTCCCTTATAAAACAAAGAAACCTACCGCTACCTCTATAAATGGAATTAAAGAATGCATTGCTCACATTCGCGATGGTCATCCTCTAGGCTTTTTTCCAGCTGGATCAACCTCACGAATTAATTTTATTAAAGGGCGATGGGTTTTCACTGATAGAGAATGGCAAACATCAATTCTTAAATTGATTCAAAAAGCAAATGTTCCTGTAATTCCAATACATTTTTCAGGCAGAAACTCCGTGTATTATTATTTGTTACGTCGTTTTTTTGGTTGGAAGATACAAACAATGCAATTATGTCACGAACTTGCAAATAAAAAAGATCATGAAATAGTAATAACTATTGGTGACCCAATTCCAGCTTTAGAGATTGATAAATATCAAGACACTAAAGATTTGGAATTGTTCTTACGTACAAAAACATATGCTTTGGCAAATACTAAATAAAAATGTATCTTTGAATTTACAAATAGACTCAAAGTATAGAATTCCACAATGACAAAACCAAGTATTTTACAAGTAAAACAACGATTTAGCATCATAGGACATTCACAGGAATTGGATCGTTCAATTGATATTGCTCTGCAGGTAGCACCTACAGATTTATCGGTTTTAATTACTGGTGAAAGCGGGGTTGGGAAAGAAAATTTTCCTCAGATTATCCACCAGTACAGTAAAAGAAAACATGGTCCTTATTTTGCAATCAACTGTGGTTCTATCCCAGAGGGTACAATAGATTCAGAATTATTTGGTCATGAGAAAGGAGCTTTTACCGGTGCGCTAACTACAAGAAAAGGATATTTTGAAGTTGCAGATAAAGGCACCTTATTTCTTGATGAGGTTGGAGAACTTCCACTTTCAACACAAGCTCGATTATTGCGCGTATTGGAAACGGGAGAATTCATCAAAGTAGGTTCATCTAATGTTGAAAAAAGTGATGTACGAGTTGTTGCAGCTACTAATCTAGATATGATAAAAGCAGTTGAGAAAGGCAAATTTAGAGAAGATCTTTATTATCGTTTAAACTCTGTTCCCATTAGAATACCACCATTAAGAGACAGAAAAAATGATATTCCATTACTTTTCAAGAAGTTTGCAATGGATTGTTCAGAAAAATATACTATGCCTCCAATCAATTTGACTGATAGTGCAAAGGAACTTCTCATGAATTTCAGATGGCCTGGTAATGTAAGACAATTAAAAAATATAACGGAACAGATATCTGTTATTGAACAAGAAAGAATTATAACAACAGATATTCTCAAAAAATATATTCCTGAAAATGAATCTAGCTTGCTTCCTGTTCCAATTTCACATATAAAAGAAACCGAACAGAGAACTTTTGCAAATGAACGTGAAATTCTTTATCAAATTCTTTTTGATATGAAAAAAGATATTGGTGATTTAAAACAAGTAGTTGCTAATATTATCTCTGAGTCTAAAAACAATTCAAATGTCTCAGAATCGTCAAATTATCTTGATTCACAATTACCAGTCATTAAACCGGACAAGACTTCTGTTACTTTACCTGTAGATTTTAAAGTTCCTGACCTGAACAAAACAATACAGCAAAAAAATATCGAAAAAGATGATGATATCCAGGATGCTACTGAATATTCAGAGGAAGCACGTTCTCTTCATGAAATAGAAAAAGAAATGATTATCAAAGCTTTGGATCGTAACAATGGAAAAAGAAAATTGGCTGCAAAAGAACTAAAAATTTCTGAGCGAACACTTTATCGTAAAATAAAAGAATATAAACTAGAGGATCTATGAAAAAAGTAGTCTTTTTATGTTTAATGTGTTGTTTAATGGCAGCTTGTACTGTTTCATATAAATTCAGAAATGCCTCCATTGATTATAATATAACAAAAACACTCTATATAGCTAATTTTCCAAATCAGGCACCATTAGTTTATCCTCCTTTTGAACAGCGATTCAATGAAGAGATGAAAGACATTTTCACTCGTAACACTAAATTGCGTATGGTTGATGTTAATGCCGATATGGAAATTGAAGGAGAAATTGTTGGATACGAACTAACACCAATGGCAGTTCAAGAAGATGCATATGCATCTGAAACTAAATTGACTGTTACCGTTAGAATGCGTTTTACCAACAATAAGGTTGAAGGCAAGGACAAAGAAGAAACTTTTTCAGCTAATCGTACCTTTTCAAGTAATGTAATGTTGGATCAAGTTCAGGATCGATTAACAGCTGAAATTATAAAAGAGTTAGTCGATCAAATATTTAATTCAACAATGGCAGATTGGTAATATGAGTACAAAAAAGGATAATTTCTTTAATCTAATAGAAAATTCAGAGCTGTTAAATGAAACTACGCTTACTGAATTAGAAAGATTATTGATTGAATATCCCTATTTTCAAACTGCCATTTTACTCTATGTTAAAAATTTAGAGCAAATTCAACATCCATCATACAATAAAGAGCTTAACAAGGCAGCTTTACTTATAGCGGACAGAAGACGATTATTCTATTACATTAACAAAGAGGAGTTTTCTGATTTTATTCAAGAATATACCAAAGATGATCAAAAAGGAAACCTCACAAATTTGTTATTAGGCAACTACTTAAACAGCATAAACAAAGATGTTATTCAGGAAACTGAAATTAATAATGGTACGCTTGATTTGATTTCGAATGATTATCTTTACTATTTGAAAACAACTCAACAAGAAGAATCAGAAGTCACTGAACATCAGTTGAAACATCATGACTTGATTGATAGTTTTTTAGAAAAAGCTGAAACTACAGGAGTTTTCCAACTTAACAGTGATTATTCTGCAAACGAAGACACTATTGATGGCAATATTGATGAAGATGATGAAAGAAGAAATCGTCAATTGAATGAAATAATGGTTCAAATATATATCAAACAAAAAAAATATGAACAAGCACTAACAATAATTAAGCGATTAAGTTTGGTTATTCCCGAAAAAAGTGTTTACTTTGCCGACCAAATTCGTTTTTTGGAGTATTTGATTATCAACGAAAAGAATAAAAAACAACAATAATATGTACGTCGTTATTTTAGTTACTATTTTAATTGCAGCTTTACTTATGATTTTAATCGTTTTGGTTCAAAAATCAAAAGGTGGTGGTTTAGCTGCTGGTTTTTCATCTACAAACCAAATAATGGGAGTTCGAAAAACAACTGATTTTCTGGAAAAAGCAACTTGGATTTTAGCAGGCATAGTTATCATACTTAGCATTTTAACTGCAAAATATACAGCAAGTAGTTCTAACCAACCACAATCACAAATTGAAGTAACTCAGCCAGCCCCACTTAGTCCTGCGACTGCTCCTGATGTTACTCCTGCTCCTGCAACAGGTCCTGTTGGTCAAATACCAGAACCGGTTCAGCAACAACCGACTAATTAAATAAATAGGAAAAGATTATTCTTGTTAATATAACATAGAGTTAAGCTTATTATGCTTAGCTCTATTTGTTTGTGTAAAACATTTTCATTTATGAATCAACAATAAACAGGTTAAAATGAACATAAAGAAAATAATCTATATATCCATCTTAGTTTTTTTACCGTTAATATCTTTATGTCAGCTTTACGGTCAAAATATTATAACAACGAATAACAACGATTCATCTAATATTTCAGATACTCAACCAATTAAAATCAAATTACAATCCAATCAAAACGAGTTGAGACCCAGTTCAATTTATCAAAAACGAGTATTAGACAGGAATAAATTTAGATATGGTGCAAACTTAGGACTTTCCTTTAGTCAAAATTATTCCTACTTCAATTTTGGGCCTCAGGTTGGATACCAATTCAACGAATATTTTATGAGTGGAACTGGAATAAAGTATTACTACACTAAAATTAAGAATATATCAGAAATTTACCGCAATCATCAGCTAGGATTTAATATATTTGGATATACTTATCCGGTAAAATTCATTACATTGTTTACTCAAGCTGAACTCAATTACTTATGGTCAGCATATAGTGACAACTCATCAGGCATTACGTCCAAAGCACAAGGTCTGGTACCGTCATTAGTTGTTGGTGGAGGTTTTAGATTCGGAAGATCTCATTTGACTTTAAATTACGACTTACTTCAGCACAATAATTCGCCTTATCCAAAGGGTTTTTACACAGGAGTATCTGTATTCTTTTAACGAAGTACTATTTCACGAACAATAGGTATTTGAGCTATCTCGTTCAATTTTGCGATCAGGTTCTTTTTATTCAACTGCAATTCTGCCCTTAAGACAGATGAAGAAAGCTGAACGTATAATGTGTTTTTCCGAAAATAAACACTTTTGGTATAAGCAGCAATAGACTCACCAAAAAGATTATACCAAGCTTGAGTAACTCTATTTTCCGCAATTCTAATTTTCAACTCACTATTTTCATCTAAATACTCTGAAAGTAAGTCTTTCATCGGTTTAGCATACTTCTTTATCATTTTACTCATTCATGTCCGATTATGGACTATTAAGATGTTTATTTTATAAATATATCGAACAAACTAATAACTTTATTATTTAGTTACCAAGTTAATATCTCCTTTTACAACTGAATAAATATGATGTATGTTTTGAGTAGCTTTTAATAACCCATCTAATGATTCACGATTAGTATCAGAAATAAAAATCTGTCCAAATTCATCTTCCGATACAAGTTTTACAATTTCGTGAACCCTTTCAGCATCAAGCCTATCAAAAATATCATCCAGCAATAAAATAGGTTTACGTTTTCCTGTTTCAAGTGAAAATTTATATTGTGCCAATTTAAGTGAAACAAAGTACGTTTTGTTTTGACCTTGCGAACCGACTTTTTTAATTGGATATCCATCAAGTAACATTTCTAATTCATCACGGTGAATACCAGCCGTTGTATGTCCAATAGCTATGTCACGCATTCTGATTGAACGTAGTTTTTGACTAAAATCCATTTCAGATAATTGAGAAATATAATCAAAAGAAACTCTCTCTTTTGAATGACTTATTTTCGAATAAAAATCATTGAAAAAAGGTGTTAGTTCCTGAATAAAAGTCTTACGTTTTAGATAAACAATATTCCCACTTTCAACCATTTGTTCTTCCCAAAGATCGAGTAATGTTTCATCGATAAACTGTTCATCGTTTTTAAGGAGAGAGTTACGCTGTTGTAAAGCTTTATTGTATCTGATCAACGCATACATATATTCCTTATCGAACTGTGAAATAGCAATATCCATAAAACGTCGTCGTTCTTCACTAGCACCCGTGATCAACTCGTTATCAGATGGAGAAATCATAATCAAAGGAATCAATCCAATATGATCTGACAAACGTTCATATTCCTTTTTATTCCTTTTGAACTGTTTTTTTCTACCTCTTCGAATACCGCAATATATTTCATCGACACTTGATCCTTCAAACTCATAGCTACCTTTAATTACACAAACATCCGAATCATGTCGTATGATTTGTGAATCTACAGGATTGTAACAACTTTTACAAAATGAAAGATAATAAACAGCATCCAACAGATTTGTTTTGCCCATACCATTATTTCCTATGAAACAATTTATTTTAGGAGACAAATCCAATTCAACCTGTGTGATATTTTTGTAATTAATTATCGATAATTGTTTTAAAATCATGTCTTTAGTCGCCATCAAGCAACAATTGTTGTAAGTCTTCAGGATTGACATTCATCTTTAATCTTCCTTGCGAAGCAAAAGTTATTTTTCCCCGTTCTTCTGAAACGATAATCACTTTTGCATCAGTCTCTTGCGTAACGCCTAAACCTGCTCTGTGTCTTAATCCCAAATGTTTAGGAATATTTGGATTTTGTGAAACGGGAAGAATGCATCCAGCTGCTTTAATCTTTTTTCCCACTATAATCATAGCCCCATCATGAAGTGGGCTATTTTTAAAGAATACATTTTCGATCAATCTAGAAGAAATATCAGCATTAATAATCTCCCCTGTTTGTTCATATAGCCCTAATTGCATATCACCCTGAATTACAATAAGTGCACCAGTATTAGAGCGCGACATATTCATGCATGCAATTGCTAAAGAAGTAAGATGAGCAGTATCTTTCTGATGCTTATCTTTAGGTGTAAAGAATTTGGCTAGAAACTTCCATCCCTTCTTTGATCCCATAGACATTAGAAAACGTCGGATTTCATCCTGAAAAAGAATAATCAGCAAAAAAAGTCCAATGCTTACTAATTCGTCCATGATTGAACCTATCAGCACCATATCAAACATCTTAGATACAAGTACCCAGATGATTAAGAACATTATGATCCCGATAAATAAGGGTTTCATACCAGATATGTCTACCAGTTTATACAGATAATAAAGCATTAATCCCACCAGTAGGATATCTATCAAATCTTTAAACCCAAAATGTTCAAACATAATTAACCGATATTATTATATTCTTTTAATTTTGCAACGATCTTTACACATTCAACAGCCTCTTTTACATCGTGTACTCTTAAAATGTTTGCCCCATTTAACAAAGCAAATGTATTCAAAACCGATGTACCATTCAAACTTTCCTCAGGGCAAGATTTCGTTAATCGATAAATCATAGACTTTCTAGAAATACCAACCAACAAAGGCATGTCGAATATTTCAAATGCATTCAAATAAGCCATCAGCTCATAGTTCTGATCTAATGTTTTACTGAATCCAAAACCCGGATCAACAATTATATCGTTTACACCCAGCTGATTAAGTAGTTTTACTTTTTCGGAAAAATAATAGATAATTTCCTGAATAAAGTCAGCATAATCAGTCATTTGCTGCATGTTTTGAGGCATTCCCCTCATATGCATCAAAATATATGGTACATTCAGTTCTGCAACCGTTTGAAACATATTCTCATCAATCTGTCCCCCTGAGATATCATTAATAATATTTACCCCGTATTTTTCGACCGACCATCGAGCCACCTCCGAATAAAAGGTATCTATTGATAAGACAGCGTCAGGGTATTCTTTTCTTATGATATTTAAAGCAGGTTCTAATCGTTGTATTTCTTCAGAAGAAGACATTAAAACAGAAGAAGGAGTTGTTGATTGTCCCCCTATATCAACAATTCCAGCTCCCTCTTGTAAAATTTGTTGAACACGTTGAACGATTCCTTTTTCAGTCTGTTTACGGCTATTCGTATAAAATGAGTCCGGGGTTATATTTATGATCCCCATTACCATTGGAACAGAAAAATCGATCAATGAGCCATTAATATTTAGGCTTTTATTCATAAGTCATAATTTAGATTTGGGATCTTTTTCGGGATAATCAATTGTATAATGCAATCCCCTGCTTTCTTTTCTAGCCTTAGCCTGTTTAATAACAAGATATCCCACTTTAATAATATTACGCAACTCACATAAATCCCTTGAAACCACTGATTTATGAAAGAAATCTTCTGTTTCTTTATATATAATATTCAATCGTTCCAATGCCCTGTTTAGTCGAAGATCCGAACGAACAATTCCAACATAAGCAGACATAATTTGATTGACTTCTTTATAAGATTGCGTGATAAGTACCATTTCTTCCGGCATTTTTGTTCCCTCTGCATTCCATTGAGGAATACAATCCTGAAAAGAATAATCTTTGAATCTAGTAATTGCATGATCAGCTGCTGCGTCTGCAAACACCACTGCTTCAATCAAAGAATTAGAAGCCAATCGGTTTGCCCCATGCAGACCAGTGCATGCACATTCACCGTTTGCATATAATCTATTGATACTACTTTCTCCATCAAGATTCACTTTGATACCACCACATAAATAATGCGCAGCTGGAGCAACCGGAATCATATCCTTTGTAATATCGATCCCTAAGGTAAGACATTTTTGGTAAATATTAGGGAAATGTTTCTTTGTTTCCTCTGCTTTTTTATGAGTTACATCTAAATAAACAAAATCATCTCCCCTATTTTTCATTTCCGTATCAATTGCTCTTGCTACAATATCTCTGGGAGCAAGTGATTTTCTTTCATCATAATTATCCATAAACTCCTTACCATCTTGAGTTTTCAAGATACCACCATAACCGCGCATTGCCTCAGTTATGAGAAACGAAGGACGATCTCCCGGATGATATAATGCCGTTGGATGGAATTGTACAAACTCCATTCCTTTCACCAAACCCCTTGCACGAGCAACCATTGCTATACCGTCTCCAGTAGCAACTAGCGGATTTGTAGTAGTCTGATAAATACATCCTATTCCACCCGTAGCCATCATAGTAACCCTTGACAAGAAAGTATCAATCTCGTTTGTATCCTGATCGAGGATGTATGCTCCATAACATTCTATATCTTCAGTATGATGTGTTACGACCTGTCCCAGGTGATGTTGCGTTAATATTTCAATAGCAAAATGATTGTCATATATATCTATATTCTGATGTTTTCTGACCGTATCAATCAAGCTAACCTGGATTTCGGCCCCCGTATTATCTTTATGATGTAAGATACGATATTCCGAATGTCCTCCTTCTTTATGAAGATCAAAATTACCTGTTTCGTCCTTATCAAAATTGACTCCCCAGCTAATTAATTCCTTAATCTGTATTGGTGCTTTTTTTACAACCTGTTCAACAACAGCCACATCACACAAACCAGCTCCGGCATCCAAAGTATCAGCAATATGTTTTTCGAAATTATCCCAAGGATTTGTTACTGAAGCAATTCCCCCTTGTGCATAATAAGTATTTGCATCCTCCAACGAGTTTTTAGCTACGATGGCCACTTTTCCGTATTTTGCAACTTTTAGTGCAAAACTCATACCGGCAATTCCTGATCCTATTACAAGGAAATCATATTTTTTAATCATACTCTTCAATAAATCACTTGATATATAATTACAAAATTAAACATTAAAATTAAATTTATTTGTTAAAGTACTGCTAATTATTGCATAATGTATAAAAATTCATTTTCTTTGTAAGTTACAATAATATTCACTTAAAAGCATGTTTAACACTATGAAAAAGTTAATATTTACATCGTTTTTGTTCTTGTGCTTTTGTTTTGTGAATCTTTATTCCCAGGATTTATATTTGGTTCAGGGGCGAATATTAGCTGAGGATACAAGAGATCCATTGATTACTGCAAGCATTTCAGTGGAAGGAACTCGCTTATCAAGCGTAACTAACAGGGATGGTTTTTTCACCATCAGAGTACCCAAATCGGAGATAAATGGCAATATAGTTTTCAAACATTTAGGTTATGAAAACAAAACAGTTCCCATTAACACATTAATCGCCAAACCCACCAATCAGGTTTTAATGATGCCTGTTTCCACGACCCTTAAGGAAATAGAAGTAATTGGCGGTGACGGCACACTACTGGTTAAAGAAGCACTCAGTAGAATCATGTTAAATTATTCCGATGATCCCGAAATGATGGTATCGTTTTATCGCGAAGCTATTAAAAAAGGTTCTAAATACATCTCGCTAGTTGAAGCCGTTTTAGATATTTACAAGACCTCCTATTCCTCTATAAGTGATGACCAAGCCAAAATTTATATTGGTCGTAAGGCCACCGACATTTCCGCTAAAGACACAATTTTATTAAGGTTTCAGGGAGGGATCAGTAATGCTCTTTTATTAGACATAGCAAAAAACCCTGAGATAGTTTTCGGTAAAACAGGTGATTATTATTTCTATACGATTGAAGGTATGGAGCAAATCAATGACAAACCAAATTATGTCATTCATTTTGAGCCTAAACCAGGCATTGAAGAAATCCTATTCAGAGGTACAATCTATTTAGACAAGGAGTCGTTGGCTTTTAACCGTATGGAGTTCAACATGAATGTAGAAGGAAGAAAAGATGCAGCAGCACTTTTTATCCGTAAGAAGCCAATTAGAATGAAAGTTGACATTGACCATGCCGCCTATTACGTAGATTATATGGAACAGAACGGAAAATGGTATCTCAATCACACTGCCACAGATGTTGGGTTTAAGGTAAGATGGACCAACCGTCTTTTTGGATTATTTGCAACCAACTACAATGTAACATCCGAAATTGCAGTTACTGATAAATATTCAGAAAACGTAAATAAATTTCCAAGAGAAGAAAGGATTAGTTCGACCGATGTTATTTCCGAGAAAGTTGAATACTTTAAAGATCCCAATTTCTGGGGTGAGTATACAATTATTGAACCAGACAAAGAGATTTCGAATGCTATTCAGAGATTAAGCGGAAAATTACTAAAACGTTCAGAATAAATCATTATAAACACTTGCGATTTAAAAAAATAACCGTACCTTTGCAACCCAAAGTATAAATTTATTACAAACAAATTATGTATTTAGATTCTGCAAAAAAGAAAGAGATCTTTGCAAATCACGGGAAGTCTAACACTGATACTGGCTCACCTGAAGCTCAGATAGCATTGTTTTCATACCGTATTTCGCATTTGACTGGACATTTAAAGTCAAACAAAAAAGATTATAACACTGAACGCGCATTAAGAATTTTGGTTGGTAAACGCCGCCGCTTATTAGATTATTTGATTGAAAAAGATATCAACAGATATCGTTCTATCATCAAAGAATTAGGAATAAGAAAATAATTTTTAACGATGAAAAAATTAAAAAGAGTGAATATTTTAATAATATTTACTCTTTTTTTTTAGCTATTTTTGCAATCAATTCAGGTCAAACACATTATATTTCAGTTCAATAATGCTAGTTTATAGGCAAAAATGATATTTTAAAACTATGTTTTATAACATATCATTTTATTTTGGAGATAACAAAAGTCGGCATATCTTTGTACCGATAACCTAAAACAATCTTTTTTACCTTATACTAGTATCTATATTAACCGAAGACGAAAAAGACCATCTTTATAAAGGTGGTCTTTTTTTCTTTTTATAGATTTCCACACTTCTTTTCTTAATTAAATTGAATGATTTCTATTACCTCATCAAAATATTCATATATTTTTATCGGAGTATAGTGAGAGGTAGGTGAGACCATGTTGAGAGGAGCAATGTAGTTGCGATGTAATAAAATAATTGCGTTTTCAGTGATTCTTATTATCTAATTTTTTATTGAACAACAATCCCCTCCAATTTGTTTAAATAAACACAAAAAAGGCATATGAATAACTTTATTTTTCAGAACCCCACCAAGTTAATATTTGGCAAGGGACAAATAGCAGAACTATCCGGTTTAGTTCCTGATGATGTGAATCTTATGATCACCTATGGTGGCGGCAGCGTTACCAAGAATGGCGTTTACAATCAGGTAAAAGAAGCATTAAAAGGTCGCAATTACATTGAATTTTGGGGTATTGAGCCCAATCCCCGTGTGGAGACCCTTCGTAAAGCCATAAAAACTGGTAAAGATCATAATATAAATTATCTTTTAGCCGTTGGAGGCGGATCCGTGTTAGATGGTACCAAACTTATAGCCGCCGGTATTGTTTCAGATATCGATGCGTGGGATATTGTGTTAAGAGGTGAAGCCGGTGAGCAGATTCGTTTTGCTTCTGTAATGACCGTTCCCGCCACTGGTTCCGAGATGAATGGTGGTGCAGTAATTACAAGAGGAGAGACAGTCGAGAAACTCTCATTTCAAGGAGACTATCCTCAATTTTCGATTCTTGACCCAGAAGTCACCTATTCCCTATCCGATCATCAGATTGCATGTGGATTAGCAGATGCCTATACCCATGTTTTAGAGCAGTATTTGACCACCCCCGGTCAGTCACGCATCATGGATCGTTGGGCAGAAGGAATACTTTTGTCAATAATTGAAATTGCCCCACAAATAAGATCCAATCCCCACGATTATGATTTGATGGCCGATTACATGCTTGCCGCCACACTAGCATTGAACGACTTTATCAGGATGGGGATCAGTCAAGATTGGGCCACCCACCAGATTGGTCATGAGTTGACCGCTCTTCATGGAATCACTCACGGTCACTCCTTGGCAATAGTCATGCCCGGGACATTGAGAGTGATGAAGAAACAAAAAAAGGACAAATTACTTCAATATGGAGAGCGCATATTCGGCATTGTTAATGGTACTGAAGAAGAGCGAGTTGATTTAGCAATTAAAAAGACAGAATTATTTTATCGTTCACTCGGTTTAACCACTCGTCTTTCCGAAGAAGGAGTAGGCAATGCAACCATTGAAACCATCACCCGTCGTTTCAACGAAAGAGGTGTTGCTTACGGTGAAAAATTCAATATCACAGGAAATGTAGTCGGTGAAATACTGTATAGTTGTCTATAATCCAATCATTTGCAAGACATCCAAGATCATTTAAAGTGTTATATTGTTAATTTTGTTGATTTTTTATCAAAACAAACTTAAATAAAACAATTTCATAAAGAACATTTGAAATAGTTTATTGTTATATGGTGCAATAATTTTTATAATTTCAACAAATTAGAATATAACACTTTAATGAAAAAAATAATAGCGACAATACTTCTTTTATCAGCGTGCCTATTTACATTTGCCCAAAAAGGCAGAATTGAAGGGCGTGTTTATAATCAGAAGACCAACGAACCCCTTAAATTTGCATCAGTCCAGATTCAAGGCACCCTTATAGGTGCAACGACCAATATCGACGGTAATTTTGTATTTACCGATATAGATCCAAGTTTTGTACGGCTCATTGTAAGTTATGTAGGATTTGAGACCACTCTATCACCCGAAGTTCATGTTCAAGGAAATCAAACCACATTCATTGACATAGCATTACCAGAGTCATCGACACTAATAAATGAAGTAGTAATTCGTCCGACCACAAACCTTAAAAAGATTGAGAGTCCCGTCTCCTTTTTAACTATAAGTGAGAGCGATATAGAAAAAGCAGCCGGTGTGAACCGCGATGTTTCGAAAGCAGTCCAATCGTTACCCGGAGTAGGCGCCACAGACCCCAACCGTAATGACTTGATAGTACGTGGCGGCGGTCCCTCAGAAAATGTATTTTATCTTGACGGCATAGAAATCCCCATTATCAATCACTTTGCCACCCAAGGATCATCCGGAGGAGCTGTAGGTGTAATCAATCCCGATTTTGTGAGAGAAGTAAATTTCTATACCGGTGCTTTCCCCGCCAATCGTACAAATGCCCTTAGTTCAGTGATGGATATTCGCCAGAAAAACGGCAGTCGCGACCACATCCACACCCAATTAGCCGTAGGAGCTTCGGACGCAGCATTTACTTTGGAAGGACCCTCAGGAGACAATTCTACATTTATTGTTTCTGCTCGTCAGTCGTACCTTCAATTATTATTTAAAGTCATTGGACTTCCTTTTCTTCCCACCTATAATGATTTTCAATTTAAGTTCAGGCATCAGATAAATCAAAAAAACGAGATCTCATTTATTGGTCTTGGTGCCATTGACAATATGACTTTAAACACCGGTCTTGAAGAAACCGGCACCGAAGCCCAGCGATACCTATTAAGTTATTTGCCTATATACAAACAATGGAATTATGCTGTTGGAGCTGTTTACAAACACTTTAGCAACCACTTTTTCGACACCTGGGTTTTAAGTAGAAATATGCTTAGAAACAGCAATTATAAATTTCAGGACAATGATGAGTCGTTGCCAAAAATATCAGACTACCGTTCTGATGAAGCAGAAAACAAGTTACGTTTTGAGCGAACCTATCCCGACCTTCCAGTGAAAATATTAATTGGAGGTGGCGTCACATATTCACATTACATCAATGAGACGAACCGAAAAATCTTTCAAAATGGTAATCTTGAAGATCTTATTTACAGTACAGACTTCAATCTGTGGTCATATCAAGTATTTGCTCAAGCAACAGACACCTATTTTGAAGAAAGGCTCTCGCTCTCTTTAGGAATCAACACGATAGGGAACAATTTCAACAAAAATATGAGTAATCCCCTCAATCAACTTTCGCCAAGATTTTCAGCATCATTTCGTTTAACAGACAAGTGGAATATTAATGCGAATGTTGGTCGTTATTCAATGCGTCCAGCCTATACCACAATGGGATTTAAAGACAAGTCAGGCAAATTTGTGAACAAAAACGAAAAGTTAAAACATATTATATCAAATCAGCTAATCAGCGGCATTGAATTCAATCCCACAGAGCAGACCAGATTTAATTTGGAGGGTTTTTATAAACTATACGACAACTACCCCCTTTCAGTGGTTGATGGAATGAGTATTGCCGGTAAAGGAACAGATTACGGACAGATTGGCGATGAAGAAATAGTCTCAACCGGTAAAGGTCGCGCTTACGGTATTGAATTTTCAGGTAAACTTATCAACCTCAAAAAAGTAAATACAGCGCTTACCTATACACTATTTAGAAGTGAATTTACCGACAAAAACGGGATTTATCGTCCATCGAATTGGGACACACGACATTTGGTTAATCTATTAGGCAATTATTTACTACCAAAAAATTGGACATTATCAATGCGATGGAGATTTGTTGGCGGAGCCCCCTATTCCCCAATTGACATGGAGTTATCGACCAATAAAGCCGCATGGAGTGTTACAAATCAGGCATATATCGATTATAAAAAATTCAACACCTTGCGATTAAGAAATTCTCATCAGCTTGATTTACGAATCGATAAAGAGTTCTATTTTCAAAAGTATATGTTAAACCTCTATATCGACGTTCAGAATGTTTATAACTTCCAATCAGAGAATCCGCCCATATACACCAATAAAAATTCCAATGGAGTTGTACAAAATGACCCTAATGATTCCCAAAGATATATTTTGCGACAGATTGAGACTTTTAGTGGTACGGTGTTGCCAACTATTGGAATCATGGTAAAGTTCTAACAATCAAATAAGCACCCTCATTGAATTAGAACTCTGCGACTTATATTCATAGAATTTTATAAACCACTGATAAAAGTCACGAATTCCATTTTCTATAGATGTAGAAGGTTGATAATTGAAATCTTTTTTCAAAAGAGAAGTGTCAGCATAAGTTGATACCACGTCGCCAGGTTGCATCCCTTTCAATTCGATAATGGCTTTTTTCCCTGTAACTTTTTCAATTGTAGATATAAAATCAAGTAGTTTTACAGGAGAAGAACAACCCATATTATAAATTGAATATGTAGGATTTGCTTTGGGAGGTGAAGGAATAATTCTCAGCACACCCTCCACAATATCATCTATATATGTGAAATCTCGTTCCATTTTCCCGTAATTAAAAAGATGAATAGGTTCTTCTTTTAATATAGCCGATAGAAAAAGGGATGGCGCCATATCGGGTCGTCCCCATGGTCCATATACCGTAAAAAATCGAATGCCAGTAACCGGAATATTATATAGTTTTGAATATGAATATGCCATCAGTTCATTCGCTTTTTTTGTAGCCGCATAAAGACTAACCGGCATATCTGTGTTATCAGATTCTTTAAACGGAGTGTGACTATTTTCGCCATACACACTGCTAGAACTGGCATAAACAAAATGTTTTACAGGATTGTGCCGACAAACCTCCAGTAAGTTCATAAATCCTGAGATATTTGAATCTATATAAGCAAACGGATTTTTAAGTGAATATCTTACTCCCGCCTGAGCTGCCAGATGAATTACATGTGAAAAGTTTTCTGATTCAAAAAGTGATTGCAGACGGTCTCTATCATTTAAATCCATTTTTATGAATTGATACGATTCAAATATATTACTTTGAATATAATTACCCGTTAAGATTTCGTTCTCTTCGATACCGGCAGCTTTAAGACGTGCATATTTTAATTGCACATCGTAATAGGAATTAATATTATCAATACCAATTACAGAATGTCCTTGTTTCAGTAATCCTCGAACAACATGAGATCCAATAAATCCCGCAGCACCCGTAACAACAATTTTCATCTGCTTCTATTTAAAAATTACTATCGTATATTTACCAATCTGATAATGCTCTTTATCTGATAATATGGAATTAATCTCATTATCGATACTTATATCTTTATTCGGAAGTATAAGTAACCTGTTATCTTGCGCCCCCCTCAATATCTTTTCCTTGTCAACTTTTATAATATCTTTTCCAAGGTAAACATCCATATTTTCGGATCGTTTTATGTTATAAACCTGATAGTCTTCAATTTGATGTTTATCCGCCAATTCGATCGCTTTTTTGCATAAATTACCCCATCCAAGCTGATCGTTCAACTGCGGCATCGACCAGCCAATAATGAAAATTCCAATTAAAAAACCAATAGCCATGGTGTTTATTGATCTGAAAGTATCCTTTTTTCTATATAGGAAATAGATTATGATGATTCCGGTGATCGATAACACACCTGCTCCAATATATATAAACCAATTTTGGAGAAACAACATCTCTTCTGTTTTACTAAGATAAATAACAGCTGGGAGAGCAAATATAAAGATAAATGCCGGAAAAGCGATTGCTAATTTAATCCATATGTTTTGTATATTAAATTTGTTGAACAATAACGCCGTTATGTATATTGAAAAAGGTATCAGAGGAAGTGAGTATATTGCTATTTTTGAGCTGATTAGCGAAAGCAAAACAAAAGTAGACATTATGATGACTGCGAAATATTGTTCCAGTACACTGTTTATTCTTTTTTTGATTAATGCTGCAATAAATATGGGTACAAACAACAGCGACCATGGAGCCAAAGAATACCAGATTGAGATTCCATAATAATAAAAAGGTTCCTTATGATGAAATGAATCTATGCCACGTCCAACAGTCTGATGAACGAGCAAGTTATTCAGGTATTCATTTCCCCCTTCAATATAAACACCAATGAACCAGACAATACAGCCAACCAGAATAATGAGCAAACTCTTCCATCCCCAGTAGTTTTTATAATCGCGCAGTTTTTTCTTGAATATTAAAAACATTATTGTTGAAACAAATGGGATTAAAAGGCCCAACGGTCCTTTTGAAAAAAGCGCAAAAAAAACATAAATTGGAAATAAGAAACTGTTACGTTTCAGATTTTGCCCGTAATACATTTGATAGAACGAGTATAGAGATAAAACGATGAACATAATCATCAGCATATCCATTCGGACCACTAATGTTGAACCAATAAATAATCCTGTTGTCATCAGCATCAGCGGGGCTGTTTTTTCTTCAACTCCATGTTCCCGACGGATCCATTTTGTCATAGTAATAATAGTGACAAATGCAGGGATAAAGGATAATAGTGAATAATACCACATCCGATGCTCTCCCAGTATTAATTTTCCGATCATCATCAACCAGAAATAAAAAGGAGGTTTATCTGCATAGATTTCCCCTTGATTGGTAAAGGTAAAGATATTTCCGCTTTTAAGTGCCTCATCCACAATATCTAAATAACGCAATTCGTTGTTTGGTGTGAAGTCACGAAAAATCATGGTTGGTAAAAGGGCAACAAACCAAATTAAGTAGATATATTTACTCTTCATAAGCGCTGATTTTCTTAGTTTTTAATGCAATTATATTAGCCCTCAAATAAACCGAGCAGTAAAAAATAAAAGTTATTTTTACA
>ENA-UOOR01000552-UOOR01000552.1-fermentation-metagenome-genome-assembly--contig:-NODE-552-length-52165-cov-177.572040_pt1 | contig 52165 bp, 50 predicted proteins | sample MGYA00245780_ERZ724029 | MGnify/ENA primary metagenome ERZ724029 (study PRJEB28704, sample SAMN03018315) | fermentation metagenome | biome: anthropogenic terrestrial biome; feature: soil...
TCACCCCGCTACCCCGGTAGAAGTCGGTTACCTCCGTCAACCACATCAACCGGGGATTATTCACAGGGAAACCCCGCTGGGGTTATTGGAGCACGACTTTAGCACCCCGGAGGGGTGAAACTATGAATAACCCCCAATGTAGCGAAGCGAAATTGGGGGTAAGGATAATCCGAAGAGAATGGAACCCTGGAGGGGTTCAACTATAGCTGTTTTGCAGACAAATTTTTATCAATACACAAACTTTCCTTCCAATCGCAACGCATTCAAACCCAAAGCAGACGAATTCAAGTTTGCTGCTCTTTATATGCTTTCATCGATTTCTTTTGTAGAAAAAAGGGAAATGCAAGCTTCGCAACGAATTACGCTCAACACCCTGAATGCCATCCATCTGGTCAAGAAACAGGATATCTTGTACTGCAAGTGCAACAATAGTTCCACCACATTTTATCTCACCAATCACAAACCCATTGTTATTTCGCAAAGCATATCGGAAATTGAGAAACAGTTGGGCACTGATTCCTTTTTTCGTTCGCATCAATCCTATCTGGTTAACATCAATCATATCAAAGAAATTAATAAAGCAGACAACTACTCCATTCTGCTTTCCGACAATTCACAAATTCCAACCGCTACCCGAAAGCGAAAAGAGATTCTTCAAATTCTACTGGATAAGTAACGAATTCAAAGCAATGGCCTGCACTTTCAAGTTTACCGGCACGGCATACCCTCAAGTGCAATAAATTTACACTTCATAAACCAACAACAACCATTATGAAACGACACTTTATCTTCTTAATCATCCTGTTATTCACCCTTCCGGCCATGAGTCAGATACGGGTGGATCTCAACAGGAAAATTAACCGGGAAGCCAACCGGCGGGCCAACCGGCAAGCAGACAATGCTGTTGATAAGTCTTTCAACAAAGTTGAAGATGGCATTGGAGGGATGTTCAAAAAAAAGAAGGGCAATAGCGATGCTGATCAGGAAAAGGACTCAAAAGGAACCAATGAATCGAACTCCGGGGCAGCATTTGGGGCTTTTACGAGCTTATCACCGGCTGAGGGCGATGTAACGACTTTACCCATACAATGCTCCTGGGAAATTCCCGATATGGAAACCTATAAATTTACGGTTCATCTGGAAGGCGATGACTGGATGGATTGGTTGACTAAGACTACAAGCAAAAACCAATGCACCTTCTCAGGCTTGCCCACGGCCACAAAAAACCTAAAGTGGCAGGTCATTGCCGTAGGAAATGGGGAACGGCTGGAGTCGCCCTGGCAAAATTTTACCCTTTCGGATGAAACCAATGGTGCATCAAAACCAGCAAAACCCGAAGTGCAATGGGCGAAATTCGATTTTGTTCCCGGCGATGAAGTTATTTTTGAAGATGGGCCATCTGCAGATGAAGAAAACGGAGAATTTCCAAGCCGTTGGGATTTATTAGAAGGCCAGGTTGAAATAGCCAGCGTTGATGGCGAAACAGTCATCATGTTTCTGGATGGCGGCTCAATCATTCCCTATCTGAAAAATTCAGACACCGATTATTTGCCGGAAGTGTTTACCATCGAATTTGATTTTTATCGTCCTCAGGATGGTAATAGGATAACCATCTATCTTACCGATCAAAAAAATCAGCGCGGACTTTACGATGATTATCAGGAATTTGATATTACACCTTTCAGAGTAGATGCACCCGGAGGAATTACAGCCGAGCATTCAGGCAGAGATTACAAATATTGCGAGCAAGGATGCTGGACACATATTTCTGTTGCATTTACCAAAGGGAAACTGAAAGTATATATAGATGATACAAGGGTAATTAATATTCCCCGCTACGAATTTAATCCAACCGGATTTACTTTTTATCCCTATTTTGCTGATGCAGCAGAGGGCAAAGCATTTTACGCAAAAAACTTCAGAATCGCCAAAGGTGGGGTAAAGTACTACGACCGGGTACTTTCTGATGGGAAGATTATTGTAAACGGCATTCGCTTCGATGTGAACAAAGCCACCATAAAGCCGGAAAGTAACGGCGCCATCAATGAAATTTTTGAACTGATGCAAAAGCAGCCCACCCTGAATTTCAGTGTGGAAGGTCACACCGACAGTGATGGTGATGAGGCATTAAACCAAAGCCTTTCCGAAAGCCGCGCCAGGGCAGTGATGGAACGCCTGATTGATATGGGCATTCCAGCCAATCGTCTTAAATCTGCAGGCTGGGGCGAAAGCAAACCCATTGGTGAAAACACCACCGCCGAAGGAAAAGCCAACAACCGCAGGGTAGAATTTGTAAAGTTCTAATAAAGTCACATTATAACCACTTAATTTCACAAAAATGAAAAAATCAATCTTAACCATGGCAATTGTTTTAAGCGCTTTAAGCGTAGTGTTTACTTCTTGTAAAAAAGATAAGGATGAGGATGCAGGGCCAGCTCAAACCGAAGGCACTTACAATGTAGTAATTGATGGCCAAACCATCGCTTCGGGCACCACCATTGAAGTTGGCTGGGTGGGAAATGCAGCAACCGTTTCAAAAGGAGACGATTTTTCAGTTATCATTTCATCTATACCGGTGGAAGTGGGTGAGGTTTTTCATTTTGATGAAACCATGTCCAGCGGGACTATATCCATCATGGGTAAAAATCTGCTGCTTTCAGATGGAAGTGATGAAATGTATTTCTCGCAAACCGGTACCGTAACAAGAGAATCGAAAACAAAAATAACTTTTGAAGGAACCTGCTCGGCAATGTTAACTACCGATAAACATACCTTCAGCGGTACCGTGGAATCAGATGTCTTTAAAATGATTTATACTCCATAAGAGAAAAGAAATGCAATGCACTGACCGTCTGATGAACATGAGATGGGCTCAGTGCACCGCTCAGACCCTGTAAATAAGTGAAAGCCTGCCCCATGAAAAAAACAATACTCATTCTGTTTGTCTTCCTTGCTTTTGCGGGAAGTGCCTATGCACAAAAATCGAATTTATTGAAGGCATGGCTGAAGTATTGGACGAATACGCTTTGCTGATAGATGAAACCCTGGAAGAGGCCGGAGAGTTTGTGGGTAAAGACCAGGATGATCTTAGCATGATGGAGCAAATCAAACTGGCTAAAATTACTGCAGAAGTAGCGGTTAAATCGGTGAGCACTTTGGAGAAATGGGGCAAATATTTAGATCAGCGCGTTCGTATCGAAGAAGAACTTAACGACCAGGAAGCCAAAGCGATTGAAGTAGTTTTGTCCAGATTTGAAAAACGCATGGAACAAATTCAGGAAAAACATGCCAACCTGTTTGAAAAAGAAACCAACCTAAACCAACTTTAAAATGAAAAAGGAACTTGCAACATTTTTAATTTCTTTGCTTTTTAGTTTTTCAGCTTTCAGCCAGCTAAGCGATGCTGAAAACAAGGCACTTGATGATTTAATTGCATCTCAAATTGAAATAGAAGTAGATGCGATAAGGGTATCAGCACTGAAAACCGTTTTCGACGCAGCATTTTTCAAATTGAAAACCATACCGCATTATGATAACAATGGCGGATTCCATGAAACTGTTTTAATGAAGCATAATGGGAAAATAACAGAAGTTATGGAGGCTGATTCATTGGTGCCATTTATCCGAAGCGATTTTAAAATAACCAACCAGACAGATGCGGCGCAATTAAAAGAGGCCTTAAAGCTGCTATTGGACAGTGCTTCCGGCCGCGAAGACGAAATCATCCAGAAAGAAGATCAATGGATTTTGGTGTGCGATGATTGGTTTGGTGAAAAGCGGGGATTTGTGGTAATAACAGATTCCAATAAAAACATTCAATCCATTGAATATTCAGATAACCTGGAGTTTTAATGATCATTTGTAATCAGATTCCTAAAACACAAACAATAAAGTCATGAGAAAAATATTCCTCTTACTAATCGCTCTTGGATGTTTTGTAGCAGCCGGCGCACAAAAGAATTATCCCATCCTGACCCTCGAAGAAATTGGCGCTGCTGCCATTATCCCCGATGAGGTAATAATGGTTGTAGTAGAAAATATTGGTGAAATGCCAAACCTGTCCTTTTACGATCTTGAGAAGAAAGTGTTAATGCAAAAATTTTCGGCAAAACTACCTGAAAACCCCGTGGCTCATATCATTCCATGTGATGATGGGTTGCTGTATCTGGTAACCATGAAAAAGAACCCTGAAGATGGGCCACCACTGTTGGATGCCATTTATTCGTTCGACCATAAAAAGGATAAAATCAAGCTGGTTTATACCGAAAAAGATAAGGTGAATGCGCCCTGGGCTGCTGCTGGCGTTCACCTGAAACTGGTTTTAGATACCGAAGGAAATAGTGGGCAGCCACGTATTTTTAATATCGAAAGCGGAGCATATGAAACTTTTTCAACCGATGAAAATGTGCGCATGCTTTGTGCGTCCAACAAACACAATAGTTATGTAGTACTAAAAATTAACGAGTTTGGTGACGACGATACCGTTCCGGTTTATGTAATGGACAAAAATGGTCAACTAAGCGAATCTGTTGGTATTTTCGATTCGCGAATGAGGGCTTCCACCAACAAAGAGGAGAACCATATGCCGGGTTTTACCATTACAAATCCCGAATATAACTGGATCCTGTCTGCGTATGACTACAGCGGTTTCCCCCTGTCCGGATTTTCCATTGCCATGCATCCCGGACTGGCTGAAAAATACAATCAAACGGCTAATCTGTTTGATATCAGGGAAATTGTGGCTGCCAACGAAACCTACATGGCAGCAAAAGGCAATTACCAGTTGTGGGTGTATAATACACTTACGCCAAATACCATCAAACCTCAAACCGTGAGCGATGAAGACATGGAAGCTATCTTGTCTTACCGCAAAGATAAAATAGAATACCTAAAGTCGCCTTTTCAATCGGCTGCGCTCAATGAAGTCTTTAAGGCAAAGTTTTATTCGATAACCGAAAAGACCAATTTGGGTGGAGACTTTTACAGTGAATCATCTTTTATTGCCTTTGCCCTGAATGGGGAATACGAAGTCTTGCGGGAAAAATCACAGTTAAACGATGTGTTGTCTTCTGATTTTAAACTCCACAACGAATTATCGGCAGCCACATTTCAGGATGCATTGAATGCACTTTATCCTCCGGGAACCTTTGATACCAAGCACATACAATTCTATAAAAAAGGCAATACCTGGTATTTTATACGGGGAGAATCTTTTAGCAAAAAGAAAGGATTTGCGGTAAATGTTGATGCTAAGGGTAAAATACAAACAATAGAAGAGAAATCAGAGATTGACTAACATTAACAAACAACACAATCAAAATGAAAAATCTAAGCATCCTCTTTTCGCTATTACTTGCCATGTCAGGTTGTAACGGAAGTGCACAAAACAAGCTGAAACGCTATGATTTAAAGTCGGGTATTGTAGAATATGTGACTACCACCAGTGGAAAAGTAATGGGCAGCACGATCAACGGAAGTGGCACCGAAACCTTGTATTTTAAGGATTGGGGCGCGCTTGAGTTGAAAGAATCTGTTTTAAGCCAAACCACTATCATGAAATTTTTAGGCAACTCCAGCACCGAAACCGAAGAGACCCATACCATAGTAAAATTAGACAATGGCGATTCTTATTCAGTTGATTTCAACAAAAAGCAGATTTATGTTTCAAGAGATATTTCCATGGACATGATTATGGCAAATCAACCAAATGGTGATGCCGGGGAAGTAGGTGAAAGCATGCTGGTAAGTATGGGTGGTGAAAAAACGGGCACCGAAAAATTTCTTGGCTATACCTGCGATGTGTGGGAAATAATGGGTGGCAAACAATGGATACACAAAGGACTGATGCTTAAAATGGAGATGACGGTTTTAGGGATCACCACAAAAACGGAGGCAACAAGTGTTAAACTTGATGTTTCGGTTCCAAATGCCAACTTCGAATTGCCTGATTTTCCCATTCAGGAAATTGAGAACTTTATGGGTGACGAAGACTTAGAATATGATGCTGAAGAAATGGAAGAAGGGATGGAAATGATGCAGCATTTATCTTTTGAGGAATGGAAACAGGCTGTCATAGAAGGAGACCCTGAAATGAAGGATGCCAGCGAAGAAGAGCTTCGCCATTCCTATGATATGATGCAAAAGGTGTTAAAGCTAAGAAGTGGAAATTAGGCTTTTTCTTTCAACGCATAGTTTCTGAAAAGAGATGAATTGTAAAATTAGTGGATAGATTAAATTTATGAATTTAATCTATCCATTCGTATAAAATACTTAGATTTGATGGTAAAATCTGCTGAGCAACCAGATTATGATCCCCCGACTAATCGCCCCCTGTGGCATGAACTGCGAAATCTGCTTAGGTTTTCAACGATTGAAAAACCCTTGTCCCGGATGCAGGGGCGACAATACTGCTAAACCCGGGTATTGTCAGAAGTGTATCATCGCAAATTGTGCAGAACTGAACAAAATCCAACCGGGATTTTGCTATGATTGCCCGAAATACTCCTGCAAGCGGCTGAAACAATTGGATCAGCGGTACAGAACAAAATATGGAATGAGTATGATTGAAAACCTCGAAAGCATTAAAACGAAGGGCTTGGTCCATTTTTCAAATAACGAAACTGAAAGGTGGCGCTGTCGCAATTGTGGAGAACAGCTATGTGTTCACCGGCCATTTTGTTTAAAGTGTAAAACACCCAGTAAATAAGCCCTGTTTTCGCATTACCGAAATTTTACCGAACCGCCTGATAGCTAAAATAGTTCTAATGGCCGTTGATACCGACCAGGCGGGATTTCTTCAAAAGTTGAGGATTCCATTCCCGGTTTTTTGACTGTTGGAAACATATTTATTGGGCTTCTCATATTTTAAAAGCCCGAAGCGTTACAACAGTGGAATCTATTGGCAAGTTACTTAAATTTAACCGCTAACCACTTAAATTCATAAAAATCAAATTTGCGCGGTTTTTAGCTAAAAATAAACGACCTGATTAATTCACAAAACAGTATTCGCAGTTTTGACAAAATATTATTTTATGTCTAAACCCCTTTGAACCTACCCCTCAAAAACTTTTCTCTCTTATATGTCTCATATGGGTCGCAAGTTGGGGGGTGAATTTAAGCCAAACCCTGCCTCCCCATAACATTGGGATTAACCTGAGCTTATTTATTTAAGGTTTTATGAGTAGTTCAGGATAAGTCCTGGGTTGTAAAAACATTCATAAATCTCACTTTTTCTCCAGGAATTTCATCAGCTTTTCACGTGTTTGATTAAAGCTGAAAGCATCTGCTACCTGATAGTAATTTTCCCGGTCAAGGGTATATTCCCAGGCAAATTCAGCTAATTCCAACCGGGTTTCATCAAAATCAAAGAGCACAATAATTTCCTTAATCTGGTTGACGGTAAAACAATGTTTTGCCTGCACTATTTGTTTGGCGAGCTTAAGTTTGGTGTTATTAAAGCTTTCTTTCCTGATGGTTCGGATGATTTGAGTAAAATCATCAGGGTTTAACTGGCAGGGAGGAGGAGGTTGAGGTGGCCGGATTTGCGAAATAATATTGTTGTAGGCACCTTTGTTTGGGATATGTGAAAAGAGCGTCGCTCCAAAGGCCAGATTTTGTAAATCATATACACTATATATTGCTTCGCGGAAAAAATCCAGGCGATTGGGTTCTGATTTCAATAATGAGGCAAACTTTACTGCCTGAGCCGCACTCATGCAATGATTCTGAGCAATACGTGATAATCGCGACTGACGTCCCGATTCATTTCCGGTAGAAGCTAACTGTCGGGCCAGATCGTTAAATTCAAACTCACCCATAGGTTGCTCGCAATTGGTCGGACCTTGATATACTTCCCAGACCGGATAATTCAGGGCCGGGAAATTAAGATTCAGTGGTGGTTCTACCGGAGGCAGATAATCATGTGAATGACGTTTCATTTCCTGTACATAATCATGAAGCATAAAAACTGCAGAGAAATGGGCAAAGGCATCATATACAATATAAAAGTTCTCTTTGTCTACTGTATTGAGCCAGGCCGACTCAGCAAACTGCAGCCGGAAAGCATCATCATAAAAAAGCCCGGCTATTGCAGCTACCTGTTCCGCCGACAGACAATATTGTTTAACAATGGTTACACCCACCTGAAGCCGGCTCTCATCCGCGGATTGTAAATCCACAGAACGCATTTTCTGCCGGAACAGGTGTTCCGGAATGGCTGTATTGCAGGGCTGTGCCTGCACTACTGCGTTAAACATCAGAAGGGATAGGAGTAATGGTAAGGTTTTTATTTTCATGGGTTTAAAATTTATTTCATCCATTCAAAAGTGAGATAATGGTCGCCATTCATGCCTACACTACGGTATACTTCCTGAGCACGGGTATTCTTTCTGTCCACATAAAGCCTCATGCCAGAAACTTCCTCAAGCTCATTTACGCGGTCTTTCAAATAGGTATACATCTTACGGAAAAGACCTTTTTTGCGCCATTCCGGGGAAACGTAAACCGATTGTATCCACCACATCCATGCATTGCGCCAATCGCTCCATTCAGGAGTGATCATAAGACAGGCTATGCGTTCCTCCTCAGCGGTAACTGCCACAATATAAAATCCCTTTGTTGAATCTGAGAAAACGCTTGTTACTCCATGCATTACGGTGTAACGGTCTAAAGCAAGTTTTTCCGTTTCCATGGCCATTTTCAACTGAGATTCAACAATAAATTCAATGTCATGCCTGGAAGCTTGTTTTATTCTTATGCTTGTTAATGAGCTCATAAATAATTAGATATGATTTTAGAATCAGTTGATTGCAGTCAGATGATATTATTGCCGGAGCGTTTTTTTAAAGGAAAAATTATTAAATAAGGCTACATAATTGTGTATTTTTGCAGCTCGTCAAAAAAGATAAAACTACTCTTTTGAAGCGCAAATATAAACGATAAATTTTAACGGGGGTCTTAATGAGTGAGCAGATCAAACATGAATGTGGAATAGCCCTGGTTCGATTACTGAAACCCCTGGAATATTATCCGGGTCGCTATGGTACCTCCACCTGGGCATTAAACAAGCTTCATCTGCTTATGGAAAAGCAGCACAATCGGGGTCAGGATGGGGCGGGTATTGCCTGTATCAAGTTCGATCCGAATCCGGGAAGCAAATACATCAATCGTTTTCGATCCAATTCAAATTCTCCGATCTCTGATGTGTTTAAATGGGCCTATGATGAAATAAATGCTGCTGCCAACAACCGCCCCGACAGATTAAAAGACATATACTGGCTGAAAGACAACTCCGGATTTGCCGGCGAACTCTTTTTGGGTCACCTTCGATATGGGACTTTTGGAAAGAACAATATACAGAACCTGCATCCGGTATTGCGAGCCAACAATTGGATGACCCGCAATCTGGTTCTGGCCGGCAATTTCAATATGACCAACGTGGATGAGTTGTTCTCGCGACTACTTGATCTGGGTCAATATCCTGTGGAAACCTCCGATACCATTACCATACTTGAAAAAATTGGTCATTTTCTGGATGAAGAAAACGAACGCCTTTATGCGCAATTTAAAGCCGAAGGATACAATAAAAAGGAAATAACCAGCAAAATTGCCAGGGCGCTTAATGTAGGTGAAATGTTGAAACAGTCGGCCGTTCATTGGGATGGAGGTTATGCCATTGCAGGAATGCTGGGCCATGGCGACGCTTTTGTATTGCGCGATCCATCGGGTATTCGTCCGGCTTATTATTATCAGGATGATGAAGTAGTGGTAGTTGCCTCTGAACGTCCGGCCATTCAAACAGCCATGAACGTTCACCATAGTCGGGTGAATGAAATTGAACCGGGTTGCGCGCTGATCATCGAAAGGGACGGGACAGTTCATCATACTCCCATTCTAAGTCCCTTAAAGAAACAATCCTGCTCCTTTGAAAGAATCTATTTCAGCCGGGGTACTGATGTAGATATATATCGTGAACGGAAGCGGTTGGGACAAATGCTTACCCCACTGGTGTTAAAAGCGGTGAATCATGATTTTAAAAACACAGTTTTTTCCTATATCCCAAATACGGCCGCAGTAGCTTTTTATGGACTTGTAGAACAACTGGGCACTTTTTGTGATGGCATCAAAAAGGAGAGGTTACTTAAGGAGTCGATGGACCTCACTCCGGCCAAAATTGACGAAATCTTCACCCTCAAACCACGGATTGAAAAACTGGCCGTTAAGGACATCAAGCTACGTACTTTTATTACCCAGGACAATGCCCGTGACGATCTGGTGGCGCACGTGTATGATGTTACTTACGGTGTGGTTAAGCCCGGCATCGATTCGCTGGTGGTGCTCGATGATTCGGTCGTGCGCGGCACCACCCTCCGAAAGAGCATTATACGCATTCTCGACCGCTTAAACCCAAAAAAAATTGTAGTGGCTTCTTCTGCACCCCAAATCCGCTATCCGGACTGCTACGGGATTGATATGACAAAGCTGGGCGATTTTATAGCTTTTAATGCTGCCATCGAATTGTTGAAGGAGACACGTCAGGGACAGGTGATCAATGAGGTTTATTTAAAATGTAAAGCTCAGGAAAAACTTCCCAAAGAAGAGGTGGTTAATTTTGTTAAAGAGATTTACCGGCCATTTACTGCCGAACAGATTTCTGCAAAAATCTCTCAACTGGTTACACCCGCAGCATGCCAGGCAGAAGTGCAACTGGTATTTCAAACCATAGAAGATTTGCATCAGGCCATTCCTGAACACACCGGCGACTGGTATTTTACCGGGAATTATCCCACACCCGGAGGCAATAAGGTAGTGAATCGTTCCTTTATCAATTATATTGAAGGTCGGAACGAGCGGGCGTATTAATATAAAGTTATTATTCAATTCCGGATCCTGATATGACGAATAAAATCAACAGACACATCTCCGGCAGAAAGCTGAAGAATATAAATGATTAGAAGGAATTCTTTCGGCGAGATGGAACTTTTTTTAATGGGTTGAATATCATTGTTTTATAGAGGCGGCGTTTTTCAACACTGCCAGTACCGTAACATTGCCTCTTACTTTATCGTTCAATTCAACTTTAATATCACTGTCGCGTGGCAAGAATACGTCTACGCGGGAACCAAATTTGATAAAACCGATTTCATCTCCCTGCCGGATATTATTTCCCTCCCGTGCATAGGTTACTACTCGTCGTGCCATAGCGCCGGCAATCTGGCGCACCAGCAATGCGATGCCATCTGCCCGCTCTACCACGACGCTTGATCGTTCATTTTGACTCGATGATTTGGGATGCCAGGCTACCAGATATCGACCGGGGTGATATTTGGTATATTTAATCTGTCCGGAAACAGGGCTCCAATTAATATGTACATTGTTGGGTGACATAAATACGGATACCTGTATTCGGTGATCACCAAAGTATTCCGTTTCAATTACCTCTTCAATAGCCACAATTCTTCCATCAGCAGGCGATAAAACAAGCCCATCATCAGGCACCACCATGCGCTGTGGTGAACGAAAAAATCTGACTATCCATGCAAACATCAGCAGTAAAAACACCCAAATTGATAAACGCATCCATAATGGCATGGTTATAGAGCCGGCCAGTGGAGAAAGTACACCTAAAGTGATAAATGCAATAAGAATAATAAGGTATCCTTCCTTGTGAATGCGCATGGCAATATGGATTTGGATGGTTAAAAAATGTGTTTTGCAGATGCAATATTACCTTAAAAACTGCAAAAGTAAAAATACAGCTGGTGCTGCCAACAGCACCGCATCAAAACGATCGAGAATGCCGCCATGTCCGGGTAATAAGGTCCCGGAATCTTTCACGCCGGTACTGCGCTTAAGCATAGATTCAACCAGGTCGCCGATAGTGCCAAAGATAATAATTATTGTGGCAATCAGTAACCATTGTAAAAGGGAAAATTCGCGAAATGATGCTGAAATTAAAAATGCTGTAAGCGAGCCTGTAAGGGTTCCTCCGATAAAACCTTCCCAGGATTTTTTGGGGCTGATGCGTTCAAGCATGCGATGCTTACCCATCAGGGAGCCGAATATGTAGGCTCCCGAATCGTAAATCCAGAGGATAAGAAAAAAACCAAGCAATGAACCGCTGTGCATCCATCCCGGTTCGGCCCCTTTTAAAAAGAAACCATTTAACAGGGCAAGGGGAATCACTATCCAGATCAGGCCAATCAATGCAGTTGCCACATTCAAAAAAGGGTTTCCCTTCTTCCTGAATAATTCAAGTGCAAGAAGTAATGGTAGAATCAATAATGCGAATAGAAGATATGCCGGCTCAAGCAAGTTATTCAATACCAGGGTAATCATTCCATAAACGGTAGCACCAATTACCAGCATTACACTGCGTGCGACTTCCAGCCCGGCAGTGCGCGTCATACGGAAAAACTCAAGCAAGCCACCCAGGCTGACCAGCAGGAAGAGCACAGCAAATATCCATGGATTCCATAGTACTGCACCCACAATGACGATTACAAAAATGGTTCCCGTGATGGTTCTTTTGATAAAGTTATTCACGATGCAGTAAATTGATTAAATGATTGGCCTCAAAGGCATCCTCTACTGACACATAAAGTTCAATTTCACCGAAAAGATATACAGAATCCTGTTTATTTACAATGATAGCTGTGATGTTATTATCGGCCAGCATGCCTTTAACCAGTTCACATTCATGCAATTGACCTGACGCAAAGATTTTAACCCATCCTTCCATTTAAAATTGTATTAATCAGCGTCATCCGCCATAAAAACAAACAATTCCACTGGCCCATGCATACCGGTTACCAGTGTTTTTTCAATATCAGCAGTTCGGCTTGGGCCGGTAATAAGTGAAACAGAAGAAGGCAGGCGCCCGTGATATTTTTGCCTGACTTTTTCAATGGCCTGATTCAAATCAGTAGTTACCTGTGAAGTAAAGGCAATTACAATATGCCTTTCAGGATAAATGTGCATTCGTCGACCTGATCGTTGTCTGGATGAAACCATAATGCTGCCGGTACGGGAAACCAGCGCTTCGCAACCGGTTACAGCTACTTTCATGTTTTGAAAATCTTCCGTGTCATCGTGGGTACTTATGCCTGCATGTCGTAGCATAGATGTAAGTGCAGTGTCATTACACCATGCCTCATTCCATTGCCGTTCAGCAAAAAGTTGTTTTATTTTATCCAACATATCGTCAGGTGACTCGCAAAAAACAAATTTGCCCCCGGCGCGGGTAAATTCCGTAACAAAATTCACATCAGGGGAATCTGCCAGAGGCTGAAATATGGGCTGGCTAAAGTTTACTCCATCAAAAGGATTGTCGGAAGGCTCAATCAGTGCATGCCTGATGTTCTTCATCACCTTTTCACGGGTGGTGCTTTCTTTGAGGTGTTCGGGCAATTTATCCCTCCGATTTTGGGGTGTCATGCGGTTCTGGTGTTTCTGAAGGCGGCATACTTTTTTCAGCAGGATGATCCTTATCAGGGAGTCCGTTGGATTCGAGAGCAATATCGGGCGCCAGCGCTATGGGAGGCATCTGTTGTTCCGGCCCTTCTGCCGCAGATTCATTCTCAAAGGGACGTTTGCCAAATATATGTTCCAGGTCTTCCCGGAAAATCACCTCTTTTTTCAACAGAATTGCAGCAAGCTGATCCAGCTTATCGCGATTGGCTATAAGAATATCTTTGGCACGCTCATAGGCCTGCTCAATCATTTTACTAATTTCGGCATCAATAGTTTGAGCAGTTGCTTCACTAAAGGGTTTATTAAATGAGTATTCCGATTGTCCGGAAGAGTCATAATAGCTCACATTGCCAATGGTTTCATTTAAACCGAAATAAGCTACCATTGCAAAGGCCTGTTTGGTAACTTTTTCCAGATCGTTAAGGGCACCGGTAGATATTTTGCCAAAAACTACTTCTTCGGCGGCACGGCCTCCCAGGGTCGCGGTAAGTTCATCCAGCATCTGTTCATAAGTAGTAATTTGCCTTTCTTCAGGCAGATACCAGGCTGCACCCAGGGCTTTACCACGTGGAACAATGGTTACTTTTACCAGAGGGTGTGCATGTTCAAGCAACCAGCTTACGGCAGCATGGCCCGATTCATGAAATGCAATTACCTTTTTCTCCTGTGGCGAAATTATTTTATTGCGTTTTTCCAATCCGCCAACAATGCGATCAATGGCATCCATAAAATCCTGTTTCCCGATTTCCGACTTATTGCGCCGGGCGGCAATGAGTGCAGACTCATTACATACATTGGCTATATCAGCACCTGAAAAGCCCGGTGTTTGTTTTGCCAGGAAATTAACATCTACCGTATCATTGTATTTCAGCGGTTTCATGTGAACTTTAAAAATGGCTTTGCGTTCTTCCAGATCAGGGAGTTCAACATGTATTTGACGGTCAAAACGTCCGGCCCGCAACAATGCCCGGTCCAGAACATCAGCACGGTTGGTGGCTGCCAAAATGATTACTCCGGCATTGGTGGCAAAGCCATCCATTTCGGTAAGTAATTGATTCAGGGTGTTTTCCCGCTCATCGTTGGCACCGGTGAACTGATTTTTACCTCTGGCCCGGCCGATGGCATCAATTTCATCAATAAAAATTATACAGGGTGATTTTTCTTTGGCTTGTTTAAACAGGTCGCGTACACGTGATGCACCCACCCCAACAAACATCTCCACAAAATCAGAACCCGACAGGGAGAAAAAGGGAACCTTGGCTTCTCCGGCTACAGCCTTGGCCAGTAGAGTTTTACCGGTACCGGGAGGGCCAACCAGCAAAGCGCCTTTGGGTATTTTCCCTCCAAGTGTGGTATATTTCTTTGGATTTTTAAGGAAATCAACAATTTCCATGATTTCTACCTTGGCTTCTTCGAGGCCGGCAACATCATTGAAATTGATATTCACATGGGTATCCTTGTCGAACAACTGAGCTTTAGATTTACCTATATTAAATATCTGACCGCCTCCACCTGCTCCACCACGACTCATCATACGCATGATGAAAAACCAGGCTCCAACAAGCAACAACACGGGGAATATCCATGAGAGGGCATCTCCCCATACATTGTGACGCGTTTGATATTCAGGATAAACAGGATGCTCCACTCCTTCCTGCAGGGTCTTGAAATCAGATATAAAGCTATCAATTGGTCCGGTTTTATAGATATACTGCGGTCCATCCGAGGCGCCAAGTCCATCTCCGGGGCGTACAGCCTGGTGTTCTTCCTTGTTGAGGGCTTCCTTGGTGAGGTATATTTCGGCAAACTCTTCGTTCACCACTACCAGCCGCTCAATTTCTCCGTTTTTGACCAGCTCCTCGAACTTACGGCCATCAATATCTTTGACCTCTGACTTCCAGTTCATTAACTGCATGCCAATGATCACGACAAGCAGTATAGCATAAATCCAGTAAAAACTAAATTTCGGCTTACCGCTTTTGCTCTTATTTCCGTTACCCGTAATGGGATCAGGTTTTTTCTTTTCTTCTTCCTTCATAGCATTCAGGCCTTCGCCTTTGAGTTTTTCATAGTATTATTTTCAGTCGGAGTAGGGGTGGCTATGGCTTTCAGTTCTGCATCGGCCCAAAGCTCTTCCAGACGATAGTATTTACGCGTTTCTGCCTGGAAAATATGAACTACTACATCCACAAAATCAAGCAAAACCCACTCAGCATTCTCAAATCCTTCTTTCTTCCACACCTGCTGACCCGAATTTTTTTTAACAGTCATCTCTATAGAATCTGCAATAGCTTCAACTTGAGCTGGTGAGTTTCCATGGCAAATAACAAAAAAATCGGCGACCGCATTTTTCATTTTTCTGAAATCAATGCGGATGACATCTTCACCCTTTTTATCAAAAATCCCTTCTATGGCCAGATTGGCAAGTGAAAGGGCAGTAGTTTTGGCTTTTTTTTCCGCCATAAGCTTAATGTAATTATTTTTGCAAAGTTAATCAATAAATGTGCTTAAAAATGCATTGCTTCATCAATACCATTTACTCAGGGTATTAATATTGAAGTAAGGGTATCATCAACAATTATACCGCAGCAGTTAACTTCTGAACAATCGCTTGTAATTAACTCATAATCATCACTATTATGCACCCTCAAATCATCAGGCTTAATGAAATTCATTCAACCAATGATTACCTGGAGGAGATATTGTCAACAAGGCAGTTACCTGAGGGCAGTATAGTGGTTGCCCGGCACCAGACTCATGGAAGAGGACAGGAAAACAACCATTGGGAAAGCGAAGCTGGTTGTAACCTTACTTTTTCCATCGTGCTGTATCCTGAATTTATCAAGGCAGAGCAACAATTTATGCTAACTCAGTTGACCTCGATTTCGATATGCGAGCTGCTCGATTCACTTGATTTACCGGAGAAAGCAATGATAAAATGGCCCAATGATATTTATCTGGGCAGTCGTAAAGTGGCTGGCATGCTGATTAAGAATAATATCTCCAATAATTCCATTAGCCAGACCATTTGCGGTATAGGTCTCAATGTAAATCAGATGGTCTTTAGTGAAAATGCCCCCATCGCAGTATCACTTGCTATGATAACCAGAAAGGAACATAACCTGGATGATTTACTGACAATGTGGCACATTAACTTTGGCCGGGCCTATGATATCATAAAAAATGGCAATTTCGAATCATTGAATCAGCATTATCTGAACCGGCTGTATCAACTGGATCAAGTGGCATCCTATTCCATTCAAAACGAGAAGTTACGCGCAACCATTACCGGCATTGCAAAGTATGGAATGCTGAAGCTCACGGCTGAAGATGGCCGGACATTTACCTGTGGTATGAAAGAGGTGGTTTTTGAGCGCTAATTAAAGATTCTACTCCCTGCAATACGCTTCTTTATCAGACAGGCTGTTCCTCGCAAGTTTCTTTTAACTTTTCAGCAAGTATGTCAATAAAGTTGGCAAGCGGCCTGGAGGCCATCATTTTAATCATAGGATTAAGTTTGGCATTGAGTTCAAGCTGAACCTCACACGTCTGGTCGCTGGTATCGGCAATGTAGCATTGAACGTCGAAAGAAAAAGGAGACTTACCCTCAGATACCATTTTAATGTGGGAATTGGGTTGTTTCACTTCATAACGCAATTCCAGCTTTGCCATGTTTTGAATATTAAAGCTACAGCTTTCAGAATCACATTCCCATTCGGTTACCTGTGGAGGAAGCAATTTGCCGAAATTGTTAAAATCGCTTAAAAACCGGAACACATACCCGGCGCTCCGGTTTATGGTGGTTTGTTTACTTGTAAAAGTAGTCATGGTTTGGTTTATTTTCCCCACTTTTCGGGATCTTCCCGCCACTGAATAAGTGAATTCAGGTCGGACTCCCGGATAAAATTTTTATCGTGGGCATAATTTATGAGTGCATTGTAATTGGTAAGCGTGAAAAGAGGGCAGTTTTCTTTTTTAAAATTTTCTTTGGCAGTTTCAAGATCGTAGGTAAAAATGGCAACCATACCTTTAACATTGCATCCGGTATCGCGTAAAGCCTTAACGGCATCCAGACTGCTTTTACCGGTAGAAACAAGGTCTTCGACTACTACTACCGACTGCCCGGATTCAACTACACCTTCAATCTGGTTGCTCAAACCGTGTTCTTTTTTTGAAGATCGCACATACACAAATGGCAGGCCCAGATCCTGAGCTACCAACACGCCATGAGCTATGGCACCGGTAGCCACACCAGCGATCACATCAATGGCTCCAAACTCGGCAGTAATGAGTTTGGCAAACTCCTGCCTAATAAAAGTTCGTACCTTTGGATAGGATAATATCTTGCGATTATCACAGTAAATGGGGGAAATTATCCCGGATGTCCAGGTAAAAGGATGGTCAGCATCCAGTTTTATTGCTTTTATTTGCAGAAGGAATTCTGCGGTATCCTGTGCAAGGATTTCTCTTTTATTCATGGGGCAAATGTATAAAATATTCGTCAACGACAATCCGCTAATTATTGTGAACAAACTCACTGATGCCAATGACTTTAGGCATCTTGAAGTTTGTGAGGTGTATTCAATAGACACATTGGAGTCAACTTATCAACAATTCGCATCCCGACCCGGTCGTCCGGGGCTGGTGCTTTATTATAACGGAAATACTGACACCTTGTTCGATGCCTTTAAAGCTCTTTTTCTAAATCTTGAGGCAGCCGGAGGATTGGTGAAAAATATTAACAATGAGTGGCTGTTCATCTATCGTTTTGGGCATTGGGACCTTCCCAAGGGTAATATAGAAGAAAACGAGACACCGGCTCAGGCTGCATTGCGTGAAGTTACAGAAGAAACCGGCATCAGTGGTCAATATATTACGAATGAACTACCACACACTTACCATACCTATTTGTTTAAGAATCACAAAGTGCTTAAACATACCTATTGGTATTCCATGTTTTATCAGGGAAATGAATTCCTGAAACCTCAGACGGACGAAAACATTGAACGGGCTGTCTGGCTCGGAAAAACGGCCGTGGAAAATATTATGCCTGAAGTTTATGCTTCTTTAAGACCAACCATTACGGATGTTTTAAAGTTAAATTCCGGCAGGTAAGACATACAAAAAAAGCAGAATAGTTGCTACCTTTGCAAAATAAACATAGCTCTCATGATCAAACGTGCTGTATTTCCCGGATCATTCGACCCCATCACCCGTGGTCATGAAAACATCATCCTAAGGGCGCTGCCCCTTTTTGATGAAGTCATTGTTGCCGTTGGACTAAATATTGAGAAGAAAAGCTATTTTGAACTGGAAGATCGTCTGACATGGATCAAACAGGTCTTTCAACACTATCCTGCCATTAAGGTGATGCATTATGCCGGCCTCACTGTTGATTTTTGCCGGCAGGTTCAGGCCACCCACATTCTCAGGGGATTGCGTACATCGGCCGATTTTGAATTTGAAAGAACGGTAGGACAGGTCAATAAGCGGCTTTATCCCCAAATTGAAACCGTGTTTTTGCTTACTACTCCTGAATTTACCTCTGTCAATTCATCCATCGTTAGAGATATACATAAAAACGGAGGCGATGTCAGTATTTTTATTCCCGAAATCATACGTCTTCCTTTGGCGGCAAAGTAATTATTCCCTTACTACCTCATAATTGCCGTCATTATGCAGGCGAATGATGGTTGAAGTTTTAGACAGCCCAAGCCGATCCCGAAATAACTCCACGGTGTAATCCACCTGATCTCTGATTTTACTGGAAATATGACTAAAAATCAGAGGTGCCGGTTCTCCCGAAACATTTGCCGATGTAGAAATAAGCGGACGACCCAGCCGCTTGATCAATGGCCGGCAGAACTCATCTTTAACTATCCTTATGGCAATACTACCATCGTCGGCCAATAAATTTTTAGGCAGATTCTTACCTTTGTCGTAAATCACCGTTAACGGGCGGTCAAAATTTTCAATTAAATCGGGCAATATTTCTGGAATAAAAGTAACGTAATCCGAAACCCTTTCAAGATCATCCAGGAGGATAATCATGCTTTTCTCAGCTTTGCGTTTCTTGATTTTATAAACACGATCTATTGCTCTGGCATTTAGGGCATCGCATCCCAGGCCCCACACCGTATCTGTGGGATAAAGAATAACTCCTCCCGAGTGCAGGATTTTATAAGTTTTTTCCACTTCTTCGATTATTGATCTGTCCATGGTGGCAAAGTATCAAGTAATTGGCTGGTTTTTATGGAATGAGCACAGGCAAAATGACCCAACGGACAAGCCTGATATCCATGTAATCCGCATGGACGGCAGTCGAGGGCCAATGTTGTTTGCACAATATGGGCATTGTCAGACAAAGGGCCGAACCCAAATTCAGGTACCGTACTGCAAAATATAGCGGTAACCGGTGCATTCACGGCCGAAGCCAGGTGATTGGGTGCGGAATCATTTACATAATTCATCAGTGCATGCTGCATCAGGGCTGCACTTTGCAGAAATGTGAGTAACCCTGCAAGATTTTTAATGTTTTTATGACTCGTTTGACTGATGATTTGCTCACACAGATCATAGTCCGCCTTTGATCCCAGTAAAAAAACGCGCAATCCGATGGGGATCTGGTCCAGAAAATCTGCCCACTTCTCTGCCGGATATTGTTTGGTAAACCACAATGAAGCCGGCGAAAGGGTGATATATGCTCCCTTTTGATGGACGTTAACTGCCTGGTGGTCAGCAGTAGAAGGATATAGCCCGGGCCTTTTGGTCTTTATGTCGGTCAGTGGTTGAATCAAAGCATGATTCCGGTCTGTTTCGTGTATACCTTTAACCCTGGCCGAGATAACATGGGCTGCACTGTGTTTGAAAAATCTTGAAAATGGGTTTTTGCGAAATCCTGCAGTGAATGGAGCTCCGGAGAATGCAGTAATGAAACCGGAAGAAGCAAACCGCTGCACATTTATTACAGCATCATAACGGTTGCTGTGAACCTTAAGGAGAAGACGCCATAACTTTAAGTATTTCCGGCGGCTTTTATCCCAGGTATAGACCTGGTGTATAAAAGGATGTTCCTGAAAAAGAGATTCATATCCTTTTTTTATCAGGAAGTCGATTCGGGCTTTAGGGTAGGCTTCATGCAGAGTTTCAGCCAAAGCTGTGGACAATATCACATCACCCAGCGAGGCCGTTTGTATGATCAGGATACGTGCTAATGGTTTACCGTTCGTCATACGAAACTGGAGCTTTAAACTTGAATATTGTAATCCCGCAAGGCATCGTTAAGCGAAGTTTTCAAATCGGTCGACTCTTTACGCTGACCTATGATCAGTGCGCAGGAAACCTGAAATTCGCCTGCAGGAAATGCCTTGGGATAAGTGCCGGGTATAACCACCGAACGTGCAGGAATGTATCCTTTGAGTTCACGGGGCGAAGTGCCGGAAACGTCGATAATACGGGTGGAATGGGTAATAACTACATTCGCACCCAGCACCGCCCCGTGTCCTATTCTTACACCTTCCACCACTATACATCTTGATCCGATAAAACAATTGTCCTCAATAATTACCGGTGCAGCCTGAACAGGTTCCAGCACACCACCTATGCCAACACCTCCCGATAGATGAACATTTTTGCCAATTTGAGCACATGAACCCACGGTGGCCCATGTATCTACCATGGTAAAACTATCCACATAGGCACCAATATTTACATACGACGGCATTAATATTACACCGGGCGCCAGAAAGGAACCATAACGAGCCACTGCATGAGGGACTACCCGTATGCCCAATTGTGAAAAGTTATGTTTCAAAGGTATCTTATCGTGGAATTCCAGTGGCCCTGCTTCAGTTGTTTCCATACCTGAGATGACAAAATAAAGAATAACTGCTTTTTTTACCCATTCATTTACCTGCCAGTCATCGCCTATAGGCGCAGCCACGCGCAACTCACCATTATCAAGTAAGGATATTACATGTTTAATGGCATCACTCACCGCTGAACGGCTTAAAAGCGCGCGATCGTCCCAGGCCGAAGTTATCAATTGCTGAAGCTCCCTCATAATTCAAAATTTAAAAGGTCAAAATTACTGGTTTTTTCAACGCCTTGAGTTTATTGCTAACTTTGTGCTTTAAACAATAACAAAATGGGCAGGATTTTAGCTATTGATTATGGCAGAAAAAGGGTGGGGTTGGCAGTTACTGATCCCGGACAAATGATTAGCTCACCCATGACTACCATAAGCGCTGCTCAAATCATTCCATTTCTGAAAGACTATTTTGCGAAGGAAGAGGTTGACCTGATTGTAATAGGTGAACCCCGGCAAATGAACAATCTGCCGTCAGAATCAGTTCAGTATATTGAGCCGTTTATCCGTTTGTTTCGTAAGACTTTCCCTGAAATGAAGATTGCTCGCGTAGATGAACGCTTTACTTCACATTTGGCTCAGCAGGCCATTTTTCAATCGGGAAAGAAAAAGTCAGCGCGCCGGAACAAAGCCCTGGTCGATGCTGTTAGTGCTGCTATTATCCTGCAGTCCTATCTCGAAATGAGGGATATGGGCCGATTCAAATGATTTTTGTAATTTTGCACCCGATTGAATAAAACCTGAAAATTATTTCGCATGATATTGCCTATTGTTTCATACGGCCATCCTATGCTTCGCAAAGTCTGCGTTGATATAGATAAAGATTATCCCGGATTACAGCAGCTTATTGACGATATGTTCGAGACCATGTACGCTGCCAGCGGGGTAGGCCTGGCTGCCCCACAGGTAAATAAAGGCATTCGATTATTTATAATTGATGCCACCCCCTATGCGGAGGACTTTCCGGGCGAAACCAATCTTAAAAAAGTATTCATAAATCCCCACATTATTGAGCAGGAAGGTGAAGAGTGGTCGTTTAACGAAGGATGCCTCAGTATTCCGGACATTCGCGAGGATGTAATACGCAAAACGGATTTGAGAATTCAGTATTATGATGAAAATTTTAATTTTCATGATGAAAAACTCAACGGCGTATTTGCAAGGGTTATTCAGCATGAATACGATCATTTGGAAGGCATCCTCTTTGTTGACCGCATCAGTTCTTTGCGAAAAATCATGCTTAAAAGGAAACTAAGCGAGATAGCAAAGGGTTTGGTAGATACCAGCTATAAAATGCTCTTTCCGGCAACACGCAAAAAAGCCATTTCTTAACCTTATCTGAATTCCGTTATGAACAATAAATCAATTGCCCTGCTGTTGGTAGCAGCCTTTGCTGCTCTTATTTCATGCACCTCCGGATTGGATAAGGATGTAGAACGTCTGACCAGGCTCGAGAAAAATATTGATGCCTCGGATGCCCGGCCTGAACAGGCAAAGCTAAATGAATTGCTTGAGGAGTATCAAAAATTTGTGAACGAACATCCTGATGATTCATTGGCACCCACTTTCCTTTACAAAGCCATTACCCTGAGCATGTCGATGAATCAGGGGGAAAAGGCCATTGCCCTCAGCGATAGAATGATCAATGAGTACTCCAAAAGTAAGCACATACCTGAAGTCATTTTTTTGAAAGGCTTTATTTATGAGAATTTTCAAAGTAATTATGCACAGGCATTAAAATCTTATCAGGATTTTATTAAAATGTTTCCCAATCATGAATTGACCGATGATGCCGAAGCCGCTATTGCAAATCTTGGAAAGTCGCCGGATGAAATGGTCAGGGAATTTGAGAGAAAAGCTGCAGAAGCCGGCCAGTAAGCCTCTTAATTTTCAACATTAAATTCTTCCTCAAGCATTGATTTCAGTTGTGACGGCTGAATATGGTGCATGAGCTTTCCTTCCTTACACCATGATATCTTGCCCGTTTGTTCCGAAACGACAATGGCCACAGCATCCGTTTTTTCGGTCACACCCACAGCAGATCGGTGGCGCAAGCCGATATGGGCGGGTAGCTTGTCATTTTTTGATACCGGAAGTATACAACTGGCTGCTTTAATTCTGTTGTTCAAAATAATCATGGCTCCATCGTGCAGGGGCGAGTTCTTAAAAAAGATATTCTCGATTAGCTGTTCCGAAATAATGGCATCGAGTATTTCCCCTGTTTGTTCATATTCTTCAAGTTCATGAATTTTTCCAATTACGATAAGAGCACCTGTTTTAAGGTTTGCCATCTTATGGCAGGCCTGCACTATGGGGTCTATATTAAGCTGTTCTTTATCGCCCGGACGCATGCGCCAGAAGAAAAACCGCCGGTTCTTTTTACGGATGAATGATGGGGTACCCAATACCAGCAAAAATTTTCTGATTTCAGGCTGAAACACTACTATTAAAGCGATAAAACCCACACTGATAAAAGCCCCGAGAATTTCGGACAGCAGCTCCATCTCCAGAATTCTCACCACCCTCCATATTAAAAATATAGCAATGATACCAATGAGAATATTAATAGCTGCAGTACCCTTTAATAAATTATACAATTCATAAAGCATTAGAGCAACCAGCAATATATCAATAATATCAAGCAATCGGATATTTATGAAAAGTAAAGATAGTAATTCAGGCATGGAAGGCTTTTTTGCAAATTTAGAAAATTAAATGTTCTGCCGCATTAGCTTAACAAGTTTAACAGCTTCAATGGCTGGTTTTACATCATGAACCCTTAAAATATTGGCTCCCTGAAGCAAGGCAATGGTATTGGCCACCGTTGTACCGTTCAACGCTTCGGCAGGGGTAACTTCCAGGGGTTTGTAAATCATAGATTTTCTGGATATCCCTGCCAGTAATGGAAAATCAAACATTGCTCTGAAATAATGCAGATGATTAAGCAGGGTGTAATTGTGATTTAGGTTTTTGCCAAATCCGAAACCAGGATCAAGTACAATATTTTTTTTCCCGGATAATTTTAAATGACGAAGCTGAGCGGTAAAAAAATGAGCGATTTCCTCTACAATATTTTCATAATGAGGGTTTTTTTGCATGGTTTCGGGGGTACCCTGCATGTGCATCATTACATAAGCAGCCTCTGAATGCGCCATCAATTGAAGCATGCCGGCATCGGCCTGCCCTCCGGAAATATCATTGATCATGTGTGCCCCCTCGTGCAGCGCAATGCGGGCTACTTCGGCACGATAAGTATCTACCGATACCACTGCTTCAGGAAACAGGTGAATAATCGCTTTCAACACCGGCAACAACCGGTTTATTTCTTCATCACAGGCTGGTGTTTTGCTGCCAGGCCGGGTGGAAACAGCCCCAATATCTATAAATGTTGCTCCTTCATCCATCATTTTCCCGGCCTTTTTCACCGCTTCGTCCACAGTAAAACTGCTGCCGCCATCATAAAATGAATCAGGGGTGAAATTTAAGATGCCCATTATCAATGGGTTATCTAAATCCACCAGTTTTGATCCGCACCTCAGCAGGGCAGTTTGGGAAAAATCACTACTTTTATCGGTCGAAATTACCATAATTTTGTCTGAAATTAATAACCTACAACCTGTTAAGGGTCAATTTTACATGAAACAAGATACCGGAACCCAGTTTGATGATATCATCTCTGCCTGCAAAGATATATTTTTAGCCAAAATGAAAGATTATGGCCCTGCATGGAGAATACTCAGACCCGAATCGCTTACCGACCAGATATACATCAAAGCAAACCGAATCAGAAATTTGCAACATAAGGGCGAACGAAAGATTAATGAAGACATCTGGCCTGAATTTATAGGCATCGTAAATTATGCCATTATCGCGCTGATTCAGCTGGAATGGTTTGAAAAAAAAGACATTCAACCCCCACTACCTGAAATTGAAGCAATGTATGATAAATATGCTCAACAGGCGCGCTCACTCATGTTCGATAAAAATCACGATTACGATGAAGCATGGCGGAATATGCGGATAAGTTCCCTCACCGATATCATTTTGATGAAACTGCTCAGGGTTAAGCAGATAGAAGACAATAAAGGAGAAACTTTCGTTTCTGAAGGCGTAGATGCCAATTATTACGACATTATCAACTATGCCGTCTTTGCACTCATTAAACGTTCAGAACAACACTGATTATAACTTATAACAAACTACATTTTATCATGAAGTTGCTGCATTTAATTTCGAGAATTGTCGTTGGAATTACCTTTATTTTTTCGGGAGTGGTTAAAGGAATTGATCCTTTAGGCACCGCGTATCGTTTCGAGGATTATTTTTTGGTTTGGGGTACTCCCTGGATGTTGCCCGCTGCACTGACTTTATCCATTTTAATGAGTACCCTTGAATTTACCCTTGGGGTGGTGGTGCTCTTAAATCTGAAACCCAGAATAAATTCCTGGTTGCTCCTGGTAGTCATGCTTTTCTTTACGGGACTTACGCTTAACGATGCTATTTTCGACCCCGTTCCCGATTGTGGCTGTTTTGGTGATGCCATCATACTTACCAACTGGCAAACTTTTTACAAAAATATTATACTGCTGATTTTTACCCTGATCTTGTTTGCTTACCGCAATAAAACCCGCGACCGCTATGGAAATTTAGTCTCCTATGGATCGGCTGTCCTGATAGTGGCCATGTTTGCAGGTTTTAGTCTCTGGAATTACAATCATCTGCCAATATTGGATTTCAGGGAATGGAAGAAGGGCAATAAAATGTATGTTGAAAACCCTCAGCCTGTCAAATATTACCTCATTTATCGCAATAAGGCCACCGGCGAGATTCAGGAATACCTCTCACCAGACTATCCATACAATGATTCTGTGTGGATGCAGCAATGGGAGTTCGTGGAACAACGCGTAGAAAATCCCAATATATCACCGGGCAGCACCTTGCAGATTCTGGATGAAGAAGGGAACGATTTCACCGAAACCTTTATCCGCCATCCAGGATGCCAGTATATTGTCATCTCCTGGGATCTGGAGGCTGCAGATACTACCGCCTTAAAAAACTTAAATGAGTTTGCACTCAAAACAGAAGAAGATGGCTGCGGATTTATAGCACTTACTGCTACCTTGCCTGAAAAGGTGGAAGAGATAAAACAACAACTGGGCCTCAGCTATGAATTCTTCTATGCTGATGATATTGTGCTGAAATCTATGGTTAGGGCCAATCCCGGCCTCATGTTAATGGATAGCGGTATTGTAATTGATAAGTGGCACTTCAACGATTTGCCTGCCTACGAAGAGGTAATTCTTACTTATCCACCCAAACCAGCCCATTGATTTTATGATATATTTTATCCTCAAACGGCTGTATTACGGACTTTTTGTATTGTTTGGGGTAGTTACGCTTGTTTTTGTCTTGTTCAACATCCTTCCGGGTGATCCGGCCAGAATGATGCTGGGACAAAGGGCAGATATGGCTTCGGTGGAAACCATCAACAAGGAGCTGGGCAGAGACAAACCCCTGTTGCGTCAATACACCGATTTTCTTAATGACTTGTCGCCATTGTCGTTCCACTGGATCACCTCGGATCACGATCCGGTTTCGGTCTGGGGAAAATACGAACCTTACCAGAAGCTTTTTACAGTGGGAAATACGGCGGTGTTACTAAAACCACCTTATCTCAGACGTTCTTATCAAAGCCAGCGTAAAGTAAACGACATCATAGTACAGGCCTTACCCAACACCTTGTTGCTGGCTACTGTAGCCATGGGTTTTGCCATTATTCTGGGTGTTTTTATTGGTGTAGCCACAGCTTTACGTAAAGACTCCTGGTTCGATCACACGGCGCTCATCGTCTCTGTTCTTGGCATGTCGTTACCCTCTTTTTTTGCGGCCATACTTATGGCATGGTTATTCGCATTCGTACTTGCAGATTACACCGGACTCAGCATGTTTGGTTCTTTATATTCAGTAGATGATTTTGGCCGTGGCGAATACCTTGACCTTAAAAACCTCATTCTTCCTGCCCTCACATTGGGAATCCGGCCACTGGCCATCATCATTGAGCTTACCCGCAGTTCCATGCTTGAAGTACTTTCACAGGATTTTATTCGTACTGCCAGAGCCAAAGGGCTTACCAAAAATCGTGTCATTTATCGCCATGCTTTGCGCAACGCCTTAAATCCGGTGGTTACTGCTGCATCCGGCTGGTTCGCATCCCTTATGGCTGGTGCTGTTTTTGTAGAATATGTATTCGATTGGAAAGGAATTGGGGTAGTTATTGTAGATGGTTTGGAAAAATACGATTTCCCTGTGGTAATGGGTGCTGTGCTTTTTATTGCTGTTATGTTGGTGATTATTAATATTTTTGTAGATATTATTTATGGCATACTCGATCCAAGGGTGAGACTTGCCTGAAAAATATTGAACTCATTTAACACAATAGAATTATGAGAAAAAAAATTGTTGCCGGAAACTGGAAGATGAATAAAGTTTTTAGTGAGGCTGAAGACCTGCTCTTTGGCATTGCAGATCAGCTCAAAAAAGGTCATCCGGCTGAGGTGACCGTTGTGGTTTTCCCACCGGTGTTGTATCTTGAGCTGGCCAATGATGTTTCAACTGAACATGGTTTTGGCTTTGGTGTTCAGAACATCAGTGAACATGAATCGGGCGCATATACGGGGGAAATTTCTGCCGCTATGGTCCAATCAATGGGGGCTAAATATGTAATATTGGGTCATTCCGAACGCCGGCAGTATTTTGGTGAAAACGATAATGCTGTTGCGAAAAAAATTGAACTGGCGCTCCGTCATGAATTAACACCAATATATTGTTGTGGCGAAGCACTGGAAGAAAGAGAAAACGGTCATCACTTTAATGTGGTAGAATCACAGCTGAGTGACGCTTTATTTAAATTGAGCGAAGATGAATTTAAACGCATCATTATTGCCTATGAACCTGTTTGGGCCATTGGCACCGGTCGCACTGCTACCCCTGAACAGGCACAGGAAATGCATGCCTTTATCCGCAGTTCGGTTGCTGCAAAGTTTGGCCACGATGCTGCCAGTGAGGTAAGCATATTATACGGTGGAAGCTGCAATGCTTCGAATGCAGCCGAACTCTTCGCCAACCCTGATGTGGATGGTGGCCTCATTGGAGGTGCCTCGCTTAAGCCTGAGGATTTCGTGGCCATAGTGAATAGCTTCGGGGAAGTAAAATAAGCACTTTTTATGGATTATATTCAGTTGAATTGTCGCCTGCCAGGAAACGGTGCTCCATTGGGCGAAATTCTTATTGCCCGGTTAGCCGAAATAGGATTTGAGAGCTTTGAAGAAATTCCGGAAGGAATAGCTGCCTATATCCCGGCCAGAGATTTCAGCTTTGAACTATTAGACCAGCACTCTGTAAAGCAGGATTTTCAGGATGTTCAATTTACCATAGTTAAAATTGCCGGTCAAAACTGGAATGCTGTATGGGAATCAAACTTTAACCCGGTCACTATTTCCGGTAAGTGTCACATAAGGGCTCCCTTTCATCCGCCTGCACCGGCTGGTATGATTGATCTGGTAATTGAGCCAAAAATGTCGTTCGGCACGGCTCACCATGAAACTACTGCGCTGATTATTGAACAATTACTTCATATGGAACTTGCCGGTAAATCCCTGCTCGACATGGGAAGTGGAACTGCCATACTCGCCATTCTGGCTTCAAAAATTGGAGCCAACCCCATTACAGCCATAGATAATGATGAATGGGCTTTCCACAACGCAATTGAAAACGTGGAAAGAAATAAAACAGACAATATCAGCGTTTATTATGGTGATGCTTCCCAACTGGGCGACCAGCCATATGAAATAATTCTGGCAAATATCAACCGCAATATTCTTATGGCAGATATGGCAGCATATGTAAACTGCCTTATAGCCGGAGGTATATTAATTATGAGTGGTTTTTATCTGAGCGACCTGGATGCCATCAGTAGACAGGCTGAGAAACTGGGACTTATTGCTGATGGATATGCGGAAAAAAACAACTGGGTTGCAGCCTGTTTCCATATGCCGCTTTGTCCGGAGGATTCTAAAAAATAAATTAACGCCGCTTTTTAACTGAAATAACTATGCTACGACGAATTTCTGTCTTGTTATTCTTACTGATTTACACCTTTTCGTTGTCTGCTCAGAATCCCAACATTTTCTCAGATGATCCGGAAGTATTTATAGAAGATTTAGCTTCTTTTATGGCATCATCCAAAGATAAAGTGGCCCGTGAAGCCATAAAAACGCTCAAGGATCGCTGGGTGAACGGCGAAGTGGCTCCAGGTGCCCAAAAAGAGATAATCCGTACTTCCAATCTGATGCTTGCTCAGAATATGCGCCCGACTCCGGCATTCCGTGATTATCTGGAAGCCGTAAATACCTTCCGGCTCAGCGGTCTTCCCCATAGCATCATTGCCTGGCACAAGGGTCTTCAACCTTTTATAGATACCAAATTGCTGCGACAACTCAGCATTTTCTTTGAAAATACGGTAAACCTGAATAAAAAAAATACCATCTTCAGATCCTATGGCAATTCCTGGCAATTTCGTAAAGGAAGCTATTCCTATGATTACGATACCACACTTGTGGTAAAGCTCAGCAAGGTTGATCTGGTTTGTATTACCGGACGTGACAGTATTCGAATTCATGAAACATCCGGCACACATTATCCGCTAAAAGATATATTTGTGGGTTATGGAGGAAAGGTTTACTGGGAAGCCGTAAAGCTTGATCCACAAAAGATATACGCCCTGATTCAAAGTTACAGCATTGATCTTAAAATTACTGCCTGGAGTGCCGATACTGTTAACTTTTACCACAAGGGGTTCTTCAATTTTCCGCTTACCGGCAGCCTGGAAGACCGCGTGCTGGTTGGGGTGCCCACTGACAAGGCAACCTTTCCCCGTTTTACCTCCTATCAAACAGATATAGAGATTAGCCCGTTGTATAAGGATATATATTACAGAGGTGGATTTACATTGGAAGGTGCCCGGATTATTGGCTCAGGATATGGTAACCGCGATGCTGTTGTCTGGATTAAGCGGCAGGGTTCTCCATTTATCAAACTGGCTTCACGCAGTTTCGTTATTAATCCCGAACGCATGATTTCGCAAAGGGCTTCTGCGACCATTTATTATGAAGCAGATTCCATTTTTCATCCCGGTATTCAGGTAAGGTACATGGACAAAGACCGTGAGCTGATGCTTATCCGTTCAGGCGAGGGCGCAACAGCCAGCCCTTTTTTCAACTCCTATCATAAGGTAGATATGTATTTTGAAGCCTTGTATTATACCATTGGCAGCGACAACATGAGTTTGGAAATGCTGCGTGGCATCCGACAACAGGGCGATGCCTTTTTTGAATCATCAAGTTACTACTCTCTTGATCGTTACCGCCGCATGCAGGGCATTGATGAGATCAATCCATTGAATGTTATTTATAACTTTTCCAACAGTACCAAAAGAAAAGTTTTCTATCTGAGCGAACTCATTGAGTTTATGCAAAAACCTGCCGAACAGGTTAAAGCTATGGTACTTAACCTTTCAAACGGCGGTTACATTATTTACAATATTGATAATGAGCGCATAGAAGTCGTTGAACGGCTTACCGATTACCTGATGGCACGCAGCAAAAAAAAGGACTATGATGTCATTCAGATTCAATCGCAGGTTACCCGGACCAGCAATGCCGAACTCAATCTGAAAACATTCGACCTGAAGATAAAAGGGGTGTCCCAGGTTTCACTCAGCGATTCCCAGGCTGTTTACATCTATCCCCGTGATCACGAAATTTTACTCCGCAAAAACCGTGACTTTGTTTTTACCGGCCTGGTGCGTGCAGGCTATTTTGACTTTTATGCCAATGAGAGTTCGTTTGAATACGACAAATTCAAACTGAATATGCCACAGATAGACTCCATTACCTTTAAAGTAGATACCGTTTCGAAGAAAGACAAAAAGTTATCACAGGTGAGGGTTAAAAATGTACTGGCTAACCTCAGCGGTGAGCTGATGATTGATGACCCGGCCAATAAGTCGGGCATCCAAAACCTGCCGGTATATCCGGTATTTATCAGCAAAAACGACGCGTATGTATATTATGACCAGCCCAGGGTAGAAAAAGGAGTTTATAATCGTGATAAATTTTACTATACCGTTGATCCCTTTGTGCTCGACAGCCTGAATAGTTTTACCACCGAAGGCCTGAAATTTAACGGTTATTTATATTCCGATGGCATTTTGCCTGAAATCAGAGAACCGCTTAAAGTAATGGATGATTACTCTCTGGGGTTTAACCGGCAGTTGGGGAAAGAAGGTATACCTGTGTATGACGGAAGGGCAACCTTTTACTCTAAACTCGCCCTTAGCAACAGGGGGTTGGATGGTAGCGGTACATTAAAATACCTGACTTCGACCAGTGAATCGAAGCGGTTTATGTTTTATCCGGACTCATTGGTAGCCATACTTGACAGCTTTAACATAGCGCAAAGCACCGATTTTCCTGCATTTCCGGAGGTTACTGGTGTAGGTGTGAACCAACGCTGGTTGCCAAAGATGGATGTTATGCGCCTGAGTACGCTTCCGGGAAAAGAGTTTGCTATGTTTAATGGTAAATCGTTTCATTCGGGAGTTCTCTCCCTTACCACAGCCGGTTTGCTTGGTAAAGGTAAAACGCGATTCGACAATGCAGATCTCATGGCCAACACCTTTGTGTTTAGTACGCATTCATTTACCTCTGATACCACGGCCTTCAGGTTGTATTATCCCGAAAGGCCCTCTCTGTCATTTGCAGCGGATGTTTATCCGGGCAGGGTTGATTTTACCAGAAACTTTGCCACTTTTGGCACCCCGGGTAACAGCGTGCGTATTAATCTGCCATTGAGCCGGTACATATGTTATATGGATAAGATAGAGTGGCGCATGAAAGATGATGAACTTTACCTTACCAACTCCCTGGCCAGCCGCGCAGCATTATCTGATACCATAAATCTTACTGATCTTGTGGATTTTGATTTTACAGGTTCAGCCTTTATTTCTACTGATCCCGCACGTGATTCCCTGCAGTTTTTTGCCATGGAAGCCACTTACCGAATGAAAGAAAATGTGATCAATGCCCGTGAAGTTAAGATGATCAGGGTAGCAGATGCAGCCATTTTCCCCGGTAATGGTGAGGTTACCATACTTTCAGATGGAAACATGCAACCATTGACCAATGCCACCATTATTGCTGATCGCAAGCAGAAATATCACCGCATTTATAATGCTTCAGCAGAAGTGAAAACCCGACATGATTACACCGCCTCGGGCTATGTGGATTACGCCGATAGCAGGGGAACTATACAACCAGTTTACTTTGGTAATATCCGGGTAGATGATGCCGGGCAAACCATTGGACGGGCGCTGATTAAACCGGAAGATCAATTTGAACTTAACGCTCATTTCCGCTTTACCGGAATGATTGATTTGCTGGCAGCAGAACAATTTATGAATTTCAGTGGTGCCTATCAAATCAACGATCCATGTAATGATGGGCAATCCTCCTGGGTTACATTCAGCACCTTTGTCAATCCACAAAAGATACAGTTGCCCGTTTCTCCGGTGATGAAGGACACCCTGGGCGATCCGGTCTTTGTGGCCCTGGTTTACTCTGATTTTTTCAGTGAGATATATCCTGCCTTTTATCAAAAACCAAAGGCCTGGGGTGATACCATTGTAGCTTCAGCCAATGGTTGGATAAGTTATGACGCGGGTAAAGAACGATTTATTATAACTGAAGCTAAGGATGTTGCCAATAATACCTCACCCGCTATGGAACTGGATACCAGGCAATGTATCCTGACTGCCACCGGAAAAATTGAAACCGGAGCTGGCCTGGGTCAGGTGAATGTACGATCTTTTGGCAAGGCCATACAATTTATGCCTGCCGATTCTACCCGGTTTGAACTAGGTATGGCCATCAATTTTTTCTTTGCGGATCAGGCCATGAACAAACTTTCGGATGCTTTGCGAAAAAGTGAACTTACAGGCACCGACGTTAATGGATTTAGTTATCAAAGCCTGCTCAACGGAATACTGGGACAAAACACAGCCCGGGATGTAACTGCCGAACTCAATCTTAGCGGACAACTAAAACGTCCGCCTGCCGAACTCAGCCAAAGGCTGCTACTTACCGGGTTAAACATGGTTTGGGATCCAAACCTCAAATCTATGGTTAGTGAAGGCGAATTTGGCTTAGCTGGGGTAAATGGAAATCTCGTAAATAGAAAAGTGAACGGCTATGTAGAAATTGGCAAACGCCGGACGGGAGATATCATCAATATCTATCTTGAAATCAGCAACGACCAATGGTACTTTTTTAGTTACGGCAGTAATTTTATGCAGGCCATATCTTCTGACAATGATTTTAATGCCATCATTGCTGAACTAAAAGAAGACAAACGGATTCAAAAATCAGGAAACGGCGAGGCGCCCTATCAATATATTATCGGTACACCGGAACGAAGAATTGCCTTCCTGCGGAAGATGCAATCGCGCCAACAACCCTAAATGCTAAATGCTATGCTTAACTTTGAAGTAATACTGGCTGCAATTCTTGCGTATTTGCTTGGTTCAATCCCCACTGCGGTTTGGGTTGGGAAGCGATATTTCAAACTTGACATACGCAACCATGGCAGTGGCAACGCAGGAGCAACCAATACCATAAGGGTGTTGGGGTTAAAAGCAGGCATTCCGGTGTTGTTGTTCGATGTTTTTAAGGCATGGCTGGCTGTTTCGCTCTCCATCTGGCTTAACAACCCTGAATTTTCTGACAATCAGCATACCATCTATCAGATTATTTTGGGTGGACTGGCTGTACTTGGTCACGTATATCCTGTATTTGCCCGCTTTCGGGGAGGTAAGGGCGTAGCCTCTCTGGTGGGAATCGTTATATTCCTTTATCCGGCTCCTTTTCTGTTCATCCTGGTATTTTTTACCTTAATGATGATTTTTACCCGTATTGTTTCGCTCTCCTCCATAACCAGTGCCATCATTTTTCCACTGGAAGCAATTTTTATTTTTGGCGTAGAGAGTGTTCCACTCATTATACTGGCCATTTGTATTGCTGTTTTTGTTCCCTTCACCCATCGTGAAAATATGAAAAGGTTGTTAAATGGCACAGAAAAAAAGTTTGATTTTGGAAAAAACAGGCTAAAATAACAGCCGTTAATATCTTGTTGATAATTTTATTCAAAGCATTTTCATTCTGTGGCTTTAATTGTCAATATATTTCATAATTTTACCGTGCCCATAATAAATGCATCCTTTTTAATGAAAAACATTTAACATGAAGTTTATAGTATCAAGCCAAAGCTTATTGCGAAGCCTCCAATCCATTAGCGGAGTGCTCAATTCGAGTAACACCCTTCCAATACTGGATGATTTTCTGGTTGAATTAAATGGCAATATTCTGAGCATTACTGCCTCTGATTTGGAAACCACCATGACCGTAACCGTGGAAGCCACTATGGCTGATGATGAAGGGGCAGTAGCTATTCCAGCCAGAATTTTGCTCGAATTGTTGAAAACTTATGGCGACACGCCGCTCACCTTTACCATCGATAAAGACCTGGGCATTGAAATAGCTGCCGACGAAGCCAAATTCCGCATTGCAGGACACAATGCTGATGAATTTCCCAAAGCACAGCAACTCGAAGGCGCTGAAAAGATTAGCCTGCCTTCAGAGCTTTTGCTTATGGCCATCAACAAAACCATTTTTGCCACAGGCAACGATGACCTCAGACCGGCCATGTCGGGCGTTTATTGCGACCTTTCAGCAGATTCGATCATTTTTGTGGCCACCGATGCCCATAAGCTGGTAAAATACAAGCGTAACGATGCCTCTGCAATCAGCAATACCAGTTTTATTATGGCCAAAAAACCACTCAACCAGTTAAAAGCCATACTTTCACCAGACCAGACCGAAATTTCTGTTGAATATAATGATACGAATGCCCGCTTTACTTTCCGTAATGTAGATCTGGTCTGCCGATTGATAGAAGGCCGCTATCCCAATTACGAAGCGGTTATCCCTACCGATAATCCGAATACCCTGTTGGTTGATCGTTTGTCACTGATTACTACACTTAGACGTGCTTCTTTCTTTGCCAGCAAATCAACCAACCAGATCAGACTTTCCATTAGCGGTCAGGAACTGTATGTAGATGCTGAAGATATTGACTTTGCTCACGAGTCACGCCAAAGGCTCAATTGCAACTATGATGGAGAAGATATGGAAATCGGATTTAATTCCCGCTTTTTGCTTGAAATGCTCAATAACCTGGAGAGTGAGAACATTAAACTGGAACTTTCGGCTCCCAACCGGGCCGGCATTCTCAGACCGGTGGAAAGAGAAAATGAAGCCGAAGAAATTCTTATGCTCGTTATGCCGGTTATGTTGAATTCGTAGCACTTCACACACTCAATAGCGAAATCAGTTTTCTCTTGCGGGAAAACTGATTTTTTCATGCCACAATATTTCGTTGGAATACTATTCAAACAAAGTAGCCAGTGTAAGCCAGCGATTGGTTTTTTCTTCAATCTCAGCCTCAGCAATTCCATAATTGCGGCTGATTTGTTCCAGTTCAGCAGGGGTGTAGGCGCCACTGTTCATTTTTTCCAAAAGCCCGGCCTTTAAGGTTTCCAGATGGGCAATATCTTTTTCAAGAGATTCAAATTCTGTCTTTTCCTTATAAGTGGGTTTTCGCATGAGGGGCTTTTCAGGCTGCTTTTTAACCTCTGGCCTGACTTCTGCCAGTTTTTGGCGGTTCAGGCGGGCTTCCTCCGCGAGGCGATTGCGATAGTATTCAGTATAATTGCCATAAAAGTCCTTAATTTTTCCCTCTCCTTCAAATACAAATACATGATCAACCAGTTTATCCATGAAAAACCGATCATGTGAAACCACAAGCAAACATCCTTCAAAATTCATCAGAAATTCTTCAAGCAGATTCAGCGTATGAATGTCCAGGTCGTTGGTGGGTTCATCCAGGATCAGAAAGTTGGGATTTTTTAGCAATTGCATCAACAGAAACAACCGGCGTTTTTCACCTCCGCTTAGGCTGGAAAAATAATTGTACTGAAGTGCGTGCGGGAAGTTAAAATGGGATAAAAAGGCAGACGCAGAAATACGTCCTTTGCCCAATGGCATCTCTTCTGCTATACTTTTTGCAATGTCAATCACTCTCTTGTCGCCTTCGGGTTGAAACCCTTCCTGAGAGTAATAGCCAAACACCACAGTCTGACCGGAAACAATATGTCCCATATCCGGCTTAACCGTGCCCATAATCATATTGAGCAATGTGGATTTGCCGCAGCCGTTTTTACCCACTACCCCAATTCTTTCGCCTTTTTTAAATGTGTAGGAAAAATCAGTAACCAGCTTATTGCCATCGTAGGCTTTAAAGATATTGTTTATTTCAAGAATCTTACCACCCATACGGGTCATGCTTACTTCCAATGAACCGGTATCTTTTTCTACCCGCCGGTTAGCTTTATCCTGAAGCTCATAAAAGGAGTCTACCCTTGCTTTTGCTTTTGTGCTGCGGGCTTGTGGCATACGACGCATCCAATCGAGTTCCTTCCGGTATAATCCCCGGGCTTTCTCTGTTTCAGCGGTTTCCACCGCTTCACGCTCTGCTTTTTTTTCCAGAAAATAGGAGTAATTTCCCCGGTACCGGTATAGCTGCTGGTTGTCTAACTCCAGAATTTCATTGCATACATTATCCAGAAAATACCTGTCATGGGTTACTACCAGTAAACTAAGGTTTTGGCGGGACAAATAATCTTCAAGCCACTCAATCATTTCAATGTCAAGATGGTTGGTGGGTTCATCAAGGATAAGCAAATCTGTTTCCTGAAGCAGCACTTTGGCAAGGGATACTTTCTTGCGCTGTCCACCCGATAGTTCTCCGGCTTTTTGATCCAGGTCAGTTATTTTAAAACGGCTCAATATCTCTTTGATGCGAACGTCATAATCCCAGCCATTCACCATTTCCATGGTGGTAGTAGCCGTTTCAAGCCGTTTGCGCAGTTCAGGTGTATTGTGGTGCTTGAGTTGCCTGAGGCAATCTTCATATTCCCTGATGGCACGCATGAATTCATTTTCGGAATGAAACAGGATGTCAAACACAGAAGTGTTGTCATCTATTTCAGGGTTTTGTGGAAGGAATGCCCATCGTATATCCTTACGGAAGACAACATTGCCAGCATCGGGCAGTTCCTGACCGCTGATGATGCGTAACAAACTGCTTTTGCCTGCACCATTCCGCGCAATTAATGCCACCTTGCTGCCCTGGTCAATACCAAAAGTCAGATTGTTAAAGAGTTCTTTTTCTCCGTATGATTTGCTGAGTTGCTCAACGAGTAAATAGTTCACGAGAATGCAAATTTGCTGCAAAGATAAGGTTTAGCCCGGCACGTGGGTGAGTCCTGCTTGGGTGAGCTCTATAAAAAGCTCAAATACGGAAATTGCCTCCTTTTAATGGAAGAAAGTCATTAAAGCGTGATCAGATTTTTCTGACTTCGACGGCTTTTTTACCCCTCTTGTCTTCGGCTATTTCAAAAGAAACCAGGTCGTTTTCACCAACTTTTTCGGTGAGGCCTGTCGCATGAACAAATACATCATGCTGGGTTTCGTCATCAACAATAAACCCGAAGCCCTTGCGCTCATTAAAAAACTTAATTTTACCGGTAGGCATAAGCAACAGTATTAGAAATTAACATTACAAATATAGTAAAAAAAAGTTGTTTTTCAAAATTTACTAAATGAACATATGAAAGGAAGGTTAATTTCACCTTCCAAACATCCTTTTTTTACGCTATTTTAAATACCATTACCCAGCCCCGGAAATCTGATTTTAAAAATCAAGTACTTCCTTTGCTGCGGTGTATATTTTATCAATATCTGGCAGAATAGCCCTCTCGAGTATGGGATTAAAACCAACTGGTGTGAAGGTACTTCCCACTCTCTTAACGGGTGCATCCAGATAAGTAAATCCTTCATTGGAAATTATTGCTGCCAATTCGCCGCCGAATCCTCCAAATACCTTGTCTTCATGCACCACTAAAGCGCGATTGGTTTTTTTCACTGAATTGAGTATGGTATCTTTATCCAGTGGAATGAGTGAACGGATATCAATTACTTCTATACTTTTTCCGGATTCTTGAGCTATTTTTTCCGCAACGGCCAAACACATGTGTGAGGTGTTACCATAAGTGATTATGGTCAGGTCGTTGCCTTCCCTGCGAATGCGGGCCTTACCAAAAGGTACTTCAAAATCTTCGGGTACCCATGTCTCGGCTTTGGGATCGTTATAAAGTGCTTTGGGTTCTAAAAATAAAGTGGGACCTTTTGAGCGCATGGCTGTGCGAAGCAAACCCGCAGCATCATCGGCAAACGACGGATAAACAACCCTTATTCCGGGGAAAGTGGTCATGGCTCCTTCTATGGTTTGACTGTGATAGAGTCCGCCTCCGATATATCCTCCTGAGGCCAGGCGAATCACCACATTGGGTGCAAAGGCACCATTACTACGCCAGTAATCGTGAGTCATCTCTACAAATTGCTCCATAGCGGGCCAGAAATAATCGGCAAACTCAGCACCTTCAATAACGATACGGATTTTGTCATCAAACCGGCTCATTCCATTGGCTGTTCCCACAATAAAGTCTTCGGCAATGGGGGCATTGAAAACACGTTCAATCCCAAATTCCTGTTGCATGCCTTTGGTTACATTGAAAATGCCGCCTTTGTCCTTGTTGGCAATATCCTGACCCCAGATAAAGGTATCGGGATTGTGCCGGAATTCAGCCTTAAGGGTTTCATTGAGCGCCTGAATCAGTTTGAATTTTTCACCGGATTCGAGCTTATGTGTGCCGTCCGGATATTTTTCTGCAGCGTAAGGTTCAGGGATTACAAAGTCGAAAATGCTTTCAGGGGTAGGGTCAGCAGCCACAATTACTTTTTTGTGTGCTTTCGACACCTCAGCCTTGGCTTTTTGATCCAGTTCGTCCAGTTCTTCTTCGCTAACCCTTCCAGAAATGATAAGGGTTTTCCGGTAACGCTCAAAAGGATCGTTGGCCTGTGCACAAAACCGCTCCATATCATCGCGGTAAAGCTCATGTTTGTCAGAATTGGAATGTGAATGGATACGGATAGTGGAAGCATGCACGATTACAGGCTCTGACTTTTCTTTTGCATGACGTTTAGCTTCCGTCATGGCATTCATGGAATCAAATACATTCTTTCCGTCGCAATGGATGATGCGCAGGTTTTTGAATCCCGTAAAATTATCAGCAGCCCGCCAATTGGCAGTCTGATCGCGCTTGTGCACAGATATGCCATAATTATTGTCCTGAATAACAAAAATAACAGGCAATTTTTCGTTTGAAGCGCCATTAATGGCTTCATAAACATAACCTTCACTGGTTGATGATTCGCCCTGGGAACTGATGGCCACGGCGTTTACTCCGTAGCGCTTCATTCCTCGGGCTACTCCCACAGCATGCAGGGTATGATTACCGGTGGCGGATGAAACATTGTGAATATTCCATTCAGGCTTGGCAAAATGGTTCGACATGTGCCTGCCTCCGCTGGCCAGGTCGCCGGCTTTGGAAATGCCGTTCATGATGATTTCCTCAGCAGTAAGTCCGGCAGATATAGCGGTGAGCATATCCCGGTAGTAGGGAAATAAGTGATCTTTGTTTTTTTCGAAAACCTGACCTACCGCAAGTTGAATGCCATCGTGACCTGCATAAGGTGCATGATAGGACCATCCAAGGGCTTGTTTCAGATAATTGGGCGCACGATCATCAAGTTTGCGCCCCAGTGACATTAGAAAGTACCAGTTCTTTAAGGTTTCTTTATCGGTGGTTTTTATCCCAAATGTTTTCTGCATTTTGTTCATTACGCGTCAAATAGTTCAAAAAAAAATAGAGGTTAGTTGCAATGCTTATAACAATGCATTATAGGGTTTGTTCATGCATGCAGAGGTATTCAGATGCGGTAAGCAAACAAAGGTATGGCCCTGATTTAATGCATTTAAAATAAAGGTTCTGCCTATTCAGATTCCTTAAAAATACTGAAATTTACTTTTCCATATTTTCGCAACTGGTAAAAATGCGGCAATTTACTCAAATCGTGTTCTCCTGAATGTTCTACTATAAGCCAGCCTGCTGGTTTTAGCCGTTGATGTTCAAATACAAGCCGGGGAATGGCCTTTATCTCTTGCATATCGAAGGGTGGATCGCAAAAAATAATATCGTAGGTTCCTTCGGTGTTGGCCAGATATCTGAAGGCATCTGCCCGAAAGGCCAATAAGGCTCCGAAACCCAGATCGGAAGCAGTTTTTCTGATAAAATCAACGCAATACAGGTTTTTATCTACGCTGGTGATACCGGCAGCGCCTCTGCTTGCAAATTCATAAGAAATGTTGCCGGTTCCCGCAAAAAGGTCAAGTACAAATGCACTTTCCAGGTCAAAGTGATTGACCAATACATTAAATATGGCTTCTTTGGCGATATCTGTAGTGGGTCGGACCGGGAGGTTTTTTGGTGCATGTATTTGCCGGCTTTTGTGAGAGCCGCTTATTATTCTCATAACAGGGGGTTTAACAGTTCAACAAACCGGTATTTGTTCATACCTTCGAGGGCAAAGGCAGTTTTACCATTCTCCATGGCATCCAGAAAATGTACATTCCGTACATATCGGTAAACCAGTTGAGACAATTGATCATTTTCCATAACATCACCCGAAATAAATACCGGCCATTGTTCGGGATTGGCCTGAAGCTGTTCCATTACGAAAAGAAGGAAGTAAACAGAGTCTTCTGAGGAATGGCACTCAAAAGTGTTTACAAAAACCAGACCATTGTTTTTAATTGCAAGTATGTCCGAAAAGCCCTGACGCACATTCAGAAAGAGTGCAGAAGGGAATGAACTGTGCTTAAAACGGGGCAGCAGTGTTTCAATAAGTGCACACATATGATGAGAGATGCGCGCATCAGGAAAAAAGGTATTTGCTGCTTCCATTATTGTCCGGCTGACCGCAAAAATAAGCCTGGCTTCGGCCCAACGGCATAGACTGTTATATAGTTTGTCACCCGGAAGTATTTCATGCACGAGGGCCAGGTAGTCTGTGGTATTTTCTTCTTTAAAGATGATCTCGGGCACCAAAGTGAATTGTTTAACCGTAAACAATGCATTGGTTTTATTAAAAGGCAGCCGAAGCCAGGGGTGATTGCTCAGGAACCTGGTACAATGAGTCGCATAAATATTATCCGACAAAATCGTGCTTCTCAGAGGAGTTCTTATTGGGAATTTAACTTCCTCGAGGCCTAAAAATTTTTTATCAGCCGGGTTAAATACTGAAAAAGAAAGTCCATCCGGTTGAAACCGGATGGACAGATTATAATTCTTTGTTGCCGATGGTTCAAATAACCGGTCATAAAGCTGAGTATGGCTAATCAGATCGGTTTCGGACATTGCGGATGGCTTACTCCCAGTTTCCGTCGGTGGTAGCTTCGGTTAGCGAACCCATAACCAGACCGGGATAACGGTTCATAGCTTTCTGGCGTTCTGCCAGGTTTACTACATCCTGTTGATCAAGATCAGAAAGATAAACCTCGTAAGGTACTACCACTTCAATAACAGGAACTATTACACCACCCTTATCTACCATATCTGTCTTCATATCAAACTTTTTCCCATCTGAATATGGGATGATGGGCAATTCATCAAGTTTGAAATTGGGCCTGTTGGAAAAAAGCGAATCGGAGATAGCAATATAACCAATGGTATCATTGATGGTCCGCGTATAAGTAGTGTCAGTAGGGTCAGCCACCATCTTTACTATTGGTATCTGGCCATTTCTGAGGAAATCGATGAGCGTATCAAAATCACTCGTGTACTTATTGTGGAATTGTTTGTACAGCGTCTGTGCAGAGCGGATGTCTTTAAGATGACTAACTATTTTGGCATTACGCTGATTTAGTGTTTTTTCAAAGCGGATGGGTTCCATAATTGAGGCATATACAAAATATGCCAATACAATGATACCAATCGCTAAAACGACCTTTAGAATGGAGCTTTTCATAACGAATATTGTTTTTTCGCAATGCAAATGTAAAATAAAATTCAATTAGAAGTAATGAAAAACCATTTTTTAATTCAGTGTGGAAGGAATTAATCTGAAAAGGATGCAGATTTAAAGTTAATAGTAGCCCATTTAAAATCATAAAAAAAATTTAAATCTTCAAAACTGGCTGTTAGTCAGCATTTTAAAAAACAATTCCTCATCTAAAATAAAAAAAATACTTTCTAAAAATAATTATAGCACTATATTTGTGAATTCAACCCGTTCACTAACCTTAAAATAAAACGAAAATGAACCGATTGTTTAAAACTGTAGTTCTGGGTATTTTTCTTTTTTGGGGAACTGCCTTTCAATGGGCAGGTGCTCAAACCCTGGAAGAAGCCACCAATACTTATAATCAGGGAGTTGCATTAGCCTCCACTGATTTACCCGGAGCTATTGCCGCACTACAACAGGCTGCTGATATAGCCAGGAAATTAGGCGATGAAGGTACTGAAATACTTAATCTTTCGCAGCAGCAAATGCCTGCCCTGCAATACAATTATGCAACTTCTCTCTATAAAGAGAAGAAAATGGACGAAGCCATCACCAATTTTGAACTGGCTTATGAATATGCAGATAATGTTGGAGATGAAGGGATAAAAGCCAAGACCGCTGATCTTATCCCGAAACTTTATCGGGCAAAAGGCAATGGCGAATATAAAGCTGAGCAATATGATGCTGCTCTGGAAAGCTTTGCCAAAGCACTGAAGTACGATCCCAGCTATGCCGGCGCCTACCTTAGTGAGGGCCTCGTATACAACAAACAAAACAATACCCCATTGATGAAAGTAGCCATGGATTCTGCCATTGTTACCGGTAAGCGAACCAACGATGATAAAACGGTGGAGCAGGCAGTTAAATTTATGAGCGATCATCTGATGGTTGAGGCCAACAATGCATTTAAGAAAAATGATTTCAACAAGGCCATCACCCTGCTTGACGAGGCTACTGCTTATGATGAAAATAATCCGGAATTGTATTATTTATATGCCCTCTCTTACAATAAACTTTCCAAATGGGACGAGGCCATTCTTAGTGCAGAAAAAGGACTGAATGCCGAGGAAAAGACAGCGGCAAAACAGGCCCGGTTTTATTTTGAAATGGGTAACGCTCAGGCAGGAAAAGGTGCCACGGATGAAGCTTGTGCCTCATTCAGAAAAGCAGCGGTGGGACCTCTTGCAGAATCAGCCAATTACCAGATTAAAACTGTGCTTAAATGCAGCTAATTAATTAAAATAATACTTAAAACAGCATTAAGGCTTCCTCAAGGGGAAGCTTTTTTTATGCCTGATCATGCTGAAGATCAATGTTTGTTTAATATAATGAGGGCTGCAATTACGCCGGGTATCCATCCCGCAAGGGTAAGTAACAAAACAATTAAAAATGAACCGCAGCCTTTGTCAACAACTGATAAAGGAGGAAAGATAATGGCAAGAATAACGCGAAGCAATGACATTTGATCAGTTTTCTACAAAAATAAACTTAATCAATGAAATGATTGTAACAAAATGTGCGAAGTAACGTCAAAAAAGGAACACTCTCTCGTTTTAACCGACGTCAAAATGTGATTATATGATTTCCAACTATCTCAGGAGCGCTTTGCGCAATTTCAGACGGAATAAGATTTATGCGGTAATTAATATTCTGGGACTATCTTTGGGTCTCACATCCACCATCTTTATTTTATTGTATATCAATGATGAGTTGGGTTATGACAAGCACTTTCCTTTACATAAGCGTCTATACCGGCTTGAAGGTGATTTTAACATCAATAACAAGCACGATCGCTTCGCCGTAAGTGCGCTACCCATGGGGCCTGCTCTTCAGCTTGAAATGCCGGAAGTGGAAGCATTTTGCCGCTTCAATTTAAACGAAAATACCATTTTCCGGTACAATGAAAAAGAGTTTATTGAAAAGAATGCCTATCTGGCTGATTCAACGGCTCCTTATTTGTTTTCACTCAGTTTTATAGAAGGTAATCCCGAAAAAACCCTTACCGAGCCGTTTACAGTAATTTTAAGCGAAAAAACCGCTAAGAAATATTTTGGTAAAAGCCCGGCATATGGCAAAATCCTTTACACTCCTTCGGGCAGGAGTTATAAAGTCACTGGAGTTTTTGAGGATTTGCCCCATAATACCCACATGGCTTTCGATTTGTTGATGTCAATGGAAACACTCGGCACTTATATGGGGGATGAGCAATATCATAGTATGGCCCCCATAGCTTTCTGGAACGTGGGCTACTTTACTTATATCCTGTTGAAACCCAATTCGGACATGGATAATATACTAAATAAGTTTCCAGCTTTTTACGATAAGTATATGAAAGAAATCGGGGATCAAATAAATGCATCATTTGAATTAAAAGCCAATCGGATTGACAAAGTTCATCATAATTCCCATGTTGATGCCGATTTACCCACGGGAAATATGGCCTATATTTATGTGTTTAGTGCAGTGGCTGTTTTAATTATCCTTTTGGCTGCCATTAACTACATGAATCTTGCAACTGCACGCGCCGCCAACCGTGCCCGCGAAGTAGGCTTGCGAAAAGTAGTAGGAGCCAACCGGGCTCAGCTTGCCGGTCAGTTTATGAGTGAGAGCTTGCTGTTGGCAGTGCTTTCCATGGTAATTTCATTGATCCTCATTAAACTCTTTATACCATTGTTCAATCAGATTTCGGGTAAAGCATTGAGCTTTAGTTTGCTGGCAAATCCTGAAATGATGTTTGGCATACTGGCAATTACATTGATTACCGGCCTTATTTCAGGTATTTATCCATCTCTTTTTTTATCATCCTTTCAGCCTGCGGTGGTACTTAAAGGAAAAATAAAAATTGGAAGCGGAGGTGCCTGGTTGCGCAAAGGCCTGGTTGCTTTTCAGTTGCTGATTTCATTGGTGATGGTTACCGGGAGCATTGTTATCTTTAATCAACTTCATTTTATGCAAAGGGCCGACATGGGTTTTGAAAAAGACAACATCATGGTGCTGGAAGTACAGGATTCTGCCTTCAGACGAAGAACTGATTCCTTTAAGTCAGAATTGCTTCAAAATCCCAATATCCTTAATGTAGGCATGTCCTGGGGCATTCCGGGAGGCAGCATGTCCGTTCAGGTGGTACGCATGGAAAAGGAGACAAAGATGCAGGATTATGCACTTAATTTATTGCCCTGTGATTATGACTTTTTGGAATTGTTACAGGTGTCATTTGTAAAAGGACGCAACTTTAGCCGTGAAATGGGTAGCGACAAAGAAACGGCTGTGATAGTAAATGAAGCCACCGTTCGAGAAATGGGCTGGGGTGAGCATGCATTGGGTAAAAAAATTCACTGGGGTTATGACATGGATGGTAGCGGAGGAAAGAGGATGAAGGTAATAGGTGTGGTAAAGGATTTTAATTATGTTTCTTTACACAATACCATAGAACCAATCATTATGTTTATTCCTGACTTTCCATTAAATGTGATGAGTGTCCGCATTAAACCAGGTACCGAAAAGAGTAGTATAGATTTTATCCAGAAGCAATGGAAGGAGTCAAACGTTAATCGCCCGTTTGATTATTATTTTTTGGATAAGAATTTTGAATCAAAATATCAGGCCGAAAGCAATCTGGGACAGGTGTTTTCCATTTTCGCAATCTTGTCTATTTTTATTGCATTACTCGGCCTTATCGGTTTGTCTTCATTTATGGCATTGCAACGAACCAAAGAGATTGGAGTAAGAAAGGTATTGGGGGCATCGATACAAAGCCTTGTGCTGATGCTTTACCGGGAGTCGGTTTTACTTGTATTTTTAGCATTTATTATAGCAGTGCCACTGTCGTGGTATATGTTGCACCGCTGGCTGGAGAATTTCGCCTATCACATCTCTTTGTCATGGTTTATCTTTGCCTTCGCGGGATTAATCATTCTGATCATCACATTGATTTCGGTAAGTTTTCATGCCATTAAAGCTGCCTTGTCAAACCCGGTTACGGCGATTAAATATGAATGAATGGTTTTTTGATTGCAGCTTAAATTCCTGACCACCGATCCCGCCTCAGGCGAATAGGCACCGATCACTGATCCCTGATACAGATTACTGATCACAGATTACTGATCACAGATTAAAGAACCACGCAATGACGCAAAGACGCAGAGACACGAAAGTATTGATTGCAGATTGCAGACTGCGGATTGCAGATTGCGAATGTCGGATTAAAATCACCAATCACCAATTAACCGCGAATTACGCAAATTATCGCGAATTATGTTTCAAAGGCTCAACAAATCAACAAATCAACAAACCCACAGATTACAGATCACAGATTACAGATTACAGATCACAGATCACTAATCACTAACCACCAATCACCAGTCACCAGTCACCTATCACCCATCACTTACCACCCAAATTCCGAAAGTTATAAATTGCACCCATAGCCTGTTCTTCGTTGTTGCATTGCATCAGATCAGCACGCAGGGCGGCGGCACCCTCGAAACCGGAGACGTAAATTTTGAAAAAACGTTTTAATATATTGAAATTTCGGTGAGTGCCCCAGGTTTGGGTATATAAATGGATATGCTTTTCGAGTAGATTTAACTTTTCATCAGTCTCAGGCATAAAGTCATTATCGGTAAAAAACCAGGGATTAGAAAATATGCCTCTTCCCACCATGATTCCGTCAGCATCAGTTTCCTCAATCCGTTGAAGGCCATGCGCATAGCTCTCAATATCGCCATTTCCAAGTATTTTTATTTCAGGATTAATCTCATTGCGAAGTTTAACGGCCAGCGCAATCTGATTCCATTCTGCAGGCTTGAGCGACATCATTTTCTGGGTTCTGGCATGCAGCGTAATGGCCGAAATGTTGAGTGTGAGTAAATGAGCCATCCACCCTTCAGTTTGATGGTTTTTAATTCCAGTACGGGTCTTGATACTTACCGGCAGTTTACTACCTTCACGGGTTGCCTCTACTATCTCATTAACCAGAGCATTTTGTCCGATTAGCGCGGAGCAGGCCCCCTGTTTTACGATCTTGTCTACCGGACAACCCATATTGAGATCAATGCCATCAAATGAATAATTCTCAGCAATAAACCGCGCAGCTTTAAAATACTTTTCAGGGTTTACACCCCAGATTTGTGCAATAAGCTTAACGCCGGTCTGTTTCAATAAATCATGTTCGCTATCATTTACGTGCAACCGGTGTATCACTGCCTGCCTGCCCCTGGGATGACACAGACCTTCTACGGAGGTAAATTCGGTGAACAACAAGTGCAGCTTACCCGGGCTGGCAATTGACAACAGTAATTCCCTGAATACGGTATCCGTTACATCCTCCATTGGAGCCAATGCAAAAACAGGAAATGAGAATGAGTTCCAGAAATCTTTCACACAAAAAGGAAGCTTTATTTTAAGCCCGGTTAACAACCTTGGCTCTGAGAATGTTTAATTCCCGGGGGTGAAAAGTTTATAGTACTTACGACGTTTTTTATAATATTTTAATCCTTCATCATTGGCAATTCCTCTGATGAAATTATCAAACATCACCTCATATAACAACTTAAAAGAAAAACGTTCGGGAGGGAAAAAGTCAAAGTTATTCAGGTCGATAAGACGACTGATATATAAGCGGGCCAGCAATTCAATACTTACATCTTTCCGGTAAACACCCTGGCGAATACCCTTTTCAATATTGATTTTCATCTTGTTATAGATGAAATCGATACGTTGTTCAAGATGGGTCTGATAGATTTCAGGATAAAGTTGTTTAAGTTCAAACGTTACCGAAGGGGAGAGGTCAAGAAAGCGTGTACTCATTACTTCACTAACAATGAGCAAAATTTCTATGGCATTGGTATGTTCAAAATTATACTCATCAAAAATTGATTTAAAAGATTCCCGTTCAATTTCCAGCAATCGTTCGATTAAGTGTGCTTCATCGGTAAAGTAAGATTTAAGCTGGTCCAGGTCGATTTCAAGCTGTTGCGAAATATCTTTAAAATGTAAATTTTTAACTCCTGACCGAAATGCAATGTCTCTAACGCCCGATAAAATTTGCCGAATTTTCCCGTCCATATTTGGTGTTAATGAGTGAGGGCAGCCGCGGTAATACGGCCGTCTGCAAAAGTACATAAAAATTCAGGGCAACCGAAGTTGACTTAAAATATCCTTGAGCATCCTCCGAATAGTAACATTTTTGCCGCACAGGCTCAAAGCCATGCCCGAGTTCTCATACTGGCAAATACATGGAATCACTAAGTTTAATTTTCTGATTATTAAGTTTTTGTGAACTTTATTTCCTAATAACTTACTGGCATTCTTTTTCTTTTCGTTTTTCGTAGTGGCTTTATTCTTATATTCATGGAGAATGTATAAGCTTATATGTTTGTATGCTGTCATTAATGGTAAGCTTCACCATGTATACGCCGGGCACAAGCGCATTGCGGGTTGCATCCATCTTTTCGATGTATTTACCTGGATCCAACCATTGATTTTGTATAGGATATAACACTCTGCGCCCGGTAACGTCATATATGGTGAGATTCACCAGTGAAGGCTGATGTAATTTAAATGTAATGGTAACAGCATGGCTGAAAGGATTGGGTTGAACATTCAATGCAGCCTTAGGCAGAGGTAAATAAGTGACAGGTACAGCGATCAATGCAGTATCAATGATGGCGGTATAAATACTCAATTCATCTTCATGCAGGCGGGTCCATACAGGACGCACACTATTATTGTGGGCTGCGATATTGTTGTAATCTCCAAAAAATATATCGGGATTTGGCAGGAAAGGCGTTTCACTAATTTTGAAATTGACGAAACTTTCACCTCCATCCTTCGATAGCGCACCATATACATCTGTGTGCCAGTCACTGTGGTTTCGGCGGTCATAAAAGACTATCCATATATATCCGGTCACCTGGTCAACGGCCATCCAGGTGAAGAACTGCTGCTTTCCGGGCGGGTCATCATTTATGCGCAGGGGAGCAGACCACGAGTTCCCGCCATCAGTAGAGCGTGAAAGCCAGATGTCGGTATCGTTTGTCCCGTTTCGCTGATCAGACCAGTTAATGTATATGTTGCCTCTAAACTGGCTGGTGCCGGCATCGCAACAGGTAACCGGAAAACCGTTGGCTCGGTATATACCCGGAATACTGAAGTCCCAGCCACCGGGCATGTCATTTACGTGGATGTCATCTTCCAGCCACGAATCTCCACCATCCAGTGACCTGTCAAACAGTATTCCTTCGGGCCCGGCCCAGGAAACGTACACTTCACCATTGGGGCCAATGGCAGGAACAGCACCTTCAACGGTATTGTCGCTATCCAGGCAATCGCCGGCCACTCTGTTCAACCGGATAGGGTTAATCCAGGTTTCACCCAAATCGTCAGAACGGGAGAAACAGATAATACTGCTGTCTCCTGAGCTTATACTGCCATATTTATCAAATTGTGTCCAGGTAACATACAAACGATTGGTGTTGCGATTAACCACCGCCCATTCTTTATCCTGATTTTTGCCTGAATTATATCCTATGCCGCTTCCTGAATTCCAGGTGGCACCACGATCGACGGATTTCTGACAAACAATCCGGTCAATAAATTCAGGCCCGGGAGGATTGGACAGATGAAAGAAATAAAAATTACCCAGAGTATCAACTACCACACAAGGATCGCCCCAAACTCCCAGTGTGGAAGAAAAAATCCGTGATTGTTCCCAGGTGTAGCCGCCATCATGGGAAAGGAAGCAGTTGTCGAGGTTTGATCCAACAATTATATGGTTGGGATTTTTAAGATCCATGGCAATGGCAGGCTCGTTTGGATTACGCAATGTACCCATTAGTATATTGGGATGCTGTGCGTGTGTGATTATTGTTGTGAGCAGCATGCCAATGGCCAGGTATAACCTGCCGGAATGTTTAAACATTTTCCAGGATTAAAAAAATTCATAGTTTTACACAAAAATAGGCATAATTAATGAACCGCTGCATGAAAAAACCTGCCCTGCATTGGCAAATCCTCATCGCCCTGGGTCTGGGTGCGCTTTTTGGATTGCTGTTTCCTACCCATGTTATTTATATTGCCTGGATGGGAGATGTTTTTCTGAGACTGCTAAAAATGATCATTATTCCCCTGGTATTCAGTTCCATTGTTACGGGAGTGGCCGGTATAGGCAGTCCTTCCAGTCTTGGACGTCTGGGCCTTAAGACCATAATCTATTACTTTTCTACAAGTTTATTTGCTATTCTGGCCGGGCTGGGATTGGTAAACCTAATCAAACCGGGAGCGGGCGCTGACTTGAGATTTGCAGCAGAGATAGATTCGATGCCGGCTGCCACCCAATCGCTGGGCGACTTGCTAATCGGCATGATTCCTGAAAATTTGTTTGACGTACTGTCCAGAGGAGATATGCTTCCCATTATCTTTTTTGCCATTGCTTTCGGGTTTTTTACCAATCTAACGGCAGACCATCATCAACGAACCATCCGTAACTTTTTTGAAGCAACTTTTGAAGTGATGATGCGCATCACCATGGCCATTATTAAACTTACACCGCTGGGTATTTTTGCCATCATTGCAGTGGTAATTTCACGATACGCCGGAGATGCAGTTGCAATGGCAGATGTTTTTGCGCGAATGGGATTGTATATGTTGACGGTAATGACTGGTTTGCTGTTTCACAGCATGATTACCATGAGTGTGATGTTGCGTTTTATCGGAAATGTCAACCCCCTGAAGCACCTGCGAAACATGTCGGTGCCCCTGTTGACAGCCTTTTCTACATCATCCTCAAGTGCAACCCTGCCACTTACTATGGAAGCCATCGAAGAAAATAACGGTGTTTCCAATAAAATTTCAAGTTTTACGCTGCCGCTTGGGGCTACCATCAACATGGATGGCACAGCATTGTACGAATGCGTAGCAGTTATGTTTATAGCTCAGGCCTATGGGATCGACCTCTCCTTTACCCAGCAAATGGTGGTGGTAATAACTGCGCTTTTGGCGGCCATCGGGGCAGCCGGTATCCCCATGGCTGGACTCGTGATGATGGCGGTGGTGCTTAAGGCAGTTGGTTTGCCATTGGAAGGCATCGGACTGGTGTTGGCTGTGGACCGCATTCTGGATATGTTCAGAACTGCTGTTAATGTTTACGGAGATACCTGTGGTGCTACCATTATCGCTTCATCTGAAGGCGAAAAACTAAACATTTCAACCCGGTACGTAAGGCCTTCCTGACGGAACGGGGACGAGGCTTCCTCAACAACTCAACAGCTCAACAACTCAACGACGCAACAGATTACAGAATCACGCAATGACGCAATGACGCAAAGAATCGCAAGTATTGATTGCAGACTGCAGATTGCAGATTGCAGATTGCGAATTGATTCCTAACCACAGATCACTGATTACAGATCACAGATCACTGATCTCACCACCAATCACCAGTCACTAAACACCAATTAACCGCGAATTACGCAAATTAACGCGAATTGTGTTTCAACGACTCAACGACTTAACAAATCAACAGATCACAGATTACAGATCACAGATCACTGATCTCACCACCAATCACCAGTCACTAATCACCAATTAACCGCGAATTACGCAAATTAACGCGAATTGTGTTTCAACGACTCAA
>ENA-UOOR01000553-UOOR01000553.1-fermentation-metagenome-genome-assembly--contig:-NODE-553-length-52154-cov-41.345131_pt1 | contig 52154 bp, 72 predicted proteins | sample MGYA00245780_ERZ724029 | MGnify/ENA primary metagenome ERZ724029 (study PRJEB28704, sample SAMN03018315) | fermentation metagenome | biome: anthropogenic terrestrial biome; feature: soil; material...
AAGGCAAAACTGAGAAAGATAAAGTACGATGATGAAATACAATATAGTAGAACTTCTTGGTTTTAGAAGGGGCTTAGGCTCTTTTCTTTTATATTCTCTTTAAAACGCATGGTACTTTAGTATTAAAAGAAAATTATCGTTCGTTAAAACGCATTTAAAAGCCTCACTTTCGCAACATTTACATATCATATAATGAAATAGTATAAAAAGAGAGGATAAAATTATGAGAAGGTATGGACCAGGCAGATTCTTATTTGACATATTACTAACTGTGCTAACAGGAGGTCTATGGTTGATATGGATATTTGTAAGAGAAATGCGAGGGAGAAATTAATCTCTCTTTCTTTAATCGCATCAAAAGCATACCCTATAATGAGAGGTAATTAGAGATATAAATCTAATTATTTATATTTTAAAAATAAAAACTATAAGGAGGAAATTATGTTAAAAATTAAAAAGGTTTGGGAAGAGTATAAAGTTCCTATAACTATTGTCGGAGGTATTTGTGCTACGGTTGTTGGGTACAAATCTTACGGTAAGTTTAAAGCGTTAAAATTACTGAATGGTAAAATTCAAAGTGGACAAGCGGCTGTGTTCGAAAGCATCACTCTCGATGATTTCCCATTAGACATGCCTATACCAGAAATTAAAAGGATATTGACAGAAAGAGGTATCGAATTTAGAGACGCAGTTGTAACCGTGTTGGATGGCAATAAAGTATTCATGGTGAGGTAGAGTTATGAACTTTAAGGAATTTTGTGAATATTTCGGTCATGTGGTAAGTCCGTTAACGGAGGAATTATATGATTCTTTTCGACAATTAACCAAGACCTTTCAGAATTTAGCGGATATTTTTGACGATATGAAAGAGCCTTACAAAGTTGTGCGTTCTACGAATAAACCAAAGTTTAAAGTCAATCATAAACATTCATCGACCAGATCGAACTATAGTAAACCTTATGTAATGACGAGAAACCTTCCATACCAGAGAAGGAATTATTAAACACAGGAGATTCAAAATGGGGGATAAAAAAGCCAAAATAAAGGAACTCAAACTATGTAAAAAAATAGTATCAAGATAGCCTCACAACTCTGTTATTCTAATAGAGTTATATTCCGAATTATGAATGCTGAGACAACCGGAGAGGTTTATAGAATTATGCTGATGGCTAGAAGAGGAGAAATTTAAGATGAATAAGATAGAAACAATGGCAAAAAATCTCGGGGGTGTAATTTCTAAAAACAGTCCGCACATTTTAACGGGGTTGGGGTGTGCAGGTCTTGTATCTACCGCCATTTTAACCGGGAGAGCTACACCCGTAGCGATGGGATTAATTGAAGACGAACGACGTTATCGTAAGGAGAAAGACTTTGTTGACGTCACTGCCGTAGATAAATTTAAACTAACTTGGAAGTGTTATATTCCAGCAGGTATTGTAGGTCTGACATCTATAGGATGTATTATAGGTGCGAATACTATTAGTACAAAACGTAACACAGCACTTGCGGCACTTTATACCATAAGTGAAACAGCTTTTAGGGATTATAAGTCGCAAGTAGTCAAACAGCTTGGAAAGGCTAAGGACACAGCTATAAAGGACGGAGTAGCTAAGGAATATATTGAGAAGACCCCAATCGACGAAAGTAAAATTATTGTGACAGGTAATGGTGATATTCTATGTCTGGACAGGTTGTCAGGACGCCCGTTCACATCTAGTCACGAAACAATTCGCCAAAAGATCAATGATCTAAATTATGAGTTAATGAGTGAACTGTGGCTAGACCTTAACGAGTATTATTATGCAATAGGTCTCGACCCAATACCATTGGGTGAAAATGTAGGTTTCGACTTGGAGAAAGGTAAAATTGAGCCGTTTTATAGTACGCAACTTGATAAAAACGGAAAGGTATATTTGATTGTAGATATGGACGTACATCCAAAATATGGTCCAGGTGGGTTTTACAGGTGATGGGTTGCTAGAATAACTTAGCCTATAATAGAATAAAAAGGAGGAAAAGTTATGAGAACAAAACGAAAAGGGAGAAAAGCACAAATCAAGGAGGAACGAGATGCAACGTTCTCAAAGATGTGCAGGAAGGATATTACCAAAGAAGAATGGGATATACTAAATAAGCAGTATCAGACTTACAATGAAATGTTGAAACCAACATGGAGGATAAGTCCGGATGCGCTATTCAGTGGTTTGATTAGTCTAGGTAGTATAGTATTGGTACTAAATTATGAGAAATTGGATATTGTGAGGTCTAAAGCATTTAGCTTAATACCGAAAGGGAGAGTTTAACAACTCTTCTCCTTTTATATCCTAGGAGGAAAATTATGAAAACGAAAATAACAGATAGAATCATTAATATATTGATACAAAGAGGTTTGAATGGAGATGTTAAAAACCTTAAAACAACTATAGAGATTCCAAGGGAATCCTCTGAATGTCAAGCGATTATGTCTGGGGATGGTAAGGTAGTTGATTTAATCAAATCCGACGTTGATCTAGACCCGATCAGAATAACAATCACTGTAGAAGCTTTACAAATAAAAGTAGAAAAGGAATGATATTATGAATGCACAACAGAATAAATCATCGTACATATGGATAGAGACACTATTAAGAATTATATTTTGGGTACTACTTATATTTAACACTGTAATGTTGGCTAAAGGCCTAAATCCTGAACCACAGACCATTACGGTCATATACCCCGATCCAATTATCATAAGAATCGAATATGCGGCAAAAGAACCTGTGAGAGAATATGCACTTGAAGAAATAGCGATACCTGAGATAGAACCTAGATATGGTTTCACAGATGATGAAGTATATTTAATGGCGGTACTGTTATCAGGTTCTAAGTACGTCGATGGCGACGGTGAATACGATGTTGACTTTCACAATCAAGATAATCAACAACAAATCTCACTTGTATTAAACGTGGTGATGAATAGAGTTAATTCGGATCAATTTCCTGACACAATTTCTGAGGTTATTTGGGCGCCAGGACAATTCTCACCAATGCCTAAATGGGTGAATAATTTACCCGAAGTGGGTGATATTTCATTACAAAAGGTCCGAGAATGGTGTAATGCTTATGATACATATGATCCGGAAGCACAAGTTGTACCGGATAATCATTTATATTTTTATGGAAATGGAATAGTAAATAAAAGTAGAGAACGGTGGTATGATTAATGAAAGAAAAAGAAGAACGAACCAATACCTTTAGTAAATCCATCATGAGCATCATGATGTTTTTATATTTTATGGGCGCCGCCCTTGGCGCAATACTTGTGATATTAGCGGCTGTTATAAATGTTAGAAATGGAGATCCAATTGATACACAAATGTTTATTGCTTATGCGGCCTATGTAGGCGGGCCAACTGCGACAGCCATCGGTTTTTATGCTTGGAAAAGTAAAGCAGAAAATTTATTAAAAATTCAACAGTCTCATGAAGTTATTGAGACATTATCACAAATGGGAGGAAATTAAATGCAAGTATTATTGTTTATTGCGAGCCACTGGCATGATATTTTAGTGGTGATTTTATTAATTGTAAGTATCATAACTGGTCTTACAAAATGGACAGCCAAATATGGACCCATATTTGAAAAGATGTCTTTAGGTGAAAAAATGGCCTACATAACCAGATTATTGACCAATCTCGTACCAATTGCACTTGTGCTGGTCACAGAGGCAGAGATACAATTTGGTGGTGGAACAGGCCCTTTAAAAAGAAGTTACGTTATTGATGAATTGTATAAAAGGATTCCAGATGAATATAAGAAATACATCACTGAGGATAATTTAGATGCAATTATCAATCGAGCATTAGAAGAGGCGGAAAAGCTGTGGGCTAGCAATCCACGGATCAATATGATGGTCACCGACCATACTCAGAGATAACATAGCCTATAATGAGGTTAATTTGAAAGGAGGGTTTTATGAACAACTTTGAATTAGTGAGGAATGCATTGGGATTTGTAGTATCGCTTGGTGTCGGGGAAATTGTAAGTGATGCGCTAAAGGCTATTAAACCTAATCAGGTGCCGAGTACTTTAAAGAAAGTATCGACAAAGGTGGGTGGATTTGCTATAGGGTATTATTTCAGTGGAAAGATTGGCGATTATATCGATGATCAAATAGTTGAATTCGCAGAAGAAAGAAAGAAACTCAAAGAAGTGACTGAGAAAAAAGGAGATGAGGCTATTTAGGCCTCTTTTCTTTAATTTTTAAGAAATCCTAGAAAACCGACGTCATAGAATGCGTTTTAAAGAATGATATTTAAGTCCTAATATTAAGTATCGGGAAAGGTGTTAAAATGCGTTAAAATGGATTCTATGGCCTATACGTCGGTTTCACCTATTTTTGAAGGTTTTTAGGTCATATTTTGACTTTATTACATAAAAAACATACCCTATAATGAAATAATAACTTATTTGGAGGTATTTATGAAAATAGTAGTGGATAGTAATTATTGTGTAGTGAGTATTGAGTATGATGAAAAAACGACGGACAGTAATAAGATAACTATTGACATAAAGAATGAGGTAAGTTTAACAAAGGATGAATAGGGGCTTAGGCTCTTATTTTATATTTTAAACACATTTCAAATAAAGGGAGAAGAAGATGAAAAAGAAAGAATTGTTACCAGAAATTAAAAGGTATGCTAAGGTGATATTAGCGGCACCGGAAGGAACTAGGAGAGTTGAGATTCACACTTTTGAGACTAGGGAGGAAGCCGAAGCTAAATCTGGAAGATTGAAATCATGGCCTTATAAGATTATCGTACGAGCAAGAAATAAAAGAGGTCAATTCGCAAAGGGTTTCACTTTAATCTGTTGCAAGTAAAACACACCCTATAATGAAGGAGCATGATAAATGCATGGAGTAATGGTAACTCGCCGAGTACCACTCGTGGACATCGACTTAGGAAGATATAAGCGAGTGGCGAATCGGAGACGTGGTTCGAAGCCACTAGCCATGCTCTTTCATTTATATTTAAAAGGAGGAATAGACATGAATTTTAAAACTTACAAAACCCTTAAAATTGGCGATATTGTTGCGCCTAATCGAGGTAAGAATAAAGGTAAAAAGTGCATCGTAAAAGATATTTGGGACGTAACCGATTCGGACGGCTACCGCGAGATTTTAATATCGGCGAATTTTCTAGATAGATCTCTTAGAACAAAATCTGAGGGACGAGATGATCTTAGTGATATTTTTGTTAGCTATAAATCATTAATGAAAATTGAAGTTAAACCAATACGTGTAAGGATGAAAGATGGTCTTATAGCGTGTTGTAGTCAAATGTGCACAGACGAATGTCCAAACTATACCACTTGTATTGTGATAAACACTACGACAAGGAGATTCCTACAAATATTGTTAAATAGTTATTATGGTAAGCATGGTATGGATATCGAAGCTCTGGTCAATGAGTTTACCAAAAAATGAACATCCTAAATAACGCAGGGATAACGGACCCTATAATGAAATAAACATTATGGAGGATGAAAATGGCAATTTGTGAAATACTTTTAGGAATCGGTATGGTGATGTGGATTGTGATGATGCTTATGGTAGCGTTATGGTCTTGGACACAATACAAAGTTGTGAAGAAAAGAACTGAGATGGTCAATGAAATGGTACATGATGAAATGAGAAATATAGATAGAGCTTAGGCTCTAATCTTTTATATTTAAGAGGAGGAGTTATGAAGAAAATATTAATTGTTATATTGTGTTTGATTTTAGTATCTGTTGGGTGTAGCGACAATCAAGCACGTAAGGTTTCGTATAATTTATCAAAAGAGGCGGATAATTTCAACGTTACGAGAAGACTCGTTGTGATGAACGTTCGGGATAATACAATCATTATGCAAGCCATTGGTAAAATAAGTATTACAGCCGATAGAGCTGACAATCAACTTGAGATACTTGCTGAAACATCTCCCGGTGTATATGAGAAAAACTTTATAGGTCTAAATCCATTCATTGTATATACCGTTGAGCAATGTGATCCAGCAATTGTATCTCAATACGGTTATGAATTAGAATGGATGCCTGAGAGCCTTATACCCATTAGAATCACAAATAACGATTAAATCGTCGCAATATAAACAGGTCCTTTAATGAAGGAAGTGGTGTGACACGAATGTAGAACCTTAAATGGTTCCGCCGCTGTAGGAGTTCGTTGCTCCCTACAGCCCTTTTATATTTTTAAAACCGAGGAGGAGTATTATGAAAGGAAAGAAATTTAACGCAGCCGAAAAACACTTTAAAGAAAAAGAAGTTCAATACCAGCAACAGATAAATAAATTAATCGATCAATTATTATCAAGACATGTATTGATATCCGAACTCGATCATGAAAATGGAGACTTAAAACGACAAAATGAGAAACTATTAAAAGAGGTTGAATATTTAAAGGACTTATACGGGTTATCAGAAGAGGAGAGGGAGGAATTTATGCGTAATATGCGAAGTTATGCTAATCTCGGCGAAGTTGTAAAGATGCTCGAAAAGAATATTCCTAATTATATTTAAGACGAAAGGAGATTTAAAATGAATAAGAATTTTGTTGAATCGATGGTAAAACATCCAATCGCATCTATATTTATAATTGGAGCCATTGGAATGGAGATTACCAGAATTATATGTGCTCTTAAGGGCGTACCGATGCCGCCAAAATTTCGTGAGTAGTAATTATATTTAAAGAAAGGAGAAACGATATGCAATTGACTCCAATGTTAGGTGAGAACTTTGCCAATTATCCGGACACTGTCTTGGAAGGCAAGCTCTGGCGTATGTCAGAAAAGATTGATGGAGTAAGAAGACTGTTTTACAAGGCGCCAGACGGTTCTATAACTGCATGGAGTCGTACTAATATTGAAGATAAATGGCTTACACACATATTTGCGTATCTCGAGGCCCCTTGGATACCCTCGGATAGGGTTTACGACTGCGAGTTGGTCGACAGAGAATTATATTTTAAACAGGTACCGTCGTTTATTTTACGACAAAACACAAATTCAAAAGCAAGTCAACAATATCCAGATAACAAACAAGACCTCATGGCTATCTGCTTTGATATATTCAAACCAGGAGGAGATCTTAGACTGGCAAGAGAACGGGATGCGGAGTTATATTCAACTTTTAATGGAGGTAGTAACAAAGACCCTATGATAAGGGTTCCGATATTTGGGAATATACAGGGAGCAGATATAGAGACCTTAAAGAAAACAATGGACGAAGTCGTTAAAAGAAAAGGTGAAGGTTTGATGTTACTGGACATGGATTCTATTTATATCCCTGGACGTAGCAAATCCCTTCTTAAGGTTAAAAAAGTTAAAGAATTCTTAGGTCGAGTAATTGATGTTGAAATGGCTAGACCTGGAACAAAAATCGAAGGTATGGTGGCTGCTCTGATTTGCGAGGTCCCAGGGTGTACAGTTCCAGTGAGGGTTGGAAGTGGATTAAATAACGCCGAACGTACAGATATGGCGATTAATTCACCAATAGGGAAAAATATCGAGATTGAGGCTTTTTCATATTCGAAGAATAGAAATGGTGGGGTGTCTCTTAACCTACCAATATTTAAACAATTTGTAAATGAAAAGTAATCATACCATTTAATGAAAGGAGTGATTTTATGATTATTATAAAATTAGACACTGTAGAGGAGTTAATTAAGGAATGTAAAACTTATATTAATAGTTGTTATGGACGGAAAAATGAAGTTCCGATCACTGGTGTCGAAATCGTTATGGATGAATTAAAATCATTAAAGAATTTTAAAAAGGCAATAGAAGCTGGGATTGTATAACCCAGTTTCTATATTTTATGCGAGAATAAAAGGTAAAATAAAATAATAAAATTGAGGGATAAATAAATGGGTAAAAAAGAAAAAGATAGTTCATTTATATTTGAATTAGGTAGTGAAGTACCGAAGATTGAAATTAATGGTAATAAATTAGGTGTTGTGGAAGTCGAATACTATTGGACGACGGCCACCGATCGTAGAGGATGTATAGCTAACGCTAATGTTAGTGGTTATATTAATGGTGAGGATAAACTTCGATTATTTCAAATTAATCTAACAACGAAGGAAATAAATGAAATAACAATTTAATGGAGGAAATTAGATGGGACAGAAAGAGACAAAACTTGTTAGAAATAGATTGGATAATTTAGCACCTAACAACTCTGACAAGGCTACAAGGGATGGAGAAAGGGATAACAATCGACAAAAGTTAAAGCCAATTGTAAAAGGTAAGGTTATTAGAAAGAAGAAAGGTGCTTTTGATAAATTTAAAGAGGCTTTCTTAGGCGAGAGTGAAAACCTGGGCGATTATATTTTATATGATGTATTAGTGCCGGCCTTCCGTGACACAATTAGTGACATGGGTTTTGGTGTAATTGAAAAGCTATTCGGTAATGGTAGATCTAGATATGGTGGATATTACAATAATCATATTGTTAGAGATAGAGGAAGGTCTTATGTCTCTTATAATAGTGTGTCAAGCAGTAATAGACGCAATGGTCGGGATGAACGTCGAGAGGTGGATAGGGGGTCGAGGGCTCGACATGAATTTGATAGAATTATATTTACAAATAAAGGTGAGGCGGAGGATGTTTTGGCCCATCTCGTGGATATGACTATCGAATACGGCGAGGCGACTGTGAGATCATTTTATGAATTGTCAAACATAGAATCAGATTACACTGATGATAATTATGGTTGGATAAATTTAAGGGATGCATATGTGGATAGAACAAGGGATGGATATATTATTGCCTTCCCGCCAACAAGACCGTTATAGGAGGATATTATGTCGATTGGAAGAGATTCAGCATTAGTGCGAAAAGAAAAGTTAATAGAACAAGTTAAACTGCTCGGTCAAGAAGTTATTGACCGGGCGGAAGATATCGTTGGGGATAATGATTTTAGATATTCGCTGGAAGTAAGACTTATATTTTCCCATGAAGAACCACCTGTAATCGAATGTACAAGTAATTATATGAGTAAGCGATACATTGATTCATTAATATAAGGAGGATGATAAAATGAGTAATATGCAAAGTTGGGCCGCAAGAGAAGTTGAAATTGCTTGTAAGCGTGAGCGAGGTAATTCAGATAACGGAGAGTGGGATTATGGATGTGCTTGTTATAGAAGTGCACTGAAGGCATTTGGAAGTCTCACAGAGGACGGACATAGTGGTTGTAGTATTGGTATAACTAAACAAATTTTAAATCGACTCATAGATGGGAAGCCTTTGACACCAATTGAAGACACTGATGATATTTGGAATGAAGTATCAAGGGGTATGTATCAATGTAAAAGAATGAGCTCCTTATTTAAATATATCGATGATGGTGGTACGACTAGGTATAGGGATATTAACTCGGTCATAAAAGTTGATATTTCCAGTGGACACACATACCGCAACGGATTGGTGCAACGCATTATCGACGAACTTTATCCAATATCTATGCCATATATACCAGCAAATCCATTTAAAGTGTATTGTACAGATTTCCTAATAGATCCTAAGAATGGGGATTATGATACGATGGGGGTGTTTTATGGAATAAAACCAAATGGCGAAAGGTTTGAGATTAATAAATTCTTTAAAGAAGGCGACGACGATTGGATTGAAATCGATAATGTTGAATACTTCTCACGTCAGTTATTGTTAAATAAGGAGTGATATTATGAGTTATTATCATACCTGCCCGATTTGTGGGGCAAATTTAGATCCTGGAGAACGATGCGATTGTAAAGAAGTGAGACAGCCTATAAGCGATCAAGGAATATTTGCTTTTGATATGGCACAAAATGGTGACTGCCCAGTACTCACTATCGGAAGACATACTGGAAACAGAATAGAAATTCTCAATTGTTATTACAATGACGAGGCGACAGAAATGTATAATAAGCTGGTAACTCAGGCACCAGAAGGAAAAGTAAAAACTATATTATAATATAAAAGGAGAGTAAAATGATACAAAATACAAATATGGAAAGTAAGGCAGTAGCGTGTACAGATGTTGCAAATGATAACAGTGTGCTAAGTAAGATGGAGAGAATATACTCCAAACAGCGATTGTTGTATGTTAAGTTATTAGAAATTAATAGTGCTATGATAGGTTCTGAAGTTTGTGATATTCCCGAAGCTAAGACAAATTGTGTGATGAGTTATCTAGACGAGACAGACGATATACTTAATGCCGCACTAGATTTCGTTAACGATATCTTGCACAGTATCAGATGATGCAGGTAAATCCTTCTCTATAATGAGAAGTATATTTTAGGAGGTGGATTTATGAATAATCGACAAATTCAAACTAGTCGAGAAATAAGATTATGGATTACCGGGATAGTTGGACCAGTTGTAATTGGAACTGCGACAATACTCGCGAGTGATCCGGAACTTTTAGGACAGGTGAAAAAGTTTGTAGGAACGAAGTATAAACAAGTGAAAGCTAAAATACAAGGTAGGAAGGAGACTTTATAGTCTCTTTTCTTTTATGTTTAAGGTGAATAGTATGTCGAATTATATTCTGGATGATAAAGAGTTAGCTTTTATACCAATTGCATTCAAGGAAATGGTTAAAGAGGAGATAAGAATGGCCGAATTAAAAGATAGTGGCGAAAGGAAGATATTTGAAACAGGAGCAATGCGTGATATTTCAGAGGGGAAGGGTCGATGCGATTTGCTTCCACTGGATACAATCGTTTATATTTTGAATCCTGGCGTTATGGAGACTAATACAATTTTGACATCCATCAATGAATTCTTGAAAACAGGTGAGGTTGCGAAATTAAGAGAGGCTATAAATGCCTTTTGTGATCAGAATAATTGGACTCCCGCAACAATGCTTATAGAACTATCTATCCATTATGAAGATGGAGCTAGAAAGTATGCGGATAATAACTGGAAAAAAGGAATGCCTGTCCATTGTTTCATAGATAGTGGACTTCGTCATTATTTTAAATGGTTGAGAGGTGACGAGGATGAACCTCACGATAGAGCATTCGTTTGGAACCTGGTTGGTGCGATATGGACGATGGAAAATAAGCCTAAGTTTAATGATATTTCGGGTTATTAAACTATTCGCAGAATAATCTCTCCATATAATAGAATTTAATAGGAGGATTTAACAATGAAAAAATTTGAATTTGGATTATTTGCGTTATGCGTATTAATAGGAGGACAGATTGGTTCCATGTTTGGAATCGCTGTAGCTATTTGTGCGTTTATGACGATAAGTGGTGCGGTTGAAGAGATTTCAAAGAGAAAATCTAAAAAAGATAAAATCGATAAAGAGGAGGCGAAATAATGCTTGAATTAATTATTGGATTGGCAATAATTTACCTAGTGATAAAAGAGGTAAAGAAGGACCAATAGAGTAGTTGAGAAGTGGCGAACATAGCCCCTTCTTTTATCGCAATAAAATCTTCCTATATAATAGATAAAGAATCGAAGGAGGAAAAGTAATGAAAAATATACTAAAATTTAAAAACGATAAAGTTAAAAAATCTAAGGAGGATGTTGAAATGAAAACACCAAAGAATTTGAAGAAAGTATTAATCGGAGTTGGAGCTGGATTAGGTTTATTAGTAGGAGGCGCTGCCTTGTTAGCTAATAAAGGTAAGACAGAAAATGACAAAGATGATATTTACGATGATGAATATGATGTTGAAGATGAAGACACAACTGTAGTTGATTTAACAGAATCAGAAGAAGTTTAGAATATAATGTACTAGACTATTTGATGTATTATCGGAGGTGGACTTATTGGAAACAATGAGTCTTTCCTTTTATATTTTAAAAAATAATGGAGGAATAAATAATGAAATTTAAAGCGTTTATAAGCTCAACAAAATTTGTATTAAAGAAATATTCACCAGAAATCCTTTTAGGATTAGGTTTGACAGGCGTTGGTGTAAGTACCTTTTTAGCTTGTAAGGCAACATTAAAATGTGAAGAAGTGATAGACGAACATATGGAAAAAATGGCTCTGGTGGAAGAAGCCCTTGAAATCGGAGAAGTTGGCGATGTAGAATACACAATGGAAATTGCGAAAAAAGACCGCTTCATCATAAAGTCAGAAACAGTTATCGAATTTGTTAAATTGTACGGACCATCGGTAACGCTTATGGGTGCTTCAGTTGGGTGTATTCTTGGTGCACATCATATTATGTCTAAGCGAAACGTTGCTTTAATGGCTGCTTATAAGGTTGTTGAAGAGGCATTCACAACATATCGTGGTAGAGTTGTTAAGGAATTAGGCGAAGGTAAAGATTCTCATTTCATGTATGGCACAGAGACCATAGAAGAAACCGAAACAATAGTTGATGAAAATGGGAAAAAGAAAAAGGTTACTAATCAAAAAGAGGAACTTATTCCAGGTGTAAAGATGAGCGGGTTTGCAAGGTTGTTTGAAGAAGAAAAGCCTGACCAAACCGGAGCTTGGTATGGAAGCACTCAGTGGAGTCCAATTCATGAGTACAACTTGTCGTTCCTAAACGCGAAAGAAAAGGATTTCAACGATAAACTAATCGTTAAGGGTGTTGTAACAATGAACGAGGTATATGAGGAGCTTGGATTCCCACCAACCGAAGCAGGAATGATATGCGGATGGAGATATAAATCCGAAAGAGGAGATGGTTATATTTCATTCAGACCTAGAGGAATCGATGGAAACTGGGCAATGGGTGTTGATGGGGACGCCATAGTAATGGATTTCAACATTGACGGAGTGATATTTGACGAAAAGGTTGCGAGAGGAGAACTTAAATAATGACTAAATATGAATTAATTGCTAAGTGTGCAAAGTATACCGCTATCGTTGCGTCGGTGTTTCTAGCTGGACACTTTGGTTTTAATATATATTTTGATCCGAAGGATAACGATAAAGGCCTTTAATTAGGCCTTTTATATTTTTAAAGGAGGTAATATGTTTATTGTTATATATAGGACTAAGGCCATTGATGTTAGTAAGGTATTCGAAGAGTTAGCTGAATCAATATCAAGTGAAATAGATTCAAATATAAAAATTAACAAGCACTGGCTTAGCATTGGTATAGAAAATGCTAGAATTGATTTCCGTTGCGGAGAAGTGTATAAACTTGGAGGTTTAAGACCAGATTATTATAATACAGATAGTCAAGAAGCTTCCGATTTTCTAAAATGCGGGGCAGACAAGGTAAATGGTAAGGAAATAAAAGATATTTCAGGGATCATCGACATAATAAAGAAAATGGAGGAACATAAATGGAAATAGTAGGTCAGATAAAATTTGACGGTTATATTCTAGACGTATACAATGATTTAGATGTGCCATTCTTCAGGGCAGCTGAAGTTGCTAAATTGATTGACTATTCGGCTGGAAAAACGTCACAGATGTTAGAATTAATTGAACGAGACGAACACCTGCTAACTGTTCTACAGGTTGCAGGTCAAAGAAGACAGGTTAGAATGATATCGGAGATAGGCTTGTACAATGTTTTAAGCCAGTCCAGAAAACCAATCGCACGTAAATGGAGAAGAATTGTTCATTCGAACCTTGTCATGATGCGTAGAAATAACAAGTTAACGATTGATGGACAGTTTGAAGAGTGGGATGCGATGTTGGATGATTTATATATTGATCCTGAAACAGGGATACTCATGCAGTCAGTAACTGTGAGAGGTGGAGATGTCGAACAAATTCCTTACGAAGAATAAACTAAAATAGAATATAAAGGGGACGTTATATGAAAAAAAATTTCTTCCATAGTAAACCAAAGAAAAAAAGTAGTACATTTCAACAGCTTTTAAAAGCTAAGAACGATGGGTATACGAAAGGAGTAACAGGTACGGTTGAAAACTACTCCGCGGTAATGCTATTATGTTTAAAGGATAAATTTAACTTTACAACAGGTCAGTTGCAAGAAATTGCTTGGTGTATAAACGATACTTTCGATAGCATCGAGAAGGGATATTTGTCATTAGATGATATCATTCAAACATTAAAAGAAGAGAATGGGTTAGATGTGAGATTCATAAATGAGTAAAGGTGTGATATTTTGAGTACAAATTTTGACCCACTATTTTCAAGTGGTAAGAATGATTGGGAAACACCAAAAGATTTATTTTATGAGCTCGATGAGGAGTTCCACTTTACATTAGACCCATGTTGTACACCCGAAACAGCCAAGTGTGACAAGTATTATACCGAAAAGGAAAATGGTCTGATTCAAAATTGGGACGGCGAGAGGGTATTTTGTAATCCTCCATATTCCAGTGGGATGCAAGATCAATGGGTTCGTAAATGTTATGAGCATGGTGCGAAGGGATATTTGGCAGTTATGTTAATTCCTGCTAGGACGGATACTAAACGTTTTCATGACTATATTCTAAACCATGAGAATATTGAAATCCGTTATATTAGGGGGAGACTAAAATTTGGGGAGAGTATAAATTCAGCCCCATTTCCATCTATGATTGTTATATTTGGAAGGAAAGGAAAGGTTAGGATGAAAGGAAATAACAATTTTAGACCACCAGGGAGTTTGGCTGAAGGAACAGAAGAAACTTTAATATTGGTGGACTATAGTAATTTATTATACAGGGCATGGTTTGTATCATCAAAGAGGGCCTGGGTTGCATATTGTAAATTCTTCGATATGTTACGTCTCTGTGTAAAACGTAGTAAACAGAAGGGCGTTCCTCTCAAAGTTATATTTGCTGGCGAGAGTAAAACAAAACTGAAACGCTGTGATATTTTTAAAGATTATAAAGGAAACAGAAAACCTATGAACGACGAGGGTTTTCAAAAATTTAGAAGTGGATTGGAAGACATTATAAGGTTCTTAGGTTGGGAGATTATTAGTGTTGACGGTGCCGAGGCGGACGATGTTATTGCGAGTATAGTAAATGAAAAATGTCATATGTGTTTATGTACAACTCCTTGTGAGGACTGCGATTGTGCATCTAGGTATAAGACGGATGTTGTGATATTCTCAGGAGATAGAGATTTACAACAGTGTCTCGCATGGGATAGAGTTTTAATATATAGAGCCCCTGGTCTATTTCTAGACCGTAACACCTTTGAGATTGAATGCGGCATCCCAGCGGCGAAATACAGCGTCTACAAAGCTTTGGTAGGTGATAAGTCAGATAACATCAAGGGTGTCGAAGGTTTCGGACCGGTGCATGCTCGAAAGGCTATTAATGCTGTTTGTGTTGGTGAAGATATTTGGGAAACTGGCGGTAAAGAAGCAGCTGAAGATTTTAAATTGGCTCTAAGTTTGGTAAATCTTGATACTAAATTAGAGATACCTTTGGATGGTTTATATTTAGGATTACCACTTATAAAAGATAAGGAAGATGAGTTTACCAAGAAGTTCGATAAAGGGAGGAAAGTCCTTTTAGAGGTTCAAAGGTTGAAAGAGGAGTTCTAATATGAGTAGGTTAGTAGAATTACAACATGAGGATTACGAATTTAAGATTAAGGAAAAACCATCTGGATATTATGCGAGAGGTGAGATTATTGAATGGAAAGATGATAATTTATGTCTGGTAGAATTATTCTGTAATGGTAAAAGATATATTATTAATAAGTCAATAATTAATTATTTGTAATGGAGGAATTCTAGATGTTAGATCCATATGGTGACGATATCCTTTCTTTTTCCTATCTACCATCGATCAATCGTTTTGTAGATCGTCTAGGATGTATCATACATGATCTGAGTCGAATGTTTTATACTTGGGAACTTGATGAATGGAAGAAAACAAAGGATTACGGGTTGATACAAGGTAAAGATGGTCAATTATATGACTTTTATTATTTAGATGAGGAAGCCGAGGATGATATTCTCATTCTAATTGGTCATAACGAGTCGTTTGGAATACAAATGGATAGGCTATATTATTAATCGGAGGTGGAGATGAGCCCATTGATATCAAATAGCAAATGCACAGAGTGTAACAACTATATAATGTGGGGCGAGTTTGCATATAACCAAACAATGTGTTGGGATTGTTTCGAAAAGAGAGTTGAAAGAATTGCAAGAGATACACAAACACCGGAAGATGCGGAGATAGTTAGACATCTTCTATCAATTACAAAAGAGATATTTAGGAGGAATAAACAGCAGACAAAACATATCCTATAATGAGAATAATAAAAATACGGAGGATATGAAAATGTTAAAAATAATTTTATTAATTGGCTATTTAGCTGCGTGTGCTTATATACTATATCGAGTATATATTGATAGTGAGATCGAGGATCGAAGTGATAAAGAATATATAATTGGTGTAATAGTAGGCACGATGGCATGGCCAGTAAGGTTTTTAGTAATGGTTGTATGTTCAGCCGTTGATGAATATTATGATAAAGAGTGAGACTTAGGTCTCTTTCTTTTTATTAAATCGTGAGGTGGAATATGACAGGAGGGATGGAAATGTATGACGGTCCTCCCGAAGGTGGTATGGGCCTATGGTACGATCCAAAGGTTAATAGGTTCTTCGATGATGATGGGAATGTACAGCATAGTTTATATGAGTTCTTCGACCTCTGGAAACTCGATGAGTGGAAAAAAACTAAGAGGTATGGAGCGGTGGCGGATAGGAACGGTACTGTTTGGGATTTATATTATCCAGACACACATCCGGAAGGGGTTTGTGATCATTCCTGCAATCTATGTGCGTCGAAGTGCGAAATCTATCAATTCTTAAAAGAGTGGGAGCAAGAGCAAAATTATATTCAAATTAGAAAGGAAGTATTCGGATGAATTTAAAAAATATATTACTAGGACTTGGTATATTCAGTGGTGGTGTAGCTGCTGGTTATATTTTAGCCAAGAAAAAATTACAACAACAATACCAAGATGAAATAGCAGAGGTTCAAGAATTTTACTATGAAAAGTTAAAAGAGTCAGGTGTTATGGATAAAGGTTTCGAGCCTGATCATAATGAATACGAAGGAGTATCGGAAGAAGAAGTTCGGGAGGCCTTTGAAAGGGTTACAAGACAAGATTTCAATAGTTCCGACTTTGACGATGATAAGATTATACCAATTAACAAGGTTGAAAGGTCGAAAGGACGTCCTATATTTAACTATAATAAGCCACCACTCGAAGATATTTTATCAGAACTAAAAGAAGAGGGTGATATTGAATACGATGATGAATTACCAGATGAAGACTACGAAGCTGAAATCGAAGCCAGAGCTGAAGAGTTTGCTAAGAGAAGATATGAAAACCAACTGTCGGGAGAGCCTTATTGTATCGACTACGATGAGTGGGAGGACCTACCAGAAGAATACGATAAACAGTGTTTATATTACTATTCTGAAGATAGGGTCTTATGCGAGGATGACGATTCTATTGTGGACGAGGAGGAAGAACTAGTAGGTCTTGATTACGAGGATGTCTTATCCATGCAGACCACGGCTTGGGTCCGTAATGACACGCTCATGATAGGTTATGAGATTAGTCGTATCGATGACTCCTATAATAGGACTGTAGCTAACGCTCTTGAAACACCTAAAGAGCGTGAGTATCGATTGTTAGCTAGACAGAAAAATGCAATGGATAATAGATAGGAGGAGAATATGGCAAATCACAATACAGGCGTTGAACAAGTTATTAGGAATCCTATCACTATGTTCGAACTGTTAAATTATTATGGTAAGAGTCAAAAATTTATGAATTACCTTGGTATCAATTTAAAATTATGGTTAGACAAATCACCTATGGAAAACTATAGAAATAGTATGGGTATTTAAAGGTGCAAAGATATCAAACCCTATAATAGAAATATAATATTTAAAATTATAGGAGGAGAACAAATGAAAACAATAATTTTAGCAGGTTATTTAGCAGGGATAGTATATCAATTGTTATGCACGGGTGTAATAAAATATTTTGGTAATGCTAATCGATTAGCATTTGAGGCGATTATGGAAAAACAGAACCCATATAACCTCGATGCAAAGATAGTTTACAAAATAGGAAGTGTAATCATGTTTGTAACGATGATAATCTCCATACTGGCATGGCCTGTGGGATTATTATGGAATTTATGGATTCGAATTAAAATTAAATATTTATTTTGGAAAACAATGAAAGAATTAAAGAAATTTAAAAGAGAATTGAAAGAATTTTTAGGGGAAGACTTTTAAAGTCTTTCTCTATATTTTTGTCGAAAGGAGGGATATTTTTATGACCGTGGAGTTTGCTAGAGACCCGGTTGAGAGATTGATATATATTGATTGGCTAGTCGATTCTGTAAATGTTATGGAAGATAGGGACTATTCCGATTTATTATATTTGTTGTCCGAGATAGAGTTTTATCCATTAGTAAATTATGATGAAGACCGTGGGGATGATGGAATCGCTTTACGAGAACTTTGGGTGATCGAGACAGGGATTCAAAGTGACTTAGATTTCGGAGGTGCTTCGGTTTTAGAAGTGCTTATTGGTATAGCAAAAAGGATCGAGTTTCAGTTGTTTGGAAGTCATTATATTGATGAGTGGGATTACGTAAAAGTGTTTTGGGATATGATTTGGAACCTAGGTTTAGAGGAGTTTTTTGGTACACTTTCGTGTGACACTTTTGAGCAAATTGACCGAATTGTGACACTTTGGTTAAATCGTGAATATTTTCGTCACAAAAAAGGTAACATTTTCATTATTGAGAATGACCATAGAAATATGCGAAAACTCAATATTTGGACCCAAATGACGCTATATATTCGAGAAAAGTGGCCAAAATAAGATTTCTGTGACACAAATGACGCTTTTTACGCTTTTGTCTATATTATTTCTGTAGAAATTTTATAGTATAATATAATACAATATAACATATAAAAAATTTATATGGAGAATTACACAAACGTATTGTTTTTGTGCGTTTTTGTAACAAACGACTAAAAATCGTCGAAAGGGGGATGTATTTGGATTTCGTACGATTGTATACCAAAGAGGTTAAAAACTCGAGCAAGAACAGAAATGCTGGGGATTTAGACTTATGTTTAGACTTCCAGGTTTTTAACACAAAAGACCTTATGACACGTGGGAAAGACTTTTACGCTATCTACGATGATAGTAAAGGAAAATGGGTCAAAGATGAAATGGCAGTTGTTAATCTGGTAGATCAACAAATATTAAAAAAAGTAAAAGAACTAGAAGATGCTGGATTAACAATTCGATATAATTTAATGAAAAATTATGATTCTGGAATTTGGCAAAAATATGTATCTTATATTAAAAACATGCCGAATAACTGGAGACCACTGGACGATAGAATTCATTGGATAAATGATGATTTAAATAGGGAAAGTTATGCAACAAGATGTCTACCATATGCTTTAGCACCTGGGAACATTGAAAACTATGATATTCTGATGAGCACATTATACGATCCTGCGGAACGTGATAAATTGGAGTGGGCTGTTGGATCTATATTAACAGGTGATAGTCGTTATATTCAGAAGTTTATAACCCTATATGGTTCTGCCGGAAGTGGTAAATCTACATTCTTAAATATTGTTCAGAAGCTTGTAGAAGGGTATTATATTTCATTTAATGCAAAGGATTTGGTTGGTCGTGATGCATTTGGTCTGGAGGTATTTAAAAACAACCCATTGGTAGCAATACAACACGATGGCGATTTATCTAAGATAGAGGATAATAGCACTCTAAATTCGATCATATCCCATGAGGAAATTGTTATCAACGAGAAACATAAGTCAAAATACTCTGCTACAATTAATTGTTTTCTGTTTTTAGGTACAAATAAACCTGTCGCCATATCGGATAGTAAATCTGGACTCTTGAGGAGACTTATAGATGTCCATCCATCTGGTCGACTCGTCAATAAGACTACATACCTAAAACTTATGAAAAATATAGATTTTGAGTTGGGCGCTATAGCTCACTATTGTATTGAGAAGTATAGAAAAATGGGGCCTGACTATTACCAGAAGTATCAACCAAAAGAGATGATGTTTGAAACAAATACTTTATATAATTTCGTATTTGACAATTACCTTACATTTGAGAATGGAGAGTTCTTTCAACTGAAACAATTATATGATATGTATAAAGTATATTGCGAAGATAGTGGGGAGCAATACCCATTAAAAAAGAGGGTGTTTCGTGCAGATATGAAAACATACTTCGATGAATTCTATGATGTCACTAGAGTGGAGGATGGTAGGCAGGCAAGATCCGTTTATAGTGGCTTTAAGAGACAGATGTTTTCAAATGTATCGGAAGTAAGAGATGATGACGCAGAGGGTTGGATTAAGCTTGGCGATAGTGAATCTATATTTGACAGGATATATGGTGATATTCAAGCTCAATACCCTAATGACGCGGGAATACCAAAATACTCTTGGGAGAAATGTAAAACAAAACTTAAAGATATTGACACTTCGAAACTACATTATACTAGAGGATTTGAGGATAATCATATTGTAATTGATTTTGATATTAAAGACTCCGACGGTCATAAATCACTAGATCTAAATTTAGAGGCAGCTAATAAATGGCCTAAAACATATGTTGAGACTAGTAAATCTGGACAAGGACTTCATTTGCATTATATTTGGAATGGTGGCGACGTTGAGCAATTAGAGAGACTATATTCACCAGAAATTGAAGTTAAAGTATTTAATGGATTATCAAGTTTGAGACGTAAATTAACATTATGTAATACTGAAGAAATTACAACAATAACCTCTGGTTTAAAAATGAAAGAGAGAAAGGAAGGTGATTCATTGTTAGATAAGAAGAGTGTTCAAGATGAGAGGCATCTAAGAGTAATGATTAAAAAATGTATGAACAAGGAGTTCCATGGAGCTACTAAATCTGAAGTTGATTTTATATATAAACTCCTGAATGATGCATATAATAGTGGGATGAAATATGACGTTAGTGATATGAAACCGGCAATTATTACTTTTGCAGCTTCTTCGACTAATCAGGCTGCAACATGTCTTGATTTAGTTAATAAGATGAAATGGGGGTCTGAAAAGACCGAAGTAACTACAGTAGATACATCGGATGCCGATATTGTATTCTACGATGTCGAGGTGTTTAAGAATTTATTTCTTATCGTTCATAAGATGAGGGGTAAGGGTAAAAAGAAAATAGCAATGATTAATCCGACACCACAAGAGGTCGGTGTATTATTGGATTTTAAATTGGTAGGTTTCAACAATAAAAGATACGACGACCATATATTATATGCTCGATATTTAGGTTACTCTAACGAAGAATTATTTAACCTAAGTCAAAAGATTATATCCAAAGAGGGATCCGTACGACATGGATTTAGGGAAGCATATTCGTTAGCCTATACAGATGTGTACGATTTCTGTTCAGAAAAGAAATCCCTTAAGAAATGGGAAATAGAATTAGGATTGAAACATAATGAATTGGAAGTTGATTGGAACGAACCTGTAGCAGAAGAATTATGGCCGACGATTGTTGAGTATTGTGGGGATGATGTCGATGCCACAGAGGCTGTGTTCGAACATAGACAAGCCGACTGGCTAGCCCGCGAGATATTGGCCGACTTAGCCGGTGGGACTGTCAATATGACGACAAATCAACTTACAACGCGAATGATATTTGGGGACGATAGAAACCCACAATTGGAATATACAAATCTCGAAGAGTTGTTTCCTGGATATGAATTTGTTCGTGGTGAAGATGGTAAAATGCATAATATATACCGTGGTGTAGACGTAAGTATGGGCGGATATGTTTATGCCGAACCAGGAATGTATTTCAATGTGCCAGTATTGGATATTCAAAGTATGCATCCATCCAGTATGATTGCAATGAATTATTTTGGTAAATACACGCAGAGATACGCGGATTTAAAGGATGCTCGTGTAGCTATTAAACTTGGGAATTTTGACGTCGCTAGAAATATGTTCGATGGTATGTTAGCTAAATATTTAGAAGATGAGTCAAAGGCAGAAGGTTTGGCAAATGCCCTTAAGATAGCTTTGAATAGCGCGTATGGATTAACTAGCGCCTCATTTGAAAATCCTATGAGAGACAAACGCAATGTTAACAACATTGTTGCTCTACGTGGAGCTTTATTCATGAAGACCTTACAGGATGAAGTTGAAGATCGTGGTTTTACGGTCGCTCATATTAAAACGGACTCAATAAAGATTCCTGGAGCAACGCCTGAGTTAATTGAATTTTGTAAAGAATTTGCTCGAAGATATGATTATATATTTGAACATGAGGCTACATATGAAAAGTTCTGCTTGGTAAACAATGCCGTGTTTATTGCTAAATATGAATGGGCGGAGAAGAAGAGATTAATTGGTAAATGGGATGCGGTTGGGGCACAGTTTGCGGAACCATATTTATTCAAGACTCTATTCTCAAAAGAACCAATAGTATTTGAGGATTATGTGCAAATAAAGAATGTCACGAGTCCAGCAACCATATATCTTGACTTCAATGAATCGCTACCCGATGGCGAGCATAATTATCGCTATGTGGGTAAAGTCGGTTCTTTCGTACCCATCATGTCAGGTAGGAATGGTGGACTATTACTTAGAAGAAGGGATGATAAATATACATCCGTAGTGGGTAGTAAAGGATATCGTTGGAAGGAGAGTAAGATCGTTAGGGATCTCAAACAAGAGGATGAAATAGATTTATTATATTATAATACTCTAATAGTAGAAGCCATTAAAACAATTCAGAAATTTGGACCAATTGAGGATTTCATTGAGGACTACGGTACAGTTAGAACCCATTTCGATGAAGACTTGATCGGGTTCGATGATGTTCCACCAATACAAGCTATAGCTAATGCTATAATAAAATAAGAAGAGGAGAATAACTATGTCAAAGAAAAAAAAACCTATGGAAGTAACAATTAAAAATGCAAGAATTGGATTTAGAAATTTTGAGGGAGCCGAAGGAAAATATAATCCTGCAGGGAACCGAAACTTTTGTATATTTTTACCAGACGACATCGCTAAGGAAATGGAACAAGACGGTTGGAATATTAAATGGTTGGATTCATATCCAGATGAACCACCACAGGCCATTGTGTCAGTTAAAGTTAACTTCGGGAACTATCCTCCAAATATAGTAATGATATCTGATGGTAAGATGACCCGTTTGAATGAGAATAACGTAAATCTTTTAGATTTTGCTGAATTCGAACAGATAGATTTAATTATAAAGGGTAGTGAATGGAACGTTCAAGGTAATAGTGGGATTAAGGCGTATTTGAAATCGGGATATTTTGTTTTATACGTCGACGAATTGGCAAGGAAATATTCGGAATACATTGACTCAGCACAGGAGTCGATTGGTGGTTGTGGTGAATGTGACGTATGCGATAGTCATTGCGGTGGAGGATTACAATAAAGTATAGACGGAGGTGAGAGTTTGATTCAATTAACTGATTACCAGATTAGTGCAATTGAACGCTTACATAACGGGAGCGTTCTAAGAGGTGGTACTGGATCAGGGAAGACTCTCACTTCCCTTGTTTTCATATTCGAAAAGATCCTTGGTGGAGAATCACCTCTATATCCTGGTCACACCTATAGAAAACCAAATAAGGATATACCGATCTATGTTATTACGACTCCTCGAAAGAGGGATGAAAATGATTGGTTATCCGAAGCCGCATTAGTACCAGTCAAAATCACAATCGTCGACTCGTGGAACAATATTAAAAAATATGAGAAAATTGAGAATGCCATATTTATATTTGACGAGACAAAAATTACGGGTTATGGTGCATGGACATATTCGTTTTTAAAAATTGCCAAAAGGAACAAATGGATATTACTATCAGCAACACCTGGTGATAGTCTTATCGAGTACGCATCATTATTTGTAGCTAACGGGTTCTTTAAAAATAAAACAGACTTTGAACGACAACATATCATTTGGAGTAGATTTACCAAATACCCAAAAGTCGATCGATACATCAATGTGTCAAAATTATTGAAACTCCGAGATTCCATTTTAGTCGAAATGCCTGATGTTCGAGCAACCACCCAGAATCATAAAAATGTCATATGTGATTTTGATGAATTTAATTACAAGATTTTGTTTGATAGGCGTTGGAACATTTATGACAATAAACCAATCCGTGATATATCTCAACTTTGCTACTTGCTAAGGAAACTCGTAAACACAAATCCATCAAGGATCGACGCTTTGAATACGATATACAACAGACATCCAAGATTAATTATATTTTATAATTTTAATTATGAACTAGATATACTGCGTGAATGGTGCAAGTCTAAGAAATTATTATTTGCGGAATGGAATGGTCATAATCACGACACATTACCAGATGCTAAATCATGGGTATATTTATGCCAGTACACAGCAGCCCAGGAAGCCTGGAATTGTATAACCACAGATTGTATTATATTCTATTCACAAACATATTCATATAAAGCACTACATCAGTCCACTGGTCGTATAGATCGTATGAATACACCTTATAATTTTTTATATTATTATCATTTAGTTTCATTAAGTTCCATTGATATTGCCATCCAAAAAACATTAACCAGAAAAGAAAATTTTAATGAAAGTAAATGGGTAGTAAATTAGGAATCGCAATAAAAACATGCCGTATAATAGAAGGATAAGGATGTCTCTATAGGTCATTGGATTTATAGATTTGTACATCCTTATTTTATTTTTTTAAAGAGTAGGAGAGTGAAGTGAGAAAAGAGTCGGATTTTAAAAATGCGTTATATAATGAAATACGTGACCGATTTCCTGGAGCCGAGGTAGTGCCAAACGACGCTGGATATCTTCAAGGATTCCCAGATGCAACTGTTTACTTTCCAAATGGTCGATATTTTCTTCTAGAAGGGAAGAGAACGTCAAAATCGGCACGACAACCAAATCAGGACTATTATGTTAATCAATCACCATTAAGTGGTAATGCTACTTTCATATGTCCTGAAAATAAAAATGAAATTTTAGATGAACTAGAGAGGAGGTATAATGAGTGAAATTTAACCGCCATCACCAACTAGAAGGAGTACATGCATTCTTAGCACCAAGTAAACATGCATGGGTAGGATACGACGATGAGAAAATGGAAGCTGTATATATTAATTGGCGTAATTCCCAACTTGGCACAGAGCTCCATGAGCTTGCCGCAAAATTAATAAAATTAAGGGTTAAATTACCAAAGACTAAAAAGACATTTGATATGTATGTTAATGATGGAATCGGGTTCAGGATGGATCCTGAAGTTTGCTTATTCTATTCTTTTAATTGTTTTGGAACTGCCGACGCTGTCTCGTTCCACAATAATATGTTACGTATTCATGATTTAAAGAATGGTAGAACACCGGCATCAATGCAACAACTTAGAATTTACGCAGCTCTATTTTGTCTAGAGTATGGATATAATCCAAGGGATATCGATATTGAGCTGAGAATATATCAGTCGAATGAAGTTCTTATTGAACATCCAGACTTAGAGGATATCGCATACATCATGGATAAAATTATTCTATTTGACAAAAGGATCAATGAAATGAAAGAATGAGGAGAGCACATATGGCTTATATTCGGCATTATGGGACCCCGCGGCATAGTGGTAGATACCCATGGGGTTCAGGAAAAAACCCGCAAAGATCAAAATCATTCGCTACAAGAGTATCGGAATTAAAGAAAGATGGTTTAACTGAAGCCGAAATTGCTACTACACTGGGCTTAAAAAATACAGTCGAACTACGCGCACAAAAACATATGGAGGCTGAAGCGAAATATGGATCACAGGTAGCTATGGCCGCTCGTCTACGTGCGAAGGGATATTCCGACGTTGCTATATCAAAAAGAATGGGGATTAGCCCCAACACTGTAAAGAATATTCTATTGCCTGAAACGCAGGAACGACATCGAATTACAGCAGCTACTAAACAAATGTTAAAAGAACAAGCTGACAAAAAAGGTATGATAGATGTTGGTCGAGCATCGAATCTCCATCTAGGTGTTACAAGAACAAAAATGGACGTGTCTATATACGAACTCCAACAAAAAGGTTATGTTGTAACCGAAATACAAACACCACAATTAGGAACATCCAATAAGACAACTGTTAGAGTACTTATGTCTCCTGAGACAATGAAGAAGGCTAGAGCTGAATACGAGATCAGAGACCCCGAAAAATGGAAACAAAAAACCAAAGAGGAACAAGAGGCAACAATGGCGTATGTTTACGCTTCTAAGAACTCTGCCGATATTCGATTAATTACAGATTGGTCCTCGGATGGCGGGCTAACGTATAAATCAATAAAACCGCCGATTTCTCTCGATTCAAAAAGAATAATGGTACGATTTGACGATGATGAGCCGTCTGGTTCAGATATGGATGGCGTTATTCAACTACGTCGAGGAGTTCCGGATATAGCACTCCCTCCAGATACTCGATATGGACAGGTTCGAATTGCCGTAGATGGTACGCATTATATGAAGGGTATGGCTATATATTCTGATGATATGCCGCCTGGTGTGGATATAATTTACAACTCAACAAAGAAATCGTCAGTAGGTAAGCTGGGAGCAATGAAGAAGATGAACGAGACCATTGAAAAAGAAGATGGTGGCTCTATTTACATCGATGCAGATGGTAAACAGAAAATTAACGAATTTGGTGCATCGATAAGACAGCTGACATATACTGATAAAAATGGAAAAGAGCAACAATCAGCCCTCAATATTGTTGGATTTGCTGGTAAACAAGACTCTGGCGTTGAAGGTAGTTGGCAAACATGGAGTAAGACTCTATCCAGTCAATTTCTGTCAAAACAATCGCCAGAATTAGCCAAACAACAGTTAAATCTTGCCTATATTGATCAAAAGGAAACATTCGATCAGTATATGAAGATAACCCAACCTGCCGTTAAACAGCGTTTACTCGATTCATTTGCCGACGATTGTGACTCTAAAGCTGTACATCTTAAAGCAGCGGCTCTACCAAGACAAACGTCAAATGTTATTCTTCCAATTGTTTCTTTGAAAGACAATGAATGCTATTCGACGAGCTATAGAGATGGAGAACAACTTGCTCTTATACGTTACCCGCATGCTGGTACGTTTGAAATACCTATCGTGACAAATAATACCAAAAATAAAGAGGCGATTTCTGTAATCGGAGATGGCGTTGATGCTATTGGTATTACTCCAGCTACAGCAGAGCGATTATCCGGTGCTGACTTTGATGGAGATAGTGTAATAGCTATACCATATGACCCGCGCATTATAAGAACCTCGAACCTACCGAAATCGTTAGAGGGCTTTAATCCAAAGACAGCATACCCTGGATACGATGGCATGCCACCTATGTCTAACGCTGTAAAACAAAGGGAAATGGGTAAGGTGTCGAACCTTATAACGGACATGACAATTAAAGGCGCACCTCCCAATGAGATAGCGAGGGCAGTTAAACATTCAATGGTTGTTATCGACGCTGAGAAACATAACTTAAACTATAAACAATCCTATATCGATAATGGAATAGCTGAATTAAAAGCTAAATACCAGGGTGGAACAATAACCAATCCTCGTGGAGCATCTACCCTAATAAGTAAAGCCTCTTCGGAGGAACGTGTTCCTAAAAGGAAGGCCCTAACCAAAGAACAAGCCCTTGCAACTGGGAGAAAGCTTGTTCGTAAAGGTGAATACTCAGTCGATGTTGAAACTGGAGAGAAAGTATTTGCACTAACAGGAGACGGTTATTATAGAAAGAATGGGCAATTCGTAACCACCCAAATTAAATCCACTAAGATGTATGAAACCCCTGACGCCCGTACATTAATGAGTAAAGACCCAGCCGACATAGAAATAGTCTACGCCGACTACGCCAACGCCATGAAGAAACTGGGCGACCTAGCCCGTAAAGAGAGCGCTAATATAAAGATGACACCTTATTCTAAGTCAGCTAAGATAGCATACGCTGATGAAGTTGACTCCCTCAATGCAAAACTCCGTACTGCATTATCTAATGCTCCGTTAGAACGTCAGGTGCACCTAGTTGGGAATAAGATTGTTGAGGCTAGTAAAGCAGCTAATCCTGACATGGATGCATCACAAGTAAAGAAATTAAAGGGTCAAGTCCTCAATGACATGAGAGAACGTATTGGAGCTAGTAAACAAAGAATAGAAATTACAGAGAAGGAATGGGAAGCTATCGAGGCTGGAGCAATTAGTAATTCATTGTTGTCAAGTATCTTGAATAACACAAACTTAGATGTTATACAAGACTTAGCAACACCAAGAGAGAAGATTGTTTTATCAGATAGTAAACTCGCACGTGCTAGAATCTACCAAGAACAAGGGCGAACCCTGGCACAAATCTCAGACATGTTAGGTGTCTCCGTATCAACCCTATCCAAAGCTTTAAAAGGAGGTTCATAATGAGTGCTGTTATGTTAACAACGATAGATAATCCATTCAATCCATTCACTCAATGGAATGACTGGCTACGTTATGATGAGGATAAGAAATACTACACCTGTGGCTACCTCGCTAGAATAGCTAAAGTCGCAGATGATTTAACAGATGAAGAAAACGATCGACTAACTGAATATGCAATTGATGAGATTGTTCAATTGAACATTAATGGATTGTATAAGAAGGTTTATGAGAATGAGGAAGACGAAGGACCGGGGGAGGGGGTCTAAATATAACCCTCCCTCCTATATCGCGAGGGTCCTTATATTTTCCCCGGGGGTTAAATTCTGGGGGCATTCCCGAAAATACCCCGGTCAAACCGGTGTCAAAGTATATTTAAAGGGGGTCATTATGGCTAAAAAGTATACAACTTCTGTTGAAAAGTTGGCCAGAACTCCGCCAGCTACAACTCCAGAAGGAAGAGAACAACAGTTAGTGGCCCTTGCCATGGACGCCACTGAAAAAAGAATTAGAAATGGAACGGCAAGTGCACAAGAACTTGTATATTTGATGAAGGCTGGTTCTCCAACCGCTAAGACCGAGAAGCAGATTCTCGAATTACAAAAAGAATTAATCGCGGCAAAAACTGAAGCACTCCAATCACAGAAGAGGGTCGAAGAACTCTATTCAGACGCGCTCAAAGCCATGCGCGCATATTCTGGAGCAGACGACATCGACGACAATCGATATGATGATTAAAACATATTCTGAACTAATCACCATACCAACTTTCGAAGAGAGATTTGCTTATTTAGTTTTAGGCGGAAAAGTCGGCCATCAAACGTTTGGAAGAGATAGATATTTAAATCAGATTTTTTACACATCATATGACTGGAAGCAAGCTAGGAATCAAGTAATCCTTAGAGATAATGGTTGTGACCTAGGAATTCCTGGGCGGGATATTTCAGATCGAATCTATGTCCATCATATGAATCCAATAACTATCGACGACTTTGAAAATAATTATTACTCGTTACTCGATCCGGAATTTTTAATATCTACATCGTTTAACACACATCAGGCTATCACATTTGGCAATGATAATAATTTACTAAAGTTACCACGAGAACGAAGAAGGGGGGACACCCTATTATGGTGAGCATTTTAGATTCTATAAAACAATTACTTGGTATTGATGTCAATGATAATAATTTCGATGCGGAATTAATCATACATATCAACGGAGCCCTTATGATTATAAATCAGTTGGGCGTTGGACCAGAATTCTACTCCATCACGGATAAGAATAATGTTTGGGAAGAATTTACACAGGGACGAAAAGATCTTGAAATAATTAAATCGTTTGTTTATTTAAAAGTTCGACTGATGTTCGATCCTCCACAGAATTCCTTTCTTGTCGACTCGATCGAGAAACAGATTTCTGAGTATGAGTGGCGTATTACTGTCCAAACAAATAAACTTGTCGAAGTGGGCGACACTATATGAATGCGATGATAAATATACACGAGGCTTACGTCGAAGCCAGTAAACTTACCGATGCTAATCATCTAAAACAGATTATAGAGTTCGATACAGCTTTCGGATTTATTTTTAGCGATTCAGAAAACGACAGAAATGACTTGTGTATTTTAATATACAAGTACGACCCGAAAAAGTCAGTATTGGCTCCAGGATCATTTGGGAGTCTTGATTTCTTAGGTCCTGGACAGGAAGTCCCATTATCGACAATTCAATAGAGAGGTGTAATTAATTGAAGTTATCTAACACGGCCACTCCTCGGTATTATGGTGAATTTCGTGAAGCCGTGTTGAGAGGCGAAATACTTGTCAACAATGAAATCTCACTTCAGATGAATAGAATTGATGATCGTATTCGTAATCCCGAATACTATTACGATGAAGATGCCGTAGAGGGTTTCATCTTATTTTGTGAAAATGAGTTGACACTCACCGATGGATCTGATCTTCACCTTTTAGACACTTTCAAACTTTGGGCCGAAGATATCTTTGGTTGGTACTATTTCGAAAAAAGATCAATCTTTATACCGGGAAATGGTCAAGAGCCCGGTGGTTATGAGGATCGCTGGATTAAGAAAAGGTTAATAAACAAGCAGTTTTTAATTGTTGCACGTGGTGCAGCTAAATCAATGTATGGAAGTTGTATACAAAATTATTTTATAAGTGTCGATACGACAACCACACATCAGGTAACAACCGCGCCAACAATGAAGCAAGCGGACGAGATAATGTCGCCGATTAGGACAGCTATTACAAGAAGTCGTGGACCATTGTATAAATTCCTAACAGAAGGTTCGATCTTCAATACGACAGGAGCTAAATCTAATCGTACGAAATTAACATCTACTAAAAAAGGCATTGAGAATTTTCTAACTGGATCACTCCTAGAAGTTCGTGCCATGACAATAGATAAGCTACAAGGTTTACGACCGAAGATTACAACTATTGATGAATGGTTATCTGGTAACATTCGTGAGGACACTATCGGGGCCGTTGAACAAGGTGCATCTAAATTGGATGACTGGTTAATCGTTGCGATGAGTTCTGAAGGTACAGTTCGTAACAGTGCTGGCGATACAGTCAAAATGGAATTAATGGACATACTCCGAGGCGACTACATAGCCGATCATGTATCCATCTGGTACTATAGATTGGACGACATCGAAGAAGTAGCAGATCCAAACATGTGGCAAAAAGCTCAACCAAACATCGGTAAGACAGTTTCATATGAGACATATCAGAGGGATGTTGAGCGTGCCGAAAAAGCCCCATCAACTCGGAATGATATTCTTGCAAAGCGTTTCGGAATACCAATGGCAGGGTATACATATTTCTTTACGTACGAAGAAACTGAATTACATAGACGAAGATCCTTTTGGAAATGTGTTTGTTCGATGGGAGTCGACTTATCCCAAGGGGATGACTTCTGTGCCTTCACATTTTTATTTCCACTCGGACGAGATGAGTTCGGGATCAAGACTCGCTGCTATATTACAAGTTTAACTCTATCTAGACTTCCTGGCGCACTTCGTATTAAGTATGACGATTTCATCAATGAAGGATCACTAATGATTCTTGACGGTACGGTGCTTGATATGATGGACGTATATGATGACCTTGAAGGATACATCGACGCGATGCAATATGACGTTAGAAGTGTTGGTTTTGACCCTTATAACGCCCAGGAATTTATAGCAAGATGGGAAAAAGAAAACGGTCCATATGCAATTGAGAAAGTTATCCAGGGTTCTAAAACTGAATCAGTTCCACTTGGAGAATTAAAGAAACTTTCAGAGGAACGTTTACTAATATTTGATCAAGAATTATTCAGCTTCACAATGGGGAATGCCGTAACAGAGGAAGACACCAATGGTAATCGTAAGCTTTTAAAGAAACATAGAGAGGAAAAGATAGATGCCGTCTCAGCTTTATTAGATGCTTACGTTGCATATAAGTTAAACAAAGATGAATTTGAATAGGAGGTGAGGATAATCATTGAATAAAACAGTTATATTAAATCGCGATCTTAAACATTATGGTGTTCTCGGAATGAAATGGGGAGTCCGTCGAACTCCAGAAGAACTTGGCCGTAAACCAAAATATTCCACCGAACCGGTCGTTATTAAAGCCGGGACGAGCGTATATCGCGTTACCCGAACAAAAAGGGAAAAGAACGATCGCGATACCTTTGTATTCGCAGATAAAGAAGATGCGATAAAATTCGGAAAAGAGATGCAAAATTTAATGCCTGGTAACAAGCTATTTATGATGGATATTCCAATAAAAAGAGACATAATTGGAGCATCTGAGAAAGAGAGAGTTGATAATTTCTTAAAGCTCTATAAAGATCTCCCATTTGTAAAGGATGATATTCAATACCTAACGACCCTAGCTGAAAAACAAGGGATAACATTGGGGGTTAAAGGTGAAGATCCAGATCTATTAAAGTACCGAGCATATACGATAGCCGTCTCAAAAAACCTGGGACCGTATAGAATGCTTAGTAAATCGAATGCGAGTCCAATCGAAAAACAAAAGGATGTAAAAAGTTATGACGTTGTATCAGATGATTTCATGCGTGGAAACACCAAATTATATAAAACATCAAATGAGATAGACTCGTTAGATAGCGCCTATCTTCTATTTGCGAGAACCAGAATGCTATCGACGGGTAAAGCCAAGGTTAGCAAATTCGAACATTCTGGAATTGAAAATGATATTCCAAACGAACCTTTCAATCTTTGGGCGATAGGTGGAGGTAATGCACTTAAAAATATCTCTATTTCGGATTTAAGAAATATGAATAAAACCAGCAAGAAAGGAGAAGCGGATGGCTAATAAAGTTATAAAACATTATTACGACGAACCAACTGATACTCGATTTAACTTAGAACCCGACAAAACTAAAAGTATTTCGGAATTATCTTTACCCGAACTTCGCCGTATGTTGGAGCGACTCAGAAGTGAGCGCGAAGTCGAAGATACAATAAGGGATTTAAAGCGACGATCGGGCGAAAAAGAAACCTACGAACAACCATTTAAAATTGATACAGAAACACCAATTGATCAATTATACCATTACGGTATTGTAGGTCAGAAGTGGGGAGTTAGACGCTTTCAAAACAAAGATGGAACTCGAACTCCTGCTGGGAAAAGACGGGACAAAATTTCTGAAAAATCCGAAGATCATATTAAGAGTCGAGATTCCAAATCTAAAGCTCCAGGTGGACTTTCAAATGAAGAACTAAAAAAGTTGAATGAAAGACTACAATTAGAGGAAACCTATAAAAGACTAACTGCTGAGAAGATAGAGAAGAGTGAATCCTTCGTTAAGAAAGCAATAGTTAAAGGTGGAGGAGAAGCCTTATCTGAATTCAGTAAAGGGGTATTTTTAGGTAGTGCGAAAATTCTTGTCCAACAAATGGCCCCACAATTTGCAGAAGATGCATTTGGTATGAAATCCAAAGATAAAAAATAAGGAGGACCAATTATGAATCAGACAGTCCTTCAACATCATGGAATTACGGGAATGAAATGGGGCGTTCGAAGATATCAGAACCCTGATGGATCCCTGACGCCAAAGGGGCGTGCCCGACTAGATAAGAAAGACATCAAGTGGGCTGAAACAAAAGGTGAAAAAATTAGGGCAAAAATTCAAAAAACAACATCGAAAGAAATGGACAACTTTGTTAAAACCCAATTAGAAATGTCATATACTTCAACTGGTCGTATTTCGTCCGCCACAATTTTACAGTATAACAATAAATTAGCATCGCTCATGAACGAAAGAGTTTCTGGAATACAGGCTCCATCTGGGCGAGTGTTAAAGTTTGTCGCTAAACGTGGGGAAATTGGGGTTCACACAGCAGTCGCTGATGCAGGTTACGATATGGAGCAGTTAAGAAAAGGCGTTTTTAAATCTGGTAAGGTTGCTTACAAGAAAGAAAATCTAATGAGGAAGGGTGATTGAAATGGATTCATTTAGCAACAGGTTGAAACATGCCTGGAATGTCTTTAGAAATCCTGAAGAAAACACACGGTATGTCACCCAAGATCTCGGATACGTCTCATCGGTCAACCCAGGACAAGTTCGTTTATCCAGGGGAAGCGAAAGATCTATTATTTCAACTATTACCACAAAAATCGCAATGGATGTTGCTAGTTTCGATCTACAACATGTCCGGTTGGATAATGAAGATCGTTATTTAGAAACAATTAAAGACTCTTTAAACCATTGTCTTACCGTGGAGGCAAATAAAGATCAAACAGGTCGAGCATTTATTCAGGACATTGTGATGAGTATGTTTGACGAAGGTGTCGTTGCGATTGTACCGGTTGACACAATGGTAAACCCAACGATATCCGATGGATATAAGATTTTATCACTTAGAACTGGTAAAATTAAGGAATGGTTTCCAAATCACGTTCGAGTTGAAGTTTACGACGATAATCGTGGTGTAAAACAAACAATAACGGTTCCAAAATCGATTGTTGGTATAATTGAAAATCCATTATATGCAATTATGAACGAACCAAACTCAACCTTACAACGATTAAGAAGTAAACTTAGTCTTCTCGATGTAACCGATGATAAGATGAGTTCTGGTAAATTAGATCTAATCATCCAATTACCATATACCGTCAAGTCAGAAACAAGAAAAGCGGAAGCTAAAGATAGAGTTCAAGCGATTGCCAATCAATTAGAGGGTAGTCGATACGGCATAGCTTATGCGGATGCCACGGAACGTATTACACAATTAAATCGTCCAGTTGAAAATAATTTATTATCACAAGTTCAATATTTGACAACAACATTCTACAATCAACTTGGTATGTCCGAGGCTATATTTACGGGAAAGGCTACTGAGTCGGAGCTTCGTAATTACTACGACCGAACAGTCGAACCAATTGTTACAGCGATCGTCGATGAAATGATTCGCAAGTTCTTGACAAAAACAGCAAGAACCCAAGGCCATTCCATCATGGGTTTCCGTGACATATTCAGACTTGTTCCAGCTACTGAATTAGCCAATATTGCGGATGTATTTAGCCGTAATGCCATACTAACATCTAATGAATTACGTCAGATTATTGGTAGAAAACCATCAAATGAACCACGTGCAAATGAATTAAGTAATAAGAATATGCCGGAACCAAATAATCAAAATGGAAATAACATTAAACCGAAAGCAGAGGAGGAAGAAGATTTAATCGAGCATCCACCAACGCGGGAGAAGGTTTCCGAACAAATCGAACGTTTGAAACGCGAACTCAAAACACTCTGATGTTTATAAATCAATAGGAGGAAATATGAATAAGAAAAAAAAGTATGATTTTAGCGGATATGCCACTAAGGTCGGTCTAAAATGTGCAGATGGTCGAACCATTATGCAAAACGCCTTCGAAGATATGGACGGTGCAAAAGTACCATTAGTTTACCAGCATCTTCACAATGACCCAAAAAATGTGTTGGGACATGCTGTCTTAGAAAACAGAGCTGACGGCGTATATAGCTACTGCTATTTGAACAACACTGAATCCGGAAAAGTTGCAAAAGATTTGGTAAAGCATGGAGACATCGACTCTCTTAGTATCTATGCGAATTCGCTAGTACAAAAAGGGACTAATGTAGTTCATGGAGTTATCAGAGAAGTGTCCCTAGTTATCTCAGGTGCTAACCCAGGGGCGTATATCGACAATCTCGCATTTGAGCATGCCGACGGTAGCGTAGTTCAAGACGATGAGGAAGCTATCATCTCTATCGGAGCACTCGTACATGATGCAATCGAGATTCCGGACGAAGAAGAAATTGATCCAAATGAGGACGAATTAAAACACGCAGCCAAAGATCAAAAGACCGTGGCTGAAGTTTTTGAGACGCTAAATGAGGATCAACAATTAGTGGTATATACATTGATAGCACAAGCGTTAGAGTCAAATGAAAAAGATGTAAAACATTCCAATATTGAAGGAGACGATACAATGAAGAAAAATATTTTTGATCCAACTGACCAGAAACTAGTACATGGAAACCTAACAAGAGAAAAACTTCGTGAAATTTTCAATGATGCTAGACAATCTCAATCAACATTAAAAAATGCATTCCTAGCACATGGTTATGCTAGCATTAGAGATGCGTTTGAAGATTATGAACATCAAGGAGACGTACTTGCACACGCTGGCACATATGGTATCGATAACATCGGTTATTTATTCCCAGACGCAAGAACAACAACTAACACTCCAACATTTATTAAAAGAGACACTGAATGGGTTTCCAAAGTTTTTGGTGCTGCTAAACATATTCCTTTTGCAAGAATCAAAACTGTGCTTGCAGACATTACGGCTGAAGAGGCACGTGCTAGAGGTTATGTAACAGGCAACGAAAAAATTGATGAAGTATTTACATTGTTAAAAAGAACAACTGATCCTCAAACTGTTTACAAGAAACAAAAATTGGATCGTGATGACATAGTTGATATCACAGACTTTGACGTTGTTGTATGGTTAAGAATGGAAATGAGAATGATGCTCGAAGAGGAAATCGCTAGAGCACAATTAGTTGGCGACGGTAGATTATCTTCTTCTGATGATAAGATTAAAGAAGACAAAATTAGACCAATTGCAACTGACGATTCAATATATACAATTGAAGTTAAGATCCCGAAAAACGCTACAACTGCTGAAATGATTGATCAAATTATACTAGGACGTAAGAAATACAAGGGTAGTGGTGTTCCTACTTTCTTTACTACTCCTGATGTTAATGGCGACATGCTTCTTTTAAAAGATACAACAGGTAGACGTCTTTACAATACTGAGGCCGATTTAGCAGCTGGTATTCGTGCAAGAGAAATTGTTGAAGTTCCTGTTATGGAAAACAAAGTTGTTGTTCTGGAAGCAGCAACAGAATTGAAGGATGGTCTACAAAAGAGACTTATTGGTATTTCAGTTAATATGAATGATTACTCTCTTGGTGCTGATAAAGGTGGAAGTGTTACAATGTTTGATGATTTTGACATTGACTTCAACCAATACAAATACTTAATCGAGACTAGATGTTCTGGAGCATTAACAATGCCTCATTCAGCTATAGCTTACTGGAAATTGGAAGTTATTCCAAAAACTGGCCAATAATTCGGACTCATTAATTCAAAATGGAAGGAGGTAGCCTATTATGGCTAAATTTTATGGTGCAATAGGCTATGCTCTTCAAGAGGAGACGGCCCCAGGCGTTTGGACGGATAGAATTGTCGAAAAGAATTATCGGGGTGATGTTGTTTTAGACCAGCGGAGATGGCAACCATCTGAACAGGTTAACGATAACTTAAACCTCGATAACTCAATTTCAATTATCGCAGACCCATACGTATATCAAAATATTGGAAATATTAAATATATTGTTTGGAATGATGTGACTTGGAAAATTCAATCCATCAGTATCAATAGGCCTAGAATTATATTACAGATTGGAGGAATTTACAATGGCGAAAGACCGACTAAGTCTCCATAATAAGTTAATACAAATTTTAGGATCTAATAATGTATATTTTCAACCACCAACTTCCATACGTTTAAACTATCCATGCATTATATATAAAAGAGATGCAGAGGATCCATTTTATGCGGATGATATTAAGTATTATGGTATGAAAAGATACATGATAACGGTAATTGATGCGGACCCCGATTCATTAATTCCAGACAAAGTATCGAAAATGCAGTATTGTGGTTTCTTAAATAACCTCGCAGTAGACGGTCTAAATCATGACGTTTACTCACTTTTTTATTAGAAAGGAGAATACTATGTCAAAACAAAAAATAACTTATCCAGATTACGGTTCTAGAATTATAAGAGTTTTAGAAGCATTAACACCTCTTACTGGCGCCGCTGCACCAGTAGAGCATGCGGATTTTATTGGTCAGATCTATGTCGAGACCACAACTCCGGCATTGTATGTAGCAGTAGCTACTGATTCTGAAGAGGCAGCAAATGATTGGTCACTATCAACTATAGCAGCAGTTCCAGCAGCGGTTGCTGCAGCAATTTTAGAAGCTGATATACCTGGCAAAATAGAATTAAAAGCTGCGGAATTCGAACCATTAACTGGCGCCGTTGCACCAGTAGAGCATGCGGATTTTATTGGTCAGATCTATATCGATACTGTTCTTGGTAATGGATATATGGCCATAGCAACTGACTCTGCCGATGCGGCAGACGATTGGAAAGAAATAACATTTGCTGTAGAGCAACCATAATAAAATTTTATTAAGAGAAGGAGAAAATTATGAGTAAATTGATATGGGACAAAATAGGTGAAAGACTCGCCGAAACTGGTGTCGACCAAGGAGTATTATATCCATTTGTAGCAAATGCATACGACACTGGTGTTGCATGGAATGGTTTAACTTCTTTAAACGAAGCCCCAACTGGTGGGGAACCAAATCCGTTTTATGCGGACAACCAAAAATATCTTGAAATTATGTCCGAAGAAGAATTTGCTGGTACTATTGGATGCTATACTTACCCCGATGAATTTAAGGAATGTATAGGTGAAAAAGAATTAAAACAAGGTATTATAATCGGTCAACAAAGTCGTTCAATGTTTGGTTTATGCTATAGAACAAAAATTGTGAATGACACAAATGGAACCGATCATGGCTTCAAAATCCATCTTGTTTATAATGCCAAAGCTGGTGTATCAGCAAGGGATCATACAACAATTAACGAAACTCCAGAACTTGAAGAACTTAGCTTCGACTTCACAACTACAAAGGTAGCTGTTACTGGTGGAAAACCAACATCTCACCTAATCATTGACAGCACTAAAATTGCAGTTGAGGATGCTGCAAAACTTCAGACATTATTGGACACATTATATGGTACAGATGTAACTGCTCCAAGACTTTTAATGCCGGATGAGGTTGCCGCTATATTTGAAGGTGGTGCAATAGAAGCTATAGCTTTATCGACTATAGTACCAGAAGATGCCGACGTTGACATTGCCGTTGGCGCAAATATAATATTAACATTTAATAATGAAATATTAGATGAAACTATATCTGTTCTTTCAGCAGCAGGAGTCGTAATTGCTGCATCACATACATTTGATGCTACTGGTAAGATCTTAACAATTAATCCAAATGTTGATCTGTCCTTGAACACAAAGTATACAGTTGTTGTAGCAGGCGTAGTAGATATCTATGGCCAGGCTTTAGCACCTGTAACAAAGAGCTTTACAACAGTAGAGTAATATAATATAAAATAATATTAAAAAGGCTTAAGGGATTCTTAAGCCTTTTTAATCTTAAAAATCTTAATAGGGAGAAAATGAATATGCTAAAAAAACAAGTTACATATAGCGATTATGATGACAATGTCAGGACGGATACGCTATATTTTCATCTTAATAAGTTTGAATGGTTAGAACTTGAAACGTATACAATGGGTGGTCTAATCGAAAACCTTGAGCATGCAGTTGAAACTAAAAACCATAAGAAGACAATTGATTTACTAAAGAAAATCATTCTAAGAGCATACGGAGAGAAAAATCCTGAAACTGGTGTTTTTGAGAAAGACGACGATAGGGCTATTAAATTCAGTAAGACGGAAGCGTTTAGCACATTATTTTATGAGATCGCTTATGATGAAGAAGCTGCAAAAGCATTCTTCCTTGGGCTTATTCCAAAAGAGTCAAGAGAGGAAGCTATAAAAAAGTTGAATGAACCGATACCATTAAAGATACTTAATACAGAGAATTAGATCGAGGAGGATAAAGAATGCTTGAAATTAAGATTAAGGAAGATGAAATATATCAAGCGCATTTGAATAAATTTGTAACTATCCCATCTTGTACAATTACGCTCGAGCATTCTTTAATATCTTTAGCGAAATGGGAATCAAAGTGGCATGTACCATATCTTAGCAAGGCTCCAAAAACTGTAGAACAAGAAAAAGATTATATTCGAAGTATGGTAATCGGCAACATACCAAATCCTTATATTTTTGATGTCCTTTCAGTTAATAATATCTTAGAGATTAGAGATTATATGGATGACCCAATGACGGCAACAACTTTTACGAAGATGTCTAAAAGTAATACGAAAAAAGAAATAATAACTGCTGAGGTTATCTATAGTCGAATGTTCGCCAACAATATTTCAATCGAATGTCAAAAATGGCATCTGAATCGACTATTCGCTTTAATTCATGCATGCGATCTAACTAATAACCCTAGACAAAAAATGAGTAAAAGAGAAACTGCGATGTGGAATGCCGAACAGAATGCGGCTCGTAGAGCTAGACTAAATACAAGGGGGTAAGTTATGAATTTATATGATGGAACTTATAGAATAACTAGTCCTTATGGAAAAAGAAATCTTTCCAATGGGGACAATAGATTTCATCCAGGTATTGATTATGTTGGAATTAGTAGTAAAACTATAATAGCTCCAACTAATGGTAAAGTTGTTTCGTCACAAATTATTACTAATAAAGATAGTATAACTTGGGAATGGGGCAACTATATAAAAATGGACGATCTAAATGGTTATTATTTATATTTCTGCCATTTAAATAGTCGCTTAGTGACTAAAGGTCAAACGGTATTAAAAGGGCAAAAGATAGGAGTTGAAGGCAACACTGGTTATGTTATTGGTAACCCTGGAAATCATTTACATTTCGAAGTTCGTAGAATAAAAGATGGGGTCGTTATAGATCCAGATGAATATGCCAAGATCTTATTGCAGTGGTACTCCGATGCGGTAAAAAAAAAATATGGATTTGAGGATAGCACTATGACTTATTTAAGTCTACATCCATGTCCATACGACCTATTTGATAAACTATTGAGGTGAGTTGATGGAGACATGGCAAGCGTTCATTAGTATATGCGCAGGAATAATTACAGTTATAACTGTGCTAGAGAAACTTGGAATACTTAAGAAAGTTAAAAGAGTTGACAATGATTTTACAGAATTGAAAAGGTTGCCAGCACAAGTAGAAGAAATTCAAAAGACTATTACCGATCTCGGTTCGTTACAGATTGATCAAAATACAGCACTATTAGCAATACTTCGAAACATGTTATACCAATCTTTTAAAGACAACCGAGATATTGAAGCCTGGACTGATGATGAGGCTAATGTGCAAACTAAACTACATGTTGCATATCATACTTTAAATGGAAATGGCGAAGAGGCAATTTGGTGGGACAAGAAAAAGACCTGGAAAATTGTTACAAATGAAGAGTACTCAAAGCTTAAAAATAATTGTTAATAAAGGAGAATGAGAGCATGGTTAAAATTACCCAAAAAGGTTCTTTTAGAAATGCCGAACAATTCTTCGATAACAGCAAAAATCTCAGTCGTAGGCTTAGAACCGCGTTCGAGAGATATGGTGCGCAAGGTGTCGAAGCACTAAAGGCGGCAACTCCAAAAGATAGTGGTTTAACAGCTGATAGCTGGTCTTATACAATTGAGAACTGGGGTATCGGTTTTAATAATTCAAATATTCAAAATGGGTATTCTGTTGCACTTCTAATTCAATATGGTCATCTTACAAAATCTGGAGCGTATATTGCGGGTATTGACTTTATCAACCCTGCGTTGCGCCCCATATTTGATAAGATAGCAGCCGAGTGTTGGAAGGAGGTGCAAAATCTATGAGTAGTAAAATTGACCAAAGAATCGTTGAAATGTCCTTTGAAAATCATAAGTTTGAGAAGGGAATTAATCAATCTCAAGGTTCTTTAAGGGAATTTACAAAAGCATTAAATAATATGGGAACTGGAAAAGAGTTCAACGGTTTGGAAAGATCTGTCGGCGGACTCTCCGCATCATTTTCAATGTTAGAGCAAATTGGTGTTGGTGCACTTCGTCGTGTTGGTGAGATGGCAATTAATACCGGTGCCGCATTAATTAAGAATCTTACTATCGATCCATTGTCAATGGGTTGGGGTAAGTACGAAGAAAAGACAGCATCCGTTCAAACAATAATGAATGCGACTGGCAAAAGTATCGATGAAGTAAATGGATATCTTGAGAAATTAATGTGGTTCTCAGATGAAACAAGTTACGGCTTCACTGATATGACTGGAGCCCTTGCTCAGATGACTTCTTCAGGTGGTGACATCGACACTCTAATCCCACTGATTACGGGTGTTGCCAATGCAACTGCATATGCCGGTAAAGGTGCTACGGAATTTAGTAGGGCTATGTATAATTTAAATCAATCATATGGCTCTGGTAATCTTCAGTACATGGATTGGAGAAGTTTAGAATTAGCTGGCGTTGCGGGTAAAGATCTTAAACAAATATTTATTGATACTGCAATAGAACTTGGGAGACTTAATGAAAACGGTGAAACTGCTAAAGGAACTCTTGTCGATATTGGAACCTTCGGATCCACTCTACAAGAAAAATGGGCGGATACACGTGTTATGGAAAAAGCTTTTGGTAAGTTCTCAGAACTTTCCGAGGCTGCATATGAGCTTGTACAAGCTGGCGAGTATGAAACAGCAGCTGAAGCAATGGAAGCATTATCCGGACAATACTCCGAATTAGCTGAGAAAGCTTTCAAGTCTGCGCAACAAGCTAAATCTTTCAAAGAAGCAATCGATGCAACATTAGATGCTGTGTCTACTGGATGGATGAATACCTATGAGGTTATATTTGGAAATTTAGAAGAAGCTACAAAAAACTTCACAGTACTTACTGAAATTTTATGGACAACATTTGCCTCTGGAGCAGAAGCTAGAAATGAAATGCTTAAGAGCATTAAAGATTTAGGTGGAATAAAAAATGCTTTTCAAACTATTAAAAATGTAGCGGTGGCAGTACTGAAACCTATAAAAGCTGTATCCCAAGCATTTGATCAAATATTTCCACCAAGAACAGCTAATCGATGGGCAGAGCTTCTAGAATCTTTAAAATTATTCACACAACAATTGATTATAACCGATGATGTGGCATATAAAATAAAAAGAACTTTTGCTGGCCTTTTTGCAGTGATTGATATAGGTTGGACTGTTGTAAAATTCTTAGGAAATTCCTTTCTTGAAATAGCTAGAACACTTTTACCATTTGGCGATGGTATGTTAGACATTACTGCATCCATAGGAGATTTTCTTGTCGGGATGAATCGTGCTATAAAAAGTTCTGGAGTTTTTGAGTATGGTTTATTGGCCATTAAAATCGCAGCAGTTCTTGCACGTAATGCAATTTTACCAGTTATTACTGCTATTTCTGAATTTGTATCAGGATTATGGAATGCGGAAAAGCCATTAGAATACATTGCTGCTGGAATAATAAAATTATTTGGTGGAGTTATCGACTCAATCAAAATGGGAGTTAGTTGGATTGGAACTAATATATCTAACGCACTTTCAAAATTAGTTGGTTTTATTAATGGAGATGTAAAAAGCAGTACTCCTGGTTTTCTAGGTTCTATATTTACTATTATAAAAGATTTTGTAAAGTTCTTAGCCGATGAAGCGATAAAAGTACTAGGAGATCTTGGCGATGTTCTAAATAACCTTAATCTAAGTAGAATTGCAACTTTTGTTACCGGGGGAATACTTCTCTTATTCATAAATCAACTTACGGGATTGACAAAAGCCGCAACGAATGTCCTAAATACGACAAACACTTTCTTTAGTAAATTTTCAAAGAAATTATTTGGCACCACTCTTAAATTTAAAGAGTTAGCTATTTCGATTGGTATATTGGCAGGAAGTTTATATATTCTTTCACAAGTTCCCTGGGACAAAATGAAATATGGCTTGGTGGGACTTGCCGCAGCAGTTGGATTGTTTGTCGCAGCTTATGGTGGTATTCAAGCCATAACAGTGATAGCGTCGAAGAAGCTTAACGGCGCCGAAGTAATCAAATCAACATTCAATCTTGCTGGATTAGCTGGTGGATTGGCTATAATGGCTGGAGCATTAAAAATTATTAGTAGCATTAAAGACGATGATATTTGGAGGGCAGTCGGTGTACTAGGATCTTTAATGGTCTTCTTAACAGCGTATCAAGGCGTATCAACTTTTATTAGTAAGATGCCTGGAAACAATAAGGCTAGAATGAACTTGGCTGGATTATCCGCAGGTCTTTTAGGCTTGATTGCTGCAGTTACTTTAATTAATAAAATGACGGAGCCACAATTACTAAAAGGCATAGTTCGAATTTCATCACTTTTAGTTATCATAACTGGTTTCCAAGTCATGATGGGGATGGCAGGCAATCTAACAGGCGGAAATAAATTTAAGATCAATTTATTAAGTATGTCAAGTGGTATTTTAGTACTAATTGGCGTCATGGCAATTCTTTCTGCGATACCATCTTCTGTCATAACTAAGGGGATTGGCAATTTAGCTATAATGGCTGGTGTACTTACAGGTATTGAAATTCTACTAGGACTCGCTGGGCGCCTAGGTGGCGGAATTAAATTTAGAACACATATTCTTTCTGTGCAATTAGGTTTAGTATCTATGGTGGGTCTAATAGCAATATTAGATGCTTTAGATAAGAAGGATGTTAATTTAGATAAAGCAATTAAAAATGTAGCTAAGATGGGTGGAGTAATTGCGGCTATCGAAGTATTGACCGCAGCGGCTGCAAGACTTGCTGGGGGTGCTAAGGTTCAAAGGATCTTGGGTGCAGTTGCTTTTACGATGTTATCCTTCACAGGAATTATTGGCATAATGGGTATATTTGATCGAATTGATCCATCAATTATGGATAATGGAATTAAGAATATTATTAAGATGGGTGCGGTTATATTAGCTATTGAGTATGTAACTGCATTAATTAGTAAAATACCTGGAACCACAAAAGGTGTCGGTGTAATGCTAGGTGTTGTTGGAGCAATTTTAGCTCTAACAGCTAGCTTAGCGTTATTAGCTGTGCCAGATCAAGAATCTTTAAGACAAGCGGCTATTTCATTATCTATAGCCGCAGCGGCTATCTCCGGAATGGCGGTTAGTTTTGGAATACTCAGCAAAGGACTCTTTTTAATTTCTGGTCATGTATTTGGACTATCGAAGATAGCTAAAATCATAGTAACTGGGTTTATTGCGCTTGGTTCAATTATGATTGCAACGATTGCATATTTTGGAATGATCAAGATGGCGTCTGGATTGATAGAATCTATTAAACCTGAAACCTTTCAAAAGTTTACAATTGCACTTGGTATGGTCGGGATTTTGGCCGCCGAATTTACACTACTATCTAAAATAGGTATGGGTAATATCGCAGGTCTAGGTCCTATATTTGCTGGTCTTGGAGTAGCTCTTGTTGGTACTGTCGTCTTATTCCATGCTATAAATAGTGTGTTAGATATTGTTAAAAACATTGATTGGGCAAGCTTTGGTAAGTTTGCCATTGGATTAGGTGTAGTTGGAGCGTTCGCTGTTGCTATGGCATTAATCGCCCCACAACTTATAGTCCTTGGTACAGGGGCTGGGTTAGCATTCAAAGGTATTGCTGTTGTGTCGGCCGGAATTATAGCTGGTATAATACAAGTAGGTTTAATTATAGCAGCATTTGCAGGACTATCTTATATGGCAGGAATGCTGAGTGATGCGAATGCAAAGATATTATTAAAAGGTATCGATCGTATGATCGAGATTGGCGAGGGTATCGGGCGATTCGTTGGGGCAATGGTTGGAGGTTTTAAGGCTGAGAGCCTTGCGTTAATTAGTCAAGGATTAACAGATTTTGTAAATACCTTTAAGGATGTTGATACAGAAGCTATAGCTGGTATTAAAACATTAGCTGAGGCAATGATCCTTATTTCTGGTAATGCATTTTTAGAAGGCATTCCAAAGCTTACTAATCTTTTCGGAAAGTCATCAATGGATGTATTTGCCGATGGAGTGGAATCATTAATTGATGTATTTAAGGATATTTCACCTGAGGATGCTAAAAAAGCTAGCAGTGTAATAGTCGCTTTACAACCAATGGCATCCGCCCTAAAAGACCTTGCTGACGCATCTAATAATATTCCGAATACCGGAGGTTTACTTGGTGGAATTCTAGGTAATAATGATATAGACGATTTTGGTGAACAATTAAAGAATTTCATTGGGGTATTTACATCCGGAGGACAAAGAGGCGGAACCCCTTTGACCACAGCTAACGTTACAAAGGCCGCGTCAACATTGGAAGCTCTTGTCCCTGCGTTCAAACATCTTAAAAGTATTGCAAAAGATTCGGATAAGATTCCAAATACGGGTGGCATTCTTGGATTCTTTATAGGTAATAATGACATCGATGATTTCGGAGTCCATTTAAATGAGTTTATAGTTGGGATGGCGTTAATCGATCCTGGAGTTGTGAAGACTGCGGCTAGTGCCTTAGAACAAATGGAGCCAATGGCTAAGAACCTTGGAGCGTTTGTGAAGGTTGCTAAAGATATTCCAGATAGTCCTGGTTTATTCATAGATAGCAACATGGAATCATTTGTATCTGATTTGAAGGGATTGGTTAATGAATTAAATTTATTAACGGTTGAATCAATTAGAAATGCGAGTGGTTATTTAATCACAATGTCAACACATATGGTTCCTGCGATTAAGAAATTCATAACACTTTCGGACGACTTAATAAAATTTCAAAATGGAAATACAAATTTAGTTGGGTTCGCAACTCAATTAAAAACTTTTACAGACATATTAGCCACCATAGATTTTAATGTTATACAATCTATGGTAGACGGTCTAAATAAACTTAATGGGTCCTCTAGTTTTGTTGGATCAAATATATTTAAAGAATCACTAGATAAATCAAAACCTTACATAAAAGAATTTGAAAAGTTAGGTGAAGATATTGTACTTGGATTAAGAAACGGCATTATAAGAAAACAAAATCTTCCAATAAATGCTATGACCAATGTCGCCAAGTCGCTTGAAACTGTAACTAGAGGAGCTTTAAGCATTAATAGCCCTAGTAAGGTCTTTGAAGAAATCGGAGGTTGGTTACCTGCTGGCCTTGGCAATGGTATAAAACGAAATATCAGCACTGCAGCTTTAGCTGGTATTAATATGTCAGAAGCTGTTATGAATGCTGTGCGAAATACTCTAGGCATCCATTCAGATAGCACAGAGACTATCGAAGATGGTCAACATTTTGTATCTGGTTTCGTTACTGGTGTTAGTTCTTGGGGCGACAAACTTAAAACAGAAGCTAAAAAGTTGGGTATAGCTATGCCTGCTATGACTGCTGAGGGAATCGAAGAAGGTGCCGAAAAGGTAGAAAGTTCTCTTACGACTATGTTTGGAAACGTTATAGATCTTCTATCCGGTGATACTAGCATTGAAGAATTTGCCAAGGAATTTAGTGAAAATCTTGGAACAAATCTTGGCACAAGTTTGACGGATGCTTATACATCAGCGTTAGATACTAGAGCAATTAGCGCGGCAGTTAGCGGAACATCAAAAGATGCATTCCAAGCATTTAAAGAAAGTATCGACTATCGTAAAGAGTACAATCTTATAACCTATGAAGAAGAATTAGCTGCATGGATTGCATTTTCTAAAAAGTATGCTGAGGGTACTGAAATCCGTATGAAAGCGGATAAAGAAATCGGACGTATACAATATGAAAACTCCATAAACTGGATTGATAAAGAAAAGTATTATAAACGACTAAGCTTACAAGAAGAGTATGATGCGTGGGGTCGTGTTCAAGCAAGATACAAAGAAGGACACGAATACCGAATGCGTGCAGAACGTGAGTTATTTAGACTCAAAGAAGAGATAAGGCAACTAGAGTATCGAGCTGCAATGGACGCGATAGAAGAAGAAAAGTATTATGGACGTTTAAATCTTAACGATGAGCTTAAACAGTTAAAAGCTTTAGCTGCTAATTATGAAGATCTTTCAGATGAACGAAAACAACTTAATCGGGATATATTCCAAGTCGAGAAAGATTTGCGTGAGGAAAATCTAAGATACGAAGAAGAACTTATGGCCTTAGAACAAGAGCGAAATGATAAACGTACTAAATTGGCCGACGACTATTATGCTAAAGAAAAAGAGATAAAAGATAAATTAGCTCAGGACATAAAATCTTTGAATGATGAATACGATAATGCACTACAATCAAGAATCTCAAGTTTATATTCCACACATGGGTTATTTGATGCAGTTGAAAAACCTCAGAATGTTCGAGGATTCGATCTAATTAATAATCTTGAAGATCAAGTTATGGAATTCGATAAATGGCAAAGCAGTATTACAGAACTGAGTGGTCGTGGGATTAATGAAGGTTTAATCGAAGAATTACGAGCTATGGGTCCAAAATCTTTAGCACAAATAAGAGCTTTAAACCGTATGAGTCAACCAGAATTAAAAAGATATTCAACACTCTGGCAGAAGAAAAATACTGAGATTCGAGAGCAAGCAATTGACGAATTAAGTGGATTACGCAAAGATACAGACTCTGAAATTAAGAGTTTAACTAAAGCTGCCAAATCTGAATTAAAAACTTTAAATAATGAATGGGAAGATGCATTAGATGCGTTAAATAAAGAAAATAAAAAGCAATTAGCAGATCTCGAAAAGCGATGGTCAACTAGTTTAGGATCTATAACATCCAACGGCATGAAGATCATACGACAATTTAGACTTGACTGGTTCGGTGAAATCGCTGCCATGATAAGTGATACACAGCAACAAATGAGTGAACTACAAAAAGCTACACAGATAAGTAAGGTTAAACAGGCTAAAAGTGTTGCTAGTGCAGCAGCAGTTGGCACGGCAATAGGCGCAGGTCTTGGTGGTGGATTAGGAGCAGCGGCTGGTGCAGTTATAGGTGTAGCGGGTGGATTAGTAAAGAATGTTTTAAACGTCATGAAAAAAACTGCTAAAACTAATTCTCCATCGAAGGAAACAATTTGGATAGGTGAAAATATAGGCGAAGGACTTGTGGTTGGATTACGCAATCTTTTCAGCTCAGTCAAAAATGAAGGTGCTAGTATTGGTCAAACAGCTTTGGATTCAATAGCTCAATTTGTTAAAGAGATTCCAGAGTTACTTGATGATACAAATGAATTTACTATCGAACCCGTGTTTGATTTATCGAATGTTTCGTCTGGAATGAGTTCTTTATTGGGAATTAGACCTACATTAGAAGCAACTACAACCAGACAATTGATACCAATCTCAGATAATCAAAATGGAAATACTTTACTGTTAAATGACATCCGAAGTATTCTAAATGAATTAAATAATAATCAAGAAATGGATTTAACGGGCGTGTTAACTATTGAAATGGTAAACGATCGACGCGAAGTTGTCAAGGTGGTACAAACAGAGGTTAAAGATATATTAAGGAGGGCGAGCCGATGATCGGCATCTATGATAAAAATAGTAATTTAATTACTCATCTAGTCGAAACGGCTCTTCTTCGACTAGATAGTACTGAAATAAAGAACAAAACTTTGGATGGTCAATGGCATATTCAAACAATTGGCACTTCTGCTATGATATTAGATGTCACTGCGCATTTAACATTATCTGAAAAGCGAACTTTAGACTTAATTAAAAGTTTGAATGATCAGTTGAATGTTCGATTTGATGGAGAGTCATTTATTGGAATAATTGATGGGCAGCCTAGTTATGATCGTCAAGCCTTTCCAATTGGACCAATGTTTAAAGTAACTTTTAAGTTATTAGTGTTGTCTAAGGGGGTTGACGAATGAAAAGTATTTCTGAAGATCTATCCAATAAAATTAAGACCCTCTTACAAACGCCTGCGAATAATGCAGATCCAAAAATGTCCATAACGGTTGTTCGTGCTAAGGATACAGTTATGGATAACACTTACTGGACTACCGAGGTTATTAGGACGAAAGAAGGGCTAGGCGACCTAAGTGTCGCTGCCCGTCGACTAAAACCTTATGGTGGTCCAGATAGTCTTTATAATATTTATGTGGATAATGGAGTTGTCAAAACCGCAATTAGAGCCTATCCAGATTATCAGAAAGATGGATGGCAAGACCAATTTGAGTTAGGCGCGGGGACAGCATGTGCTATTTGCTTTGATGGATACTGGGAATTGTATAAGAAAAAATGGCAGATGGTGACCTCCGAAAAACCTTGGATATTTTGGGTTACCGGTGGTGTCTTATATACGCAATATTGGGATGACGTTACAACAAAGTTAGAATTAGCTACAGGAGTTAATAGGGTCAAAGCTATTCGAGGTTGGAAGAACGCAATCTTTCAAGAAATCGATCAAGGAGTAATGGTTTCTTATATTAAAACCGATGGTAAAATTTATTATAGAAATTATTGCTGGCAAAGTGATGATTCTTTTGCTTGGGGAAATGAACGTCAATTAACCGATTTTGATTCCACGTATTCGACCCATAATATGTTTATCACAACTGACTATCGTATGGGTATAATAGCAGAAAATACTGCTGGTGAAATATCTTGGATAATAACCACAAGGGCTTGGGCGGGAATGGCTTCACCTATGGAAAACATAGCAACTTCTGTTCAAGATATAACTATAGATATTATCCCAATTGAATATCATGAAGGATACACAGATGAACATATTTCAACAAGTATTTCCGATATAGAATTAAATGTATGTCCATTTGACTTTGATATATCTCAAGTAATAATTACTTTGGCAAAAAGAATAAGTGATCATCAAATTAAATTAGTATTTTCACATAGTTTGTTAAATGTGGAACAATCAACAAATTATTTTGCTATAGTTAATAAGACGATCGATTATTTAGAATATGGAGATTCGGATAAAGAAATAATTATAAATACAATTGAATCATTGCCTTCGGTTGGTGTATATACCGTAAATTATACTGGTGAAATAATAAAAGTATCAATAACAGCATGTTGTAATCCAAGATTACCATCATTTACAGTAGACGCTGTAGGAGATCCGCCCGAGCATAATATTTATATAAATACTAGTATCGTAATACCAACTTTTATTGTCACACAAGTTTACTATTCATCGGTATCTTCTCCAATAGAAAATTTAAATACTAGTATAACCGATATAACTTTAGTAGTAACACAGGTTGGCAATAATCCATTATAGAGAGGTGTAATTTATGGAAGTAAAACAAAATGTTAATATACATAATAGATTTGACATTGAGGTTATGAATATTAAGACAAATGAAATAAAAAAGTATACAGCATATAATATTATTTTGGACCAAATGTGGACAAGACTTTGCGGAGGTAGTGTTTATTTTGTAAATATACATTTCGGAACTGGAACTGGTACGCCATCACCAGAAAGAACAACTTTATTTACATTTTTAGGAACAAAAGCAGCTGTTGATGAAGAACTTATAAAAGCTATACCATTATCAAGTTGGAAAAGAAAAATAGTTTTAAACCCTGAAGAATATGTAGACAGTATTATAACAGAAGTTGGTATTGCTTTTAGCGGTGCAACTCCTGCTTTAGTAACTCATGCAATGCTAAAAGATAGTGAAGGTAATCCAATTTCTATTCTAAAAACTGATACCGATGTTGTTACTATTTATGCTACAGTATTTGTAACACTTAATGAATCACCATATGAAAATCTAATATATTCAGGATTACCCAACAATAATTTACTTATTAACCATCTGATTGGTGGTTCCGCTTTTCCAAGTACTACTCTTTCTTTAATGGAAATACTAAATCCTTACGCCAACCCAGGTAACGCTTCATCGGTATGGGTGAGCGATGTGACTAATAAAAAAAGAAAAACAAATGTCGTTAGGTTTGGGGTAACAAATGGAAACGGTAATGTGAAGGTGATTGGGTCTCCTAATCTGTTCGCGTTGGAATTACCACAAGATGGCGTATTCACAGGACAGCCATATTCGGGAGTCCCAATAGGTATTGGTGATGGGGTACAAAAAAAGTGGACATTGCCATCAATGAACATTCGACAATCTAGTTTGATAATTAAGGTAAATGATGATATTAATGAAAATATTATTAAAATCTATAAATATACATATCCTGTACGAATTGCTACTTCACTACCAGTGCCAGCAGGTAATGGAGATGAAGTAGCCTTAACCCCTGATGGCTTAATAATGGCAGTAGCACATTCTACTTCTCCTTTTATAACAACTTATGATTGGTCGGACGGTGTTTGGGTTAAACGACCAAATCCAGCATCATTACCT
>ENA-UOOR01000558-UOOR01000558.1-fermentation-metagenome-genome-assembly--contig:-NODE-558-length-52017-cov-7.310515_pt1 | contig 52017 bp, 35 predicted proteins | sample MGYA00245780_ERZ724029 | MGnify/ENA primary metagenome ERZ724029 (study PRJEB28704, sample SAMN03018315) | fermentation metagenome | biome: anthropogenic terrestrial biome; feature: soil; material...
CACGTCCGGATCTGTGGGGGGAGCGGGGTGAGAGCCCCGCTCCTACCCGGCGGGAGGAGGGCCGAGGTCCGGGAGGATTCCATGACACCGCTTGCGCGCCCGAAGCCTCTCGGAGTCCAGCGCTCGCCCAGCTGGTTTGGCCCCGACCTCTTGATTTCTCCAATCAATCGGTAATCCAATTGGCCCTCGAGCTGTCTGCCACCGAAGCCCGGGGGCTTTCCACCAGCGCGAGGAGTGTGCCGTGAACGAGCTGATCGTCAGCTACTCAGGAGTCCGAGGAGTCTGGGGCGAATCGCTGACCTCGGAGGTCGCGCGTCGCTACGGGCATGCGTTCGGGCGGATGGTGGTCAAGCGCCATGGCATTGGGGGGACGCTGCTGATCGGCCGGGACACGCGCGCCTCGGGGCCGGCACTGCTCGAGGCGATGATCGACGGCCTGGCGCCTCACGGCCTTCGGTTCATCGACCTGGGCATCGTCCCGACCCCGACGCTGCAGTTCGCGATGAAGCCCTTTGCTGCCGCCGGCGCGGTGGTGATCACCGCGAGTCACAACCCGCGACAGTGGAATGGCTTCAAGTTCTTCTTCGGGCCGGACAACACGGTGCTCGACGCGGCGGAGACCCGCGAGCTGATGGAGACGATCTCGGGTCTGGACCGTCTGCCGGATTCTTTCGAGCGGCCCGAGGTGATGGACGCCCACGCCGAGGCGGTGCGGCTGCACCTGGAAAAGGTCCTCGAGCAGGTTGATGGGGAACGCATTCGCGACCGGCACTTCCGCGTCGCTATCGACTCGGCGAGGGGCGCGGGCGCGGAGCCGACGCCCAGGTTGCTCGAGCGGCTCGGCTGCGAGGTCGTGCCGGTGCTCTCCTCGCGCGAGTCCGAGCCCATTCCCGAGAACCTGACCGAGCTGCGACAGGCTGTTCGCGACCGGCGCTGCGACCTCGCCTTCGCGCAGGATCTGGACGCGGACCGGCTCGCGCTCGTCACCGAGCAGGGGCTCGCTCCGGGGGAAGAGCTGACGCTCGTCCTCGTGCTCGATCACTTGTTGAAGCGCTTCGGCGAGGGCAGCCGGCTGGTGGTGAAGAACGCCGTCACGACCCGCGCCGTGGACGAGCTCGCCGCGCGCTTTGGCGCAACGCTCGTGGAGACGCGGGTGGGCGAGGTGAACCTGTCGCGGGCGCTGCTGAAGGCGGTGCGCGAGGGCCACACGGCCTTCGGAGGCGAAGGCAACGGCGGGGTCATCTTCCCTGCGGTCGGTCTGGGGCGCGACAGCTTGCTGGGCATCGCCATGGTGCTCGAGCGCTTGTCGCAGGACGCGCGGCCGCTCTCCGCGCACCTCGCCGAGCTGCCGCGCTACGCGATGGTCAAGGAGAAGGCGCAGTTTGACCCGACGCTGGATCTGGAGGCGCTCTACCGCCGCGTCGCCGAGGCGTTTCCCGGCGGCGTGGAGAACAGGCTCGACGGCATTCGCGTGCGGTTCAGGGACGGGACCTGGGTCGGTGTCCGGCCGTCGAACACCGAGCCCATCGTCCGGTTGATTGCCGAGTCACCGTCGGCAAGCTGGGCGCAGGAGGCGGTCGAGAGGCTGCGCTCCCTGACCGATTCGGTGCGCAATCGGTAGTCGCCGCACTCATCGCGCGACCGGGGTGAGGGCCCAAACGACCGCGCGTCGCCTCTCCGCGGGGCGACAGGCGCGCCACTGGGCCCGGCGTGCTTCGAATCGAGAGCCTGCGAGCACGCCGCCCGAGAGCGGGTCGCGGACAGGAGCGGCTGCTACAGGGCCGGGCTGTTCGCCCGGCGCGCCACGCTCGAGATCGACGCGGCGACCGCTTCCACGTCGAGCGGCTTCGCCAGGAACGTCGCATCGCCGAGCTCAGCGCTCGCCTGACGGATCGCCGGGTTTGCGAACGCAGAGACGACGATGATCGGACAGGTGAGGCCGGCCTCTCTTGCCTGGCGGGCGACCTCGAGGCCGTCGCGGCCGGGCATCCGCACGTCGGTGATGATCACGTCCGGTCGGATGCGGCCAGTGACGCTGCGGTGGGATACCTCCACGTAGTCGCCAAGCTCGAAGCCGTCTTCAAGCTCGACCACGTCATGGCCCTCTTGCTCGAGCGTCTGTGCGAGCAGAGCCCGGAGATCGTCGTCGTCTTCGGCGATGAGCACGCGGAGGCGATGGGCGGGCAGGTTGGAGGTTGTGTCCATGGTGTCTCTGAGCGATCCGGCGCTTTCGGCTGCACTCTCACCATGGAAAAACACGCCGCGCGCGGGAGGCGTTCCCCGGGAATCGCGGATCCGCGACGGGCTCTTGGCTGGCGGCTTTGTGCGCTGGCAAGCCTCGCGCCGCACGAGCTTCGCGGGCTCGCTGAGGTCGGGGCCCGAAGAGCCGTCGAGAACCTCTTCGACCATTCCGTTCCGCTCACCGGGAGCGGAGTCGAAGGGCCCCTGTTGTTCATGCCTCAGACGATTTCGACAGCTTCTGAGCCGGAGCGGCCAAGGCTCGGAGGCCCCGAACCTCGCCGTTTGGAGGCGCGGGCGCGGTCGTCAGCGGCCCGAGCCCGTCGAGAAGCGCTGGGCAAAGGCAGGGTGCGGCGCTCAGACCCCGCGACCGCGCGCGGGGTCTGCGCGACGAGGGTCGCGAGCGCCGTGCTTCAGGTCCGCCTAGAACTCGGGCCAGAGGTCGATTTCGGAGGTGACGTAGCCGTGCGGCGGCGGGACGGCGTGGTTGTCGCCGCTCTCCCACTCAGCCTGCGAGACGTCGATGTGCGGCTCGTCGCTCCAGGGGCCGCGGACGATCTTGAAGGGCAGGCCGACGGGGAGGTTTGCCTGGAAGCTCCAGAAGCCGCCCTCGGCGTTGAAGGTCATTCGCTGAGCGGTACGCCAGTCGCCCAGGTATTCGCTCGCGCCGGCGAGGTAGAGCGCGTGGCCCATCCCAGCGTCGTAGTGGGCGCGAACCACCGCGGTGACCGGCGCGAGGTGGGCCTCGGCGCGCGCGAGCTCGCCGGCTTGGATGATGAGCGTCAGCGCGCTCGACGCGATCGAGTGGCTGCTGGTCATCAGCATCAAGCTGAAGAGGTGCTCGCCGGCCGGCACCATCGCGCTGAGCTTGCCCTGCGCGTCGGTGACGCCGAGCAGGTTGCCCGCGTGCCAGTCGCCCAGGTAGACGCCGACGTTGCCGTAGGGCGCCGAGACCATCCGGTCGCCCTCCCAGCGGTCGGCGAGCACCGAGAGCTCGACGGCGCCGAAGTCCTCGAGCGAAGCCAGGGCGACCTCGAGCTGCAGCGGGATGGGATCGACCGTGCCGTCGACCGTCCAGGACAGCTCGCCCGTCAGCCGCTGGGCCCCTACGGCGGTGTCGAGCTTCAGGGCATAGCTGGGGCCGCGCTCGAGGCAGCAGACTGGCGCGTACGCGCGCGCTCCGTCGACATAGACGAGCACCTGCCCATAGTCCTGGCCGTCGGCGTACAGCCTCGCTTGCTTGCCGGCGAGCGCCTGCGCCTCGATGCCCTCGGGCAGCGCGAAGGTGACCTCGGCGCTCCACGTGCGCCGCTCGACCCAATAGAAGCCGTTGAGGTCGTTGAGGTGGATGATGAGCGCGCGCCCCGGCTCGAGCGGGATGTTGCGGCCGTCGCGGTCCCAGCTCTGGTCGCCGTCGTCGTCGCCGTAGTTCTCGCGCCAATCGCCGCGCACGTCGAACTTGAAGCTCTGCTCGCCCTCGCCGGTGTCCACCTCGGCGAGCCACTCGTTGTCGGCGACCAGCCGCATCGCGGTGCTGCCCCAGCCGTTCATCGTTCCGCGCACGTGCAGGGTGGCGAATCGAGAGGCGTAGGTCGAATCGAGCGAGGATTCGGCCGCTTTGCCGAGCCGGTCCTCGGGTGCGCCACAGCCGCCGAAGAGCACGAGCCCCAGCGAGAGCAAGGCAAGACAGGTTGCCGACCGCTTCATGAGGACCACCTCCGCGAGGAAGGCGCACCTTGTACTACATGCTCGACGGGCGGGCAATCGGTCCTCGGCCGTCCGCCGCTCGGGCGCGCCTGGAAAACCCCGGCGCGCGGTGGGGCGTCGCCCAGGGCCGACTTGAGAACTTTTCGCAGTTGGCGTCTAGATGCGCCCGCGGGCGGGGCGCGACCAGGTTTCATCACTCCCTCAACAGCAAAGAAACCAGCTTGCGGATTGCTCATGCGAATGTGTGAGAGGTGCGCGAGGACGCAGCAGACCTGCTGCGAGAAGGCCACGGTGCGCTTGACCCACGGGGACATCGAGCGCATCGGGCAGTACTTCCCTGTTCCCGACTTCAGCCAAAACGCCGACACCTCGGCGTGGGAGGCCGACACCGCAGACCCGCTGTTCAGCGCCGCCTTCGTGCGCCGCGACTGCCCGGTCGTGAGGCGCACCTCGCGCGGATGCTTCTTCCTTTCGGACAACGGCTGTGTCCTGGCTCTAGGGGTTCGGCCGCTCATCTGCCGGCTCTACCCGATGAGCTACTGCGAGCGAGGTCTCGAAGGGCCCATCGCTCCCGGCAACGGCTACTGCCCGCCGCCCTCGGGCCCCGAGGTGCTCGCCGAGCTGGAGATGGCTGACCAGGACCAGCTTCGGGCCTGGCACCGCCAGCTCTACGAAGAGCTGCGCGCCGACTACCGCGGCGGGTGCGACGACGGCCCGCGCCGCGGGCGCCCGAGAGCGGCCTGACCCGGCCGCGGGCGGCTCCCTCACGCGCGGCCATCCGCTCGCTCGGCTCATCGAGGCGCTGTTCTGGCCCCAAGGCCCGGCGCGCCGGGCCTCGCCTCCTTGAACCGCGTCTCCCCGGCCCGTATCCTGCCAGCCTTCCTGTTCACCGGACCGCTGCGCGGGCGGCATCGGCTCTCGGGGGTTCGACTCATGTCTCCAGAGACCATCACCTGGATTTGGCTCGTCGGAGGCGTCGCCTTGATGCTCGCCGAGCTCATCGTCCCGGGCGCGGTCGTCATCTTCCTGGGCGCGGCGGCCGTGCTCATCGCCGGCGCGCGCGGGCTCGGGCTCATCGAAAGCCTGATGAGCTCGTTTACCGCCTGGTTCGTGCTCTCCTTGGCGATGGTCATCGGCCTGCGCGGCATCGTCGGCCGCTTCTCGAGCGCCGAGAAGAGCGTGCAGCCGACCGACGAGGACCTGGACAGCTTCGGCAAGATCGTCGAGGCCATCACCGCGGTCGGCAGCGAAGATCAGTCGGGCCGCGTGCGCTTCCAGGGCTCTTCGTGGCCGGCTCGTAGCCTGAAGGGCACGCTCGAGCCGGGCGGCCGCGCCCGCATCGTCGACCGGGAGAACCTGGTCTTTCTCGTGGAGCCGGTCGCCGACCCGCTTCCGAAGCAGGGCGAGTCTTCAACCCCAATCAAAGGAGGGAGCTGATGTTCACCGCCTTTACCGTCTTTGTTCTGGTGGCGCTCGTCATCTTCTGGAAGATGTGCGTCGTCGTCCCCATGCGCGAAGCGTTCGTCAAGGAGCGCCTGGGAAAGTTCGCCGGCATCCTGCCTCCCGGCCTGCACTTCATGATTCCGTTCCTCGACCGCATCGCCTACCGGCATGAGATGCGCGAGCAGGTGCTCGACATCCCCGCCCAGAGCTGCATCACCCGCGACAACATCCAGGTCGAGGTCGACGGCCTCGTCTACCTGAAGGTGATGGACGCAGAGAAGGCCAGCTACGGCATCCAGGACTACCGCCGGGCCTGCGTGAACCTCGCCCAGACCACGATGCGCGCCGAGATTGGCAAGCTGACCCTCGACAACACCTTCTCCGAGCGCGAGACGGTCAACGAGCAGATCGTGCGCGAGATCGACAAGGCCTCCGAGTCCTGGGGCGTCAAGGTGCTGCGCTACGAGATCCGCAACATCACCCCCTCGGCGAACGTCATCGACACCCTCGAAAAGCAGATGGAGGCCGAGCGCCAGAAGCGCGCCAAGATCACCCTGGCGACCGCGGGCAAGGAGGCGCTCATCAACCGTTCGCAGGGCGAGAAGCAGGAGGCGGTCAACCTCTCCGAAGGTGCGCGCCAGCAGCGCATCAACGAGGCGACCGGCCGGGCCCAGGAGATCACCCTGCTCGCCGAGGCGACCGCGCGGGGCATCGAGCGGGTCGGTCAGGCCATCGGGCGCCCGGGCGGCGAGACGGCCCTGAAGATGCGGATCATCGAGCAGTACCTCGAGGAGCTCGGCCGTATCCTCAAGGAGTCGAAGGTCTCGGTGGTCCCCTCCGACCTCGCGAACATCAAGGGGTTCTTCGAGGGCATGAGCCGCGTCGGCGCCGGCATGAGCGGTCCGCCCGCGCCCCCGCGCCCCAAGCCGGTGCCCGCCAAGACGCTGTGAGCCGGATCCCGCGAACCCTTTAGCGAACGAGGTTTTCGATGAACGTCTTCAATTTCATCGTCTGGGCGATCATCTTCACCGTCCTCATCTGGAAGTTCATCGCGTCGATCCGCATGGTGCCGACGCGCAAGGCCTACGTCGTCGAGCGGCTCGGCCGCTACCGCGCCACCCTCGGCGCCGGCTTCCACGCGCTGCTGCCGTTCCTCGACAAGGTCGTCTACATCCAGGATCTGCGAGAGCAGACCCTCAACGTCCCGCCGCAGGAGTGCTTCACCTCCGACAACGTCAAGGTCCACGTCGACGGCGTGATGTACATCAGCGTCGTCGACCCGGTGAAGGCCAGCTACGGGGTCACCGACTACGTCTTCGCCGCCGTACAGCTCGCGCAGACGACGACCCGCTCGGTCATCGGGACCCTTGAGCTCGACCGCACTTTCGAGGAGCGCGACCTCATCTCCTCCAAGGTCGTCGAGGAGGTGAGCCAGGCGGGCGAGTCCTGGGGCATCACCGTGCACCGCTATGAGATCAAGGGCATCGCCACCCCGCACACCGTGCGCAACGCGATGGAGCAGCAGGTGACCGCCGAGCGTGAGCGCCGCGCGCTGGTCGCCAGCTCCGAGGGCGAGAAGCAGAGCCGCATCAACCGCTCCGAAGGCCAGAAGATGGAGCTCATCAACAAGTCCGAGGGCGAGATGCAGCGGCGCATCAACGAGGCCGAGGGCCGCGCCGCCGAGATCGGCGCGATCGCCGAGGCGACGGCGCTCTCGATCGAAAAGATCGCCGACGCCATTTCCCAGGCCGGCGGCGAGCAGGCGGTCCGCATGCAGCTCACCGAGACCTACCTGCACCAGCTTTCGAACCTCGCCAACCCGGGCACCAGCGTGCTGCTGCCGGCCGACCTGACGCGGCTCGACGCGCTGATCGATTCGATTGGCCTGGGCTACGAGGGCCAGGCTCCAAGGCGCGAGCGGGCCGCGGGCTGAAGCCCGCGCGCAACCCGTAGCGAGAAGAGGCCTTCTCTTTCCAGGCAGGCCTCTTCGCCTCCGAGATTGAGTCGCCTCGCCGAGAAACATCCGGCCAGGCACCGGCGAGAGTCTCCCGGACGCAGCTCGAGCAGAAGCAGGGGGCCCGAGGGGCAGTGGCGGCTTTCTCACTTATCCGCTCTCTTGCCCGAGCGAGCCGCGAGGGCTCGGGCATGGCCGGGCAGGTCCAGGCGGCTTCGGGAAAAGACAGAGCGAGCCCGAGGGCAAGGCCGGCGCGCCAAGCGACCTCGCCCGGTCGCTGACGGCGATGCCAGATCAGCCCGACGCCCCCGACCATGAACACATCGCCTTCGGGCGAGGCATAAGCGTCCTGCAGCGAGTTGGTGGTCATCCCCACCGCTTCCTTGCGCCACTGGACGGCGACCCGGTGATACAGCTCGCCCGCTTCGCACAAGGCCCAGGCGTCGCCGCCGCGCACGGCCAGGCTGTTGATCGACTCCATCGAATAGGTGTTCTCGATCTGCCAGGTGCCCTGGATGCGGTGGAACAGCGCGCCCGAGAAGAGGCGGCTGAGGAAGATTTTTCGCTGTCGGCGCCCACCCAGACCGACGTGAAGTCGTGCCCGTTGCACCCGGGCACCATCTCGGTCGAGAAGGTGCCACCCGCGGTCTTCCTCACCGCAGCGCACGAGCCGCCGACCGCCCAGACCTCGTTCGAGTTGCCGGAGATGTCGCTGTACACAGGGCTGGCGATAACCGCGCTGGGCACCGCCGACGCTATCATCGAGAACCGCAGCCTGGAGGCGGGGGCCGATTCGCCGCAGGCCGCCCGTGAGCTCGGCCACCAGACTGGCGAAAAAGGCCGTACAAGGCCGGTGCCTGCTGGCTCGAACCGACCGGGAGGACTCACGATGCGCGGACCGGCTATGGCAGGCGCTCTGTTGGCGGGACTCGCGATGTTGCTTGCTGGCTGTCGGGGCGCAGGAAACGCGGTCGCCGACGCAGCGCTCAACACCGCGATTGCCGCGACCTACTCCGGCGTCAGGCGGGCGAATGGCGAGTGCTACAGCCCCTGCCTGCCCAAAACCCGCTGCAACCCGTCGACCGGACTCTGCGATCCGCTTCCTTGCCGGGGCCAATGCCAGCAATGGGAGCGCTGTGACGAGTCGGGGCTGCTCCCGCGGTGCGTGCCTGCGAGCGACGCGCCGTTCAACCTGTCCGATCAGGCCCCGCAGCCGGCGCGCTGACGCGTCGGCTCTCGGGCGCGGGGCGCCTCGGTTTCGGGGTCATGCCCGGCGAGGCAAGGGGCCGAGAAAGCCGGCCTGCGTGCGGGCCGCCGGAAGTCGCCCGAATCTGCCCAGCCCTTCGACGGGCAGATCGCCATGCGCCCCAACCAGCCTGCGAACGATAGCTAAGGGTTCCGGGCCAAGCCCGGGCTGTCGATTGCTCGACCGGCGGCCGGTTGCTCAGCGCTGGAAGTCCGAGGCGAGCTGCAGGCGAAGCTGCGCGGCTATCTCGCTCGCCGTCCAGAGCCGGCCCCGGCCGATGCCCGGGCAGAAGGCCGCGGTCCTGGCCCACGCCTCTTCGCTCATGTTCTCGAGCCAGAAAGGCCAGGTGCGGCACTGGGTCGGGCGCGCTTGGTAGGCCGTACAGCCGTTCGGACCGAGGAGCGCACAGGCCTGACTGCCCGGCGCGTCCATCAGGTAGTGGCGGCCGTCGATACGCGCGCAGTAGCGGCTGACGAGCACCGAGGGCGCAATGCCCAGGAACGCGGCAAGCCGGAGACGGTCCTGCAGGGGAAGAATGACGTACCCGGCGTCGCCGTGCGTGACGCAGCAGCAGCCGCGCTTGCAGCACTCGAAGCGCACGCCGTCCTTCCACCAGGCGTTCGTTTGGTCGTGCGCTATCTGCTCGAGAAACCGTTCCACGGCTTTGGTCATCCGGGTCTCCAAGAGAGCGCCGAAAGTAGTGCGCTCGCACCGCGATGACGAGCAGTTCCTGCCTGGCAGCACGGCGGCAGAGCGAGGGGTGTCTCCCACGCCAGGGCGTCTCTAGCTTGATGCTTGATTCGAGGTGGCGGGCCGGTTCAGACCGGCTTGCCCGGGCGTTCGGGGCCGTGACTGGCCGGGAGGAGGTGGCGGATGGGGAGCGGAAGGCCGTCAATCGCCAAGCGTCAACGCGAGCTCAAGCTTATCGAAAAGCGCAAGCAGAAGGCCGAGCGCCGCGCCCAGCGTCGCGAAGAGGCCAAGCAAAAGGCCGGCGACGACATCGTCTTCGACGTCTCCGAAATCCAGAGCGTCCCGGAGACCTGATTCTCGGTTCGCGAGGGGTGACTCGGTACGGGCGGCCGTCTCAGGACTCGCTCGCGCGGCGGGCCAAACCACCGCAACGGCCATGGCGGCAGCTCTCCTCTTCGGCCTTGCGCTCGTTGGCCTGCACGGACGGCTGCGCGCCACGGCCGGACAGAGACGGGCCGTCCGCCGGCCGAGCGATTGCGCTCGAAGGCGCCAGGTCCGCGCGGCGTCTCCCGGACCGGCCCTACATTCCCTGCAAGAGCGTGGTGAAAGGGGGCGCAAGGTGGCCAGGCCGCTTAACGAGCTCAAAAACAAAATCGTCGCCGTCACCGGCGCCTCGAGCGGGGTCGGCCGCGCCATCGCCGAGGCCTTCGGGGCCCAGGGCGCCAGGGTCGCGCTCATCGCGCGCAACCAGCAGGCGCTCGAGCACGCCGCCGACGAGATCCGCAGCCGCGGCGGGCAGGCCCTGGTGCTGCCGCTCGACGTGGCCGACCCCGAGGCGCTCCAGCGGGCCGCCGCCGACGTCGTCGCGACCTGGGGCCACATCGACATCTGGATCAACAACGCGATGGTCACCGTCTTCTCGCCGGTGAAGGAGATGACCCCCGAGGAGTACCGGCGGGTCATGGAGGTGAACTACCTCGGCACCGTCTACGGCACGCTCGCAGCCTTGCGCCACATGCTCAGCCGCGACGAGGGCGTGATCATCCAAATCGGCTCGGCGCTCGCCTATCGCTCCATCCCGTTGCAGAGCGCGTATTGCGCCTCGAAGGCCGCCATCCGCGGCTTCACCGACTCGCTGCGCTCCGAGCTGCTCCACGACCGCAGCAAGGTCAAGCTCACCGAGCTGCACCTGCCGGCGGTGAACACGCCGCAGTTCGAGGTCGCCCGCAACAAGGTCGGGGTCCGCCCGCAGCCGATACCGCCCATCTACCAGCCCGAGGTCATCGCCCGCGCCGCGCTTCACGCGGCACTCCATCCCACGCGCGAGATGTGGGTCGCCGGCTCGACCTTCAAAGCGATTCTCGGCCAGAAGGTCATCCCCGGCCTGCTCGACAGGTACCTGGCGAAGGCGGGCTATTCGGGCCAGATGACCGAGACAATCCTGCCCGAGCAGCGGCCCGACAACCTCTGGGAGCCCGTGCCGGGCGACCACGGCGCGCACGGCGCCTTCGACTCAGAGGCCCGCGCGCGCAGCGCCGAGGTCTGGGCACGCACCCACCGCGGCGCACTCGCGGCGAGCGCGGCCGCCGCCGCGATCTCGATCGCCGGCGCGCTGCTCGGCTACAGGGCCCTGCGGTCATGAGAGCGGCGCGCGTGGCGCTCGAGGCCGGCGCCGCCGGGACCCTCGCCGTCAGCGGGCTCGCCAAGCTCGAGCGAATGCTGCTTGGCCGCGCGCCGGTCTACTCGCCAAGCCTCATGGCGGTGCGCCTGTCGCGAAAGCTCATCGGGCGCAGGCCGACGCGCGAAGTGCGCGAGACCGCCGGAACGCTGATGCGCTGGTCCTATGGCCCGGCTCTCGGCATCGGCTTCGGCCTGGCGAGGCCGTCGCTGCCGCAGGGGCCGCTCGCGCGGGGCGCGCTGCTTGGCCTGGCGGTCTTCGGCTTTGAGCTCGGCGTGCTGCCGCGGGTCGGCGCGACACCGCGACTGAGAAGCTGGTCGCGGTCCGAGGTCGCGCTGCTGCTCGCGCACTCGCTCGCGTACGGGCTGGTCACCGAGCTCGCCTATCAGAGGTTCTCGGCCCGTCAGCCCTTCCGGCCGAAGGTGAGCGCGGGGTTCTACGAGCGCGAATCGCCCCCGCTGCGGCCCGTGAGCGATCGGCCGGATGTTCGCGGATAAGGCGCGCACCGGCGATGCCGCGGTCGACGTCTCTGCCGAGTCGCACGGCTACCGCGGCGAACGCGCCACGGCGTCGAGCCCCGCGATCCGCGCGAGCGGCGCCACCGGCGCGGGCTCGAGCTCGGTGACGCCAAGGACGAGCCCCTACCCAACGCGCTCGTGCAGGCGCTCGACGTCGCGGAGGACGAGCGTCAGGTGGGCGCGGAAGCAGGCGGTCGCTCGGCTCGATTCGGGCGCTCCGGCCGTCCCCAAGACGTTGGGGCCTCGGCATGAGAGCTCCCGACACGGTTGCGCTACTGCTTGATCAACCAATCCATCGCGTCCGTTTCGTCTTTTGCGAAGTAGAGCTCGCGCGAAACGAGCCGGGCCATCACGCGCTTGAAGCCGGTCAGCCCGATGATCGCCGAGCCGCGCAGCACCTCCGAGGTCGCGTCGCGAAACTCACGCCACTTCGCGGTCACCTTCTCGGTCGTCTGCGCGTCGCAATAGGTCAGGAAGAGAAGGGAGCCCTTGGGGTGGCTTGCGGCGAGGATCTCATCCTTACACCGCCCGATAGCGGCGATGTACTGGTCCTCGGGCATCCCCGTGAACTCACCTACGAAGATCTTCTGGCCCTGATGGTCGATCCAGCGAGTTCCCATTGTTGCCCCGGTGCTTGGTTGTCTGGAACGGATTCGACACAAGCATTGAGCGCAACTCGATCTCGGTGGGTCAAGTTTCGTTCCCTGGCTCTCGGCTGGTTCACGTCATTCCGCGTCGCTGCCGCGGGACACGACCGGCCGCATGCGCGGAGAGGAGCCGCCTCCGCCGCTCCTCAGGCAGGTACTTGACCGCCTCTCTGATCGTGACCCCGGAGGCGCGCGCCGCGCGGGGCTCGAGCCAGTCGGCGACCGCATTGGGGCGCTTCTTCGACGCCGCGCGCAGGACCCAGCCGATGGCCTTGCGGACGAAGAACTCGGTCTCCTCGAGCATCGCGTCGGCGTGGCGGGCGAAGGCCTCGAAGTCGCCTCGGCCCGCCCGCAATGCGAGCAGGCGGGCGAGCAGTGCCGAGCGGCGGATCCAGAAATCCTCGTCCTTCGCCCAGCGGTCGAGCTCCCGCTCCAGCTCGGGAAAGCGCTCGACGAGCGGACCGGCGACGTTTGCGGCCAGGCCATCGACGAGCGCCCACCCGCGCGCTTCGCGAAGAAAGCGCTCGATGAGCTCGAGATCACCGGGCACGAGCTGCTTCGAGCGCGCCTCTAGCACCTCGACTGCGGCCATGCGCCGCTCATGGACCGGCTTCGCCCAGAGCGCTCGCGCCAGCTCGATGAGCCCCTCGTGCGAGAGCTCCGCGAGGGCCGCGCGGGTGACGCGCCGGATGGCCGGGACGCTCGCCCCGAGGTGCTCGAGCTCGCTCTTGAGGTAGGCCTTCTCCTTCTCGGCGCGCTCGGGCGTGGCCTCGGCCTTCAGCGAGCGCTCGATCGCATTGGCGAGATCCTTCATGGCGACTCTCCGGCGGCTTGGGGCTGGCCTTTCGGCGAAGGGAAGAAGAATGCGTGGTTCGACGTGAAGAAGGGCGGGGTGCGGTTGACGACTTGCTTGATGCTCGCCGAGCCGAGCAGCCGCGAGTTGAGGAATCGGCGCGCCTCGGTGCGGCCCCAATCGCCTTCGGGCTCGAAGGACTGGTAGAGCCCGAGCGGCTCTTCCTCCGCGAGCAGCGCCGCCTCGCGGATGCCGTACTCGCCGGGCTTCTCGAGCAGTCGCGCGTCGCGCGGCAGGTTCATGATGGCGAGGTTGAGGAAACCGATTCCGCCCGCGTGCTCTTCAAGGAACCGCAGCGTCGCCTCGGCGTCCTCCTCGGTCTCGCCCGGGGTTCCGAGCATCACGTAGACGTAGGCCTCGATGCCCGCCCGCTCGAGGTTGCGCAGGATGCCCGAGGCGACCTCGAGCCGCGTGCCCTTGCCGAGCCGGTCGAGGACCCGCTGCGAGCCGCTCTCGAGGCCGAGCTGCAGCATCGAACAGCCGGCCCGCGCGAGCCGGTCGACGAGCCCCTCGTCGAGCAAAGCCTCCTCGAAGCGGACGAAGCCGTGCCAGGAGAGTTCCTCGAGCATCGAAGCCTGAGCGGCGAGCTGCCGCAGGACGTTGAGAGGGACCGCGTTGTCGGTGACGTGGAAGTGGCGCACCTCGTACCGGCGCGCCAGCGAAGCGAGCTGCGAAGCGAACGAGTCGGCCTTGGCGCAGCGATAGGGATGGGTCGGCGCTGCGCTCTCAGGGCAGAACAGACAGCGCCGCCAGTAGCAGCCGCGCGAGCTGCTGATGGGCAGGACGGGACGAGGCGAGAGGTACTCGCCGAGCCGCGCGAAGCCGAAGTCGGGCGCGAAGGCGATCTCGGACCCATCCTCGAGGAAGGGCCCGTCGGGCGCGGCGCCGCGCAGCAGCGCAGAGAACGACGCCTCGCCGGGACCGAAGACGACGCGGTCGAAAGCCGAGAACCGCAGCGAGAGCCTCGCGAGCGTCGCCTTCCACGAGCTGAACATGCCGCCGCCGGCGACGAGGGTCGCCTCCGGAAGCGCCCGGCGCAGCATGCCGGCGAGCTCGAACGCTGGCAGCACCTGGTGGCGGTAGTTCACCGAGAGCCCGACGATCCGCGGCCGGCACTCGACGACGCTCGGGACGAGGACCTCGCGGAAGTAGCCGGAAAAGAGCGTGGAGGCCTCGCCGCGCGAAAGCTTATCGAGGTCAGCGGGCGAGAACGCCGAGAGGCCGTCGTGGAGATAGTCGCCGAGGGTCAGCCGCTCTTCGCCGGCGCCGCGCCAGACCGAGAGCGCCTCATTGAGGTGCCGCGTCGCGGTCGAGTAGCGGCCAAACGAGTCGAGCGCGCGGCGCGAGCGGAGCAGCTCGAGGGCGCCAGGCGCGTGCCGAAGCGCGCGCTTGAGGGAAGTCGTCGGCGCCTCGCCCGCCGTGGCGGCGAGACGCTGTGGATCGAGCAGGTACAGATAGGCGCCGAGGTTGGCGTCGAGGGCATCGGCCTCGAAACCCTGGCCGCGCAGGTGCGCGAGGAGCACCGCGACGCCGAGCGGCGGCTCGGCGGGCTTGCTGGCAGGCGGGTGGATGAGGAGTGCGTCCATGGCGATTCGCAGGGCAGAGAACACGGCCCGCGGCTCGAAGCAAGCCACGGAAGCGTCGACGACGAGAGCGGAGCGGACGGATGGCGGCCATGGGCGGACGGCGGACGAAGCATGGACGGCGGAGCTCCAGCTCCGCCAAGGTGAAGCCGGCATCGGACCCGGCGGACGGCGATGAGGGCTGGACGGCGGACGAAGCATGGACGGCGGACGAAGGCTGGACGGCGGAGCTCCAGCTCCGCCATGACGAAGCCGAGGCTTCATCCTCCACTCAACTCGCCCCGCACTTCTTCCCCGTTTCACCGGACAGCGATAGCGTGCACCTCTTCCGGTCCGAAGGCCGATAGCTGGCGCGAGGAGACACCATGTTCGACTACCGCATCCAGCAGCACCCGATCCTCGAAGTGAGCGGCAACGCGGAGCTTTCCTTCTTCTGGAAGGGCCAGCAGATGAAGGCGCGGCGCGGCGAGGTGATCGCCTCGGCGCTCTTCGCCAACGGGGTGCGCATCTTCGGCCGCCACCTCAAGGACAAGGCGCCGATGGGCATCTTCTGCGCCAACGGCCAGTGCGCCCAGTGCTCGGTCGTCGCCGACGGCCTGCCGCTCAAGAGCTGCATGGTGCCGGTGACCGAGGGGATGAAGGTCGAGCCGCTGCTCGGCCGCGCCTCGCTGCCGGAGATCGACTCCGCCCACGCGCCCGCCTTCCGCGACATCGAGACCCTGGAGACCGAGTGCCTGATCATCGGCGGGGGCCCGGCGGGGCTCGCCGCGGCGGTCGAGCTCGGCAAGGCCGGGGTCAACGTCATCCTCGTCGACGACAAGCAGGCCCTCGGCGGCAAGCTCGTGCTCCAGACCCACAAGTTCTTCGGGTCGATCGACGCCTGCTACGCCGGCACCCGCGGCCTCGACATCGGCAAGAGGCTCGAGGAGCAGGTGCGCTCCTTCGAGAACGTGCGCGTGTGGAGCGAGACGACCGCGGTCGCCATCTACTCCGACCGCAAGGTCGGCCTGGTGCGCCAAGGCCGCTACAGCCTGATCCAGCCGCACGCGCTGCTCGTCGCCACCGGCGCCCGCGAGCGCTCGCTCGTCTTCAAGGGCAACAGCCTGCCGGGCGTCTACGGCGCCGGCGCCTTCCAGACCCTGGTCAACCGCGACCTCGTGCGCCCGACCGAGCGGCTCTTCATCGTCGGCGGCGGCAACGTCGGGCTCATCGCCGGCTACCACGCGCTGCAGGCCGGCATCCAGGTGGTCGGCCTGTGCGAGGCGCTGCCCGACTGCGGCGGCTACAAGGTCCACAAGGACAAGCTGGTGCGCATGGGCGTGCCCATCTACACCTCGCACACCGTCGTCTCGGCCAACGGCAAGGAAGAGGTCGAGAGCGTCACCATCGCCGCGCTCGATCAGAACTGGAAGACCGTCCCCGGCTCCGAGCGCAGCTTCAAGTGCGACACCGTGCTCGTCGCTGTCGGCCTCGAGCCGGTGGACGAGTTCCTGAAGAAGGCGCGCGAGTACGGCCTGCCGGTCTTCGCCGCCGGCGACGCCGAGGAGATCGCCGAGGCCTCGGCGGCGATGTTCACCGGGCGCATCCGCGGCCTGGAGATAGCCCGGACGCTCGGCCGCGACGTCGGCGAGGTGCCCGCGGAGTGGTCGCGCACCGCCGAGGTCCTCAAGTCGAGGCCCGGCGCGGTGATCACCGAAGAGATCCCCGAGAAGAACGAGGGGGTCTACCCGGTGATCCACTGCTCGCAGGAGATCCCCTGCAACCCGTGCACGAGCGTGTGCGCCAAGGGCTCGATCCGCATCGAGGGCGACGACATCCTCGGCCTGCCGACCTTCGACGGCGAGTGCATCGGGTGCGAGAAGTGCGTCGCCATCTGCCCCGGCCTCGCCATCACCCTGGTCGACTGGCGCAAGTCCGAGGACGGAAGCGCGCTCGTCACCGTCCCCTTCGAATTCACCGAGGCGTCTATCAAGGAGGGCGACGAGGTCGCCGTGCTCGACACCCTCGGCGGCGAGCTGGGGAAGGTGAAGGTCGAGCGGGTCCGCGCGCCCAAGTACGCCAACCGCGCGCTGCTCGTGAAGGTGCGCGCCTCCGCGGAGATCGCCAAGCGCATCGCCGGCATCCGCGTCCAGCCGCCCGAGGCGACCGAGCCGATGGCCGACGTCATCCAGCGCATCGCCGACGATCAGATCGTCTGCCGCTGCGAGCGGGTGACCGCCGGTGAGATCCGCGCGCTCATCCGCCAGGGCGTGCGCGACATGAACGAGCTCAAGGGCGCGACCCGCGCCGGCATGGGCGCCTGCGGCGGCAAGACCTGCCCGAGCCTCATCAAGCGCCTCTTCCGCGAGGAGGGCGTGCCGCTGTCGGCGGTGATCGAGCTGACGCAGCGGCCGCTGTTCGTCGAGGTGCCGCTCGGCGCGTTCGCCGGAGTGGCCGAGGAGCCCGCGAAGACCGACGAGGCGCCCAAGAGCGGGCCCACGGCGTTCGAGGGCGGGCTGTGATGGGTTGGGGGCGAGCTGTAGTGGTTGGAGCTTCGGCTCCGCCACGACGAGAACCGGTCGGCAGGCGAGGGAGGGAGGTTGGGCTCGGGCAGCGAGGGTTCGTGCCGTCCGTGAAGCGTTGTGCTTGTCGCGGCGATTTAGTGGCAGCGCGCTCTGCCGAAGCAGGCACCCGCGATCGCCCCTCCCAGGCGCGCGCAACCCTGGGCGAAACGAGCACCTCACGTGTGCGCGCCGTCTGGGAGGGGAGGGGGTGGGCCGCCTGCGCGCCGTGCGCCGACCGCTTCCGCTTTCGCACCCAGGCCTTTCGCGCACCGCACGCCGACCGCTTCCGTTCTCGCCCCCGGGCCTTTCCGCCCGCGGGCCGACGAAGCTGGAGCTTCATCCTCCATTCGCATCCCTCGCCCGCGCGGCGAAGCTCGCGCTTCGTTCTTCTTTCGTCTTCGCGTCGCGGCCGCTCTTCGGCCGCCTGCAATCCCAGTCAGCAACGAGGTTCCAGATGAGCACCGCGGTCTACGACGCAGTGGTGGTCGGCGCCGGCAGCGTGGGCCTGCCCGCCGCGATGGAGATGGCCGAGCAGGGACTGAAGGTCCTGTGCATCGACCAGTTCGCGAGCCCGGGTCAGGGGAGCAACAAGGCCGCCATCGGCGGCATCCGCGCGACGCACTCGAGCCCCGCGAAGATCCGCCTGTGCCTCGACTCCATCCGCGTCTTCTCCACCTGGAAGGAGCGCCGCGGCGACAACATCGAGTGGTTCCAGTCCGGCTACCTCTTCGTCGCCTATCGCGAGGAGGAGGAGCGCATCCTGAAGGATCTCCTCAAAGTTCAGAAGAGCTACGGGCTGAACATCGACTGGCACGACAAGGAGTCGCTGCTCGAGCTGGTGCCGAGCCTCAAGAAGGAAGGCTTGCGCGGCGGGACCTACTCGCCCGAGGACGGTTCGGCCTCGCCGCAGCTCTCGAGCCACGCCTTCTACCAGCGAGCCAAGGCGCTCGGCGTCGGGTTCCGGCTCGGCGAGCGCGTCACCTCGATCATCCGGCGCAAGGGCAAGGTCGTCGGCGTGCGCACCGACAAGGGCGGCTACGCGACGGGCACCGTGGTCAACGCGGCCGGCGCATGGGCGAGGCAGCTCGCGCAGTCGGGCGGCCTCGACGTGCCGGTGCAGCCCGACTGCCACGAGGCGGGCATCACCGAGCCGACCGCCCGCTTCCTCAAGCCGATGGTCGTCGACCTGCGGCCGGAGCCGGGTTCTCGGAATTACTACTTCTACCAACATGGCGAGCCTGGCCAGGTCCTCTTCTGCATCACCCCGGAGCCGCAGATCCTCGGCACCGACCGGCGCGAGACCTCGAGCTTCCTGCCGATGATTGCGCGGCGGATGGTCGACCTGATGCCGCGGCTGGCCAACGTGAAGGTGCGCCGCACGTGGCGCGGGCTCTATCCGAACACGCCGGACGGCTCGCCGATCATCGGGCCTTCGCCGACGCTGCAAGGCTACATCGACGCGGTCGGCATGTGCGGCCAGGGCTACATGCTCGGGCCGGGCGTCGGAGCGCTCGTCTCGCGGATGGTGACCGGGAAGCTGTCCGGCGCGGACGGGGAGGTGCTCAAAGAGCTCGCGCCGGGCCGCGAGTTCGGCGGGACCGAGGCCTTGAAGTAGACCGCGAGGAAGGGGGCGCATCGGAAACTGCGTCGAGTCCCTGTCCCGGCCGGCGGTAGGGGCGCATGGCCATGCGCCCGGCCCCGCAGGCCCAGGCGCTCGCGCCCGGTTCATGGCGCGGGAGGCTCGGATTTCTCGCCGCGGCGCTTTGGGCATCGTGCCCGCGGCGTCGATTTGCCACCGCGGCGCTCCCGGCAGAGCGCTCGAGGCTCGGATTTCTCGCCGCGACGCTCTGGGCAGAGTGCCCGAGGCTCGGATTTCTCGCCGCGACGCTCTGGGCAGAGTGCCCGAGGCTCGGATTTCTCGCCGCGACGCTCTCGGCAGAGTGCCCGCGGCTCGGATTTGCCGCCGCGAGGCTCCCGGCAGAGCGCTCGAGGCTCGGATTTCTCGCCGCGACGCTTTGGGCAGAGCGCCCGAGGCTCGGATTTGCCGCCGCGGCGCTTTGGGCAGAGCGCCCGAGGCTCGGATTTGCCGCCGCGAGGCTCCCGGCAGAGCGCCCGAGGCTCGGATTTCTCGCCGCGGCGCTTTGGGCAGAGCGCCCGAGGCTCGGATTTGCCGCCGCGAGGCTCCCGGCAGAGCGCCCGAGGCTCGGATTTCTCGCCGCGGCGCTTTGGGCAGAGCGCCCGAGGCTTCCAAACGTCGCCGCGAAGACTTTGGCACGGTGCCAAAGTCCTCGCGGCGACACTCAGCCGTCGATCGAGGTCGTCAGAGGGTCGCTGTCGGATGACGCAGCGCGGGTGGTGGTCGTCTCGGAATCATCCGCAGCGACCGCGACGGTGGTCCCCGGGCGGCGGGTCGACGGGCGGACCCGGCGGGCGCGTTCGGTCTCGCCCGCGCAATCGAGCAGCGTCGACAGCAGAGACGCGGCAACCTTGAAGGCGCGGTCGAACTGCTCGACGGCCCGGTCCTTCTCGATCTGCGCGCTGTCGGACTCCTTCTTCTCGTTGGCCGACTTGACCAGCGCCGCCTTGAGGGCCGCGGTCGGCTCGGCCAGCGACGCGACGAGCACCTTGGGGTCGAGCGCGCCGCTGGGGATGAGGCAGGGCGGGACGGGCAGTTCGACCACCCGGGCCTGGACGTAGGTTGACAGGGTGACGACCGCCTCGGGGTTGTCGGGCAGCGGGCCCGCGAAGCCTAAGTCGGCGGCGTACTTCTCGCCGAAGAAGCTCTTGAGCGTGTCGCGCACCGGCAGCATGCGCGCGCGGCAGGCCTCGGCGCAGCGCTCCTTCTCGGCGGTCGCCTCGATGCTCTCGCGCCGCTCGGTCGTCAGCTTGGCGATGGCGGCGAGCACCGCCTCCTCGGACGAGGTCATCCAGGCCATCACCGGCACCAGGAGCCCGAGGGTGTGCAAGGCGGCCTCCTCGCCGTAGGTGGCGCGGAAGTAGTTGGCGATAGGGGTGGTCGACTCCTGATAGGCCGAGCGGACCTGCTTGGTGGAGTTGGTGCGGTAGGTCACGGTCTTCGAGGTGATCATGGTCGCCATCGTCGTCTCTCCTCGGCCGCGCCACGGCCGACTTAGGGGTTTGGTGGGGCTTTGACCCGGTCGTTGGGCCGAAGCTGACCGCAGGCTGGTTCCCGGCTGAGAAGAAGGCAAAAGCGGAAACTAGACGAGCCACGGCTTTGTCAGGTTGGCGACAGAGGGGCGTGGGAGGCGCTACCGCGCCGGGCACTCAAAGCCCCTCCAAGGCGGCACCGCCTGCCGCGCCGATCTGTGAGTCCACGTCTGTTCGAGCCGGTACCCGCCCCCGCGTCTTTCCATCTTTCCATGACCAACCGCTAAGTCCTGCGTCGCGTCGTAAGCCGTGACAAGCGCTGGAGATCGGAGGGATAGCCGCTGCTTCTTCTGGAGCCGACCCTCAAACTCGCACTACAAGCGCGGCATGCCGTTGGGAGTTTGACGAGAGCGGGGAGAACACGCGCTAGATCATCGAGAAGCCTCGGGCGGCCCGCTCCATCACGCCCATTCCCAGGCTGAAGAAGCGCAAGGGCGCCAAAGTCAGCAGGGGATGGTCATCAAGCGAGCACGAAGGACGCTCGACCAAGGAGCAGCGGTACGTCTCGAGCTCGATCACCAACTCTATGCAGCCGATCATGGGCACCCGGAATCTGAACACCTGCTCCTCGATTCCAAGGAAGGGCAACTCAAGCGCCATCAACGCAAGGGTCATTGCGCGGCTCCGTCTACGAGCGCGTCACATGATGTCAGCCTCAAGCCGCATCCTGGCGCGTCGCGGGAAGCTCAGGTACACGCGCTCGAGCCTGGGCGGCCCCGGGCTATGAGGATAGAGGCGCGCTTGGCGATCAGGCCCAATTCGGCCCCTTCGACTACCGATGCCGAGGCTCTCGAGGGGTTGGAAATTTGCGAAGAGCGACGCTCCGACTAGCTATGCGGCTTCCTCGTCGCTTTCCCCACCGTGGGAGTCGCTGGGACCTTCGTCGCTGGGCGGCCGCTCGCCCATCTCGGCGAGCTGGCGCACCATTACCTTGTTCTTCTCTTCCCGTTCGCGCCGGCGGCTTCGCGTACCGTAGAAAAACGCCGATGTCAGCGACACTACGGTCGTTCCGCCCAAGACCCCGCCGACCCACGGGTAGCCATGGGATCGTGACGAAGACCGCAGCCCCGATCAACAGGGTGGCAACGAAAAGGCCAGTGCCTATGCCGATCAGAGAGCGGTAAAGCTCCCACCGAACCGTGAAGCGCTCAAGTTCCTGCCGATGGACGGTCTGTGCGTGTGCGTCGCCGAGAATCTACCGCGCGATGCGGTGGTCGCCATCGATCGGCTCGCGGGCGCCTAATCTATGCGTAGGAGGCCAACGTTGGCTCAGCGATCAACCACGAGCTTCTTCGGGCTCGCCGCCACTTCCTGATGCTCAATGCGATACTACAAGGGCGGTTGTTCATAGTGCGCTAATTTCATCTGCTGCAGAAGGGGCATAGCCATGTCGCGCACCTTTTCCTCTTCTGCCGGACCTCTAGTTTCCCCCTCGTTCCCCCACCGTCAGTTGAGCATCCGCTCCCGCCCCGGCGCCGCCTCGGGGGTCGGGTAGGGCGCCTGCGCCACGATCTCCGCCGCTCCCGCGACGATCGCCTGCACCGCGCTCTGCGGGTCGCGGAAGAACTGCGGGGTCCACAGGCGCAGCAGCTTCCAGCCCTGGCCCTCGAGCACCGCGGTGCGGAACAGGTCCCACTCGACGCGGTCGGGCGCCTTGGAGAAGCGCGTCCCGTCGCAGAGCACCCCGAGCGTCACGTCCTCGGCGCGGGTCGGGTGGCGCAGCGCGACGTCGACGCAGAAGCCCTCGTTGCCCCAGTGCACCTCGCTCGAGACCTCGCAGTCGGTGGCGAGCTTGCGCGCGAGCGCCTGCGCGAAGCCCGAGGGCGACGGGGTCTCGAAGCAGCGCACCTCGCATTCGGCCGACGCCCGCCCACGCTGCCAGCGGTCGTACTCCTCGGCATAGAGCCGCTCCAACTCCTCTGCAGAGCGCAGATAGTCGAAGAGCAGCCATCCGCCGCCCGGCTCCTGCCCCGCGGGCAGCGGCGGCAGCGAGGCCCACTGCGCGCGCGGAATCGAGGTGACCAGGTGCACGGCCTGGCGCGCCCGGGTCACCAGGACGTTGAGCCGGCGCCCGCCGCCGGCCTGGCCGAGCGGACCGAAGCGCCGGTAGAAGCGCCCCTTGGGATCGGGGCCGTAGGTGGTGCTGATGATGATGTGGTCGCGCTCGTCGCCCTGGACGTTCTCGAGGTTCTTGACGAACAGACCCTCGAAGGACGCGGCCCCGCGCCGGGCGCGCGCCTCGGCCAGCTTGGAGGCGAACGCGGGCTCGGCCGCCGCCGCCGTCTCCAGCGCCTCGGAGATGGCGTCGCGCTGGCTCAGGTTGAAGCAGGCGATGCCGACCGAGGGCGGCTGCGGCTGGGAGAGCAGGCCGCGGACTAGCGCGACGACCTCCTCGGCCTCGCGCAGGTTGACCCGCTTGTCATAGACCCCGTCGACCTGCACCAGGCGCAGCGGCGCGACCCGCGTCCGGTTCGACGGGTGGCCGGGAATCGCCTGCAGGCGCGAGCCGTAGAAGCTGCGGTTCGAGAAGTCGATGAGGTCCGCGTTCTGCGAGCGGTAGTGGACGTCGAGGTAGGCCTGCTCGATCTCGAGGTTGAGCGCGGCCGACAGCAGGTCCTCGGCCTCCGACTGCTGCTCCTCGAAGAGCGCCTGGTCGGTCTCCGGCTCCTCGTCGGTCGCGCTCTGGGCGACCGCCGCCTCGAAGAAGCGGGTCGGCGGGAGCTGCTTGGGATCGCCGGCGACGACCACGCGCTTGCCGCGGGTGAGCACCGGCAGCGCCTCCTCGAGCCGAAGCTGCGAGGACTCGTCGAAGACCACCACGTCGAAGATCGGCTGGCGCGGGAAGATCTGCGCGACCGTCTCCGGGCTGGCCATCCAGACCGGGCGCAGGTCGAAGAGCGGGTCGCCGCCTTCGACGCCGGCTCCGGCGGCGACGAGCTGGCGCACCTTGAGGACGCGCTTGCCGCGCACCATCAGCCGGCGCTTCAGCTCGGCGCCCAGCCCGTTGAGCCGGGTCCCGGTCGCGGCGAGCAGCCGCTCGCGTTGTCGCGAGGTCCAGACGTGGAGGATGGCCTCGCGCACCAGCGTGCGCTTGTGCTCGTCGAGCGCGCGGTAGTGACGGTGGGCCGCCTCGAGCCGGCTCGCGTCGAACGACTGAAGCAGAGGCTCGGTGCGAAGTCGCTCGCCCAGCTCAATGGCAAGCACCGCCTTGCGCAGCGCGGCCCAGCCCGCGTCGGTTTCGGCACCGCGCTCGATCAGGGCTCGCAGCGCCTGCGAGATTGCGTCGGGCAGGGACGCCAGCGTCGCCTCGATTCGCAGAAGCCCCTCGACCGTCGAGAGCCGCCTGCGCAGGGCCTCGAAGGACGCCAGCACCTCGCCGCCTGCGCGCAGCGACGCGTCGAGATCCGCGATCCAGGCGCTCGAGAAGAGGCCGCTCTCTCGCGCTTCGCGCAGCAGCGCGGCGGCGGCGAGCGAGCGCGGGCCCGAGCGGCGCAGCCCCTCGATCAACGCGGCGTGGGCCGCGGGATCGGCGAGCGCCTGGCGCAGCGCGGCCGCGCACGGCGCGAGCGCGGGGTCGGTGTCCACGCGGGCGAGCAGGGCGAAGGCTGCCTCTTGGTGCGCGGTGGCCGCCGCGAGCCGCTCGTCGGTCAGCTCGGCCTCGGTGGCCCCCGGCAGCAGGCGAAGCTCGAAGTCCCGGAGCAGCATCCGCGCGCGCAGACCGTTCAGGAAGCGGGCGACGCGCTCGACGGCGAGCAGCGAAAAGGTGAGCCCGAGCTGCGCGAGGACCGAGGCCGCCTTGAAGCGGCGGAAGAGGAACAGGAAGCCGTACCAGCGCCGGGCGACCGTGAGCCAAGCGTCGAGCCGGGCGATCCACGGCAGCATCGCGGCCATCGTCGGCGGGGCCGAGCGCGTGGTGAGGGCGAGCTCGGCGTCGAGAGGACCGGCGCGCAGGATTTCGACTTGCGGCGCGAGCGCCTTGAGCTCGGTGGCCGCCCCGGCGAGCTGCCCGGCCGGCGCCTTGGCCCAGCGGGCGAGCTCTTCCGAGCCGCCGTCGGCGACGAGCTTCTCGAGGTCGCCGGCGAGCTCTTCGCGGGCGCGCCCCTGCGCCTCGAGAGCGGCCTCGGGAGCGAAGGGCGGGAGCTGCGGCGCGCCGGTGTCGTCGGCGCGCCCGGCCTTCTCGACGAGCTGTGCGGCGGCCTGTCGCCAGTCGTCCATCGGGCGCGCGAGCCAGACGGCGAGATCGAGCCCGAGCGCCGGGCGCCAGGGGTTGATGGTCCACTCCTCGCGGGTCGCGCGCTCGAGCGCCTCGCGGGCTTCGCGCTCGTGAGGGGTGAGCTGCGCGAGGCGGGTGTTCTTCAGTCCGGCTGTCGCCGGGACGAGCTTGGGGTCGACCTCGATGGCGAGCCAGTCGCCGGCCAGCTCGTGGAACGAAGGCTCGACGCCGCCGGGCCGCGCCGAGAGCGCCTGGTCGTGGCGGGTCAGCTCCTCGTGCAGCGCCGCGAGCTCGCGATCGACGGTTCGAAGCTCGGCGACCGCGGCCTCGTTGGTCTTCGACTCGGCCAGCGACTCGAGCTGCTCGCGCAGGCCCAGGTAGAGGTCCTTCTGATCGCGTTGCGGGTCGTGGATCACTCCGCACAGCGAGCCGAGGCCGAGGGCGTCGAGCCGGTACTTCACCACGTCGAGCGCGGTGCGCTTGTCGCAGACGAGCAGCACGCGCTCGCCGCGGGCGAGGTGGTCGCCGATGGCGTTGGCGATGGTCTGCGACTTGCCGGTGCCCGGAGGCCCGTGGATCACCAGCCCGCGGCTCGAGCGCGCCAGGCGCACCGCGCGGGCCTGGCAGGGGTCGGCCAGGCTCACCAGCCGCTCCTCGGCGACGACGCGCTGGCCGGTGGCGGCCGGAGAGGCGGGCTCGTCGCCGGCGGGGGCGAGGCTCGCCTCGGCCTTCACGAAGCTCTCGATGGGGCCGCAGAGCGGCTCGCCCTCGACGAGCGCCTCGAGGTCGCGCACCAGGCTCTGGTTGGTGAGCGGGAAGAGGCCGAGCACCGCGCTCGGCAGCAGGCGGGTACTCTTCGCCGCCTCGTCGTCGGCGCGCGGCATCGGCGCGGTGGCGCTGCCGGGTCTGAAGGCCGCGGGCGGCGGCAGCGCGAGCGCCGCGCAGACCGCGGTGGCGAGCTCGGCGAGCTCGCGCCAGGGCTCGGTCCCCTCTTCGTCGGCGAAGAGATCGCGCAGCTTCCGTCCCGACTGGCCTTCGGCCCAGGCGAGGAGCGCGGCGTTGGGGATGACGCGGTCGATGCCCTCTCCGCAGCAGGCGAGCTCGACCCCGGCGCCGCGGCCGCGGCGCACGGTGAGGGTGACCGGGACGAAGGCGATCGGCGCGAGGATGCGGCGGGTGAGGCCCGCGCTCGCCTTGCCGGAGCCGGGCGGCAGCGAGAGGACCGGCAGCCCGAGGAAGAGGACCTGGGCGCCGGTCTGCTGCTCGAAGGACTGGGCGTCGTCGGCGATGGCGGCGAGCCTGCGCAGCAGCGCTTGCTGATCGGCGGCCGCGCGCCGCTCAGCGAGTTGCTCGGGCGAGAGCGCGCGCTGCTCCTCCTCGGCGAGCGGCTCGAAGTGCCGGTGGGCAAGCGGCGCGCTCCAGCGCACGGCGCCGCCGTCTCCGAGCAGCTTCTCGAGCGCCTGCTCGGGGCTGGGTCCATCGAGGCAACGCAGCGCATGCAGATCGACGCGCTGACGCGAGTTGTGAGGCCGGCAGTTGAGGCTCGGCCCGGAGGCCATCGCGCCGTAGAGGCGCTCGAGCATCTTGGCGAGGAACTTGTTCTTCGGCTCGGGCATCTTTCCCACCTCTTGAAGAGGCGGGTTCTAGCACGGCGGGCGGCCGCTCAGAACGCGGGGTGGTTGAGCGGTCTCCTTCGCTCGAACGGGCGGGGCGCGGCGGGAGGTGCGCTCAGGGCGACCGGATGGGCGGGGCTCTGGACGCCCGCAGCCCCCGTCCACCCCGAGTTTGCCGAGAGAGGCTCGCCCTCGTTCATCCCAACGCTCGTCGAGGGCCCCCGAGCCTTTCGAGGCGCTCTTCGACTCCGCTCCCTCTGCTGACGCGGCGGGAGCTACGCTCAGGGTGGCACCGGGGCAGGGTCTCTCCGACTCCGTCTACGACGTCAGCCGCTTGGGTGCCTCCACCTCGCTGGCCTCGGAAGCGTCCGGATGCACCACCTGCGAGATGACGCGGGAGGCGACGGCGTTGAGGTGGCCGACCAGGGTGCTCTGCAGCTCCTGGAATTCGGGCCAGAGCGTCTGGTCGAGGAACGGCTTGGAGACGCGGGCGACGACGGTGGTGCGCCGCTGTCCGCGATAGCGGTACGGCCGGATGCCGTAGCGGCGCAGCAGCGCGAGCAGGAGCTGGCGCGACCAGGGGTCGGAGAGCGAGAAGCTGGTCTCCTGTTCCTGGTCGGGAGTGGTCCGGCGCAGCTCGTCGATCCGGTGGCGGACGCGTTCGAGCGCAAGCTCGGCGGCGGCGCGCTCGCCGTCGGTCGTCGCGCCTTCGAAGAGGGCGGCGATGCGGCGCAGCTTCTCGAGCAGGCGGGCTTCGTCGTTCTGGGAGGGATCGCTGGCGGTCATGGGCGTGGCAGTCTACTTCCCCCGGGGCGAAGGCGGGCGGCCCGGCGAAGGGAAAGAGCAGTCGCCCGCAAAAAAGAAAGGGCGCCGGCAGGCAATCCGGCGCCCTCGATTTCAACCGCCCGCGGCCGCCGAGCGCGGCCGCAGGCGATCAACTCCACCTACTGGGCGAAGCTCTGCAGGAACTCGTCCCAGCGCGTGTCGATGCTCCAGGTCGCCCCGGTGTCGTAGTAGGCCGAGTCGGCGCCGCTGTTCCTGGGAGGCAGGTAGATGGCGAGGCCGTTGGCTCCCGGGTAGTCGGACTGGGCCTTGTTGTGCACCACGCTCGTGCGGACCTGCGCGGCGACCGCGTTGGCGGCGGCGCGCAAAGCCGGCGAGGCGCTGCTCATCGCCGCGACCCGGTCGGCGAAGTCGGCCAGGTCGATGTTGTCGGAGTCGTAGAACTCCTGCGAGGCGTTGCGGACGGTGCTGATGCTCGAGTAGAGCGAGGAGCTCGCCATCAGCGCGTCGGCGAAGCCGCTCACCGCGGCGTCGAGCGCGGGGATGGTGTCGAGGTTGGTGACCGCCTGCGTCGAGTTGGAGCTGTTCTCGGCGTAGTAGGTGTCGGCGATGGAGGCGCCCAGCGTCGCCGCGTCCATGTTGTGGTTGGCGAGTAGCCCCGGCAGGAAGCCGTCGTAAGACCAGCCGCCGGCCGGCTCGGTCTCGGACGAGGCGACCAGGTAGTGGGCGTAGGGCGCGGTGGCCTTGGCCACCTCGTACATGCCCATCAGGCAGGCGTCGAACCCGACCAGGTCGAGCTTGCCGCCCGTCGCCTGGGTTATCGCCGACAGCGCCCGCGCGTAGTCGCCGTTGGTGATGGAGATGCCGTCGTAGGTGTTGGTCTCGTCGTTCGAGAAGCCCTTGAGCAGCGGCGACTTGGCCGCCCCCGGCGAGCGCCAGCCGTCGCCGTGGTTCCAGACCACCAGCCCGTAGTGGCGCGCCGGGTAGTTCTGCACCGTCCAGAGGCCGAAGTCGCGCAGCGACTCCCAGCGGCCCATGTCCACCTCGGCGCCCATGGGGTGGGCGAGCGTCTGGCTGCTGCCCCGGTTGATGCGCAGCATGCGCGTGTCGCCGTTGCCGCTCGAGTCGTGCAGGACGATGAGGTTGACGTACAGGTCCGAGCCGACCCGCTCCATCTCGGCGAGGTCGTCGTCGCCAAAGTCGTCGAGGTTGTTGTCGCTGTTGAGGAAGACCATCAAGGTCCACTCGTTGGCGTTCGGGTCCATCGTGCAGCCGCCCGCCCCGTCATCGATGTAGCCGGGGTTGCAGACGCACTCGTAGTTGCCCGGGAGCTGGGCGTTGCAGGTGGTCAGGTGGGCGATGCCGGTGTTCGCGCAAGGATTGGGCTGGCACGGGTCATCGATGCAGCTTCCGGCGTAGGGGACCATCCCCGTCGGGCAGACGCACTCGAAACCGCTCCAGTCGGCCTGGGCGACGCACTCCGGGGTGCCGGGGCACGGATCGCCCGCGCACGGGTCGGTGCGCAGGCTGTAGTCGAGCGTGTAGCTGCCGCCCGTGGCGTAGTAGCCGTCGGCGAACAGGTAGTAGGTGCCCGGGTCGACGATGCCGTCGATGCCGGCCGCGGTGCCCTGCGAGTCGTCGTTGCAGGCGATCTCCGCGCTCGAGCTGGTGCAGGTGCCCCGGCGCAGGTGCAGCAGGGTGTCGTAGCCGCTCATCGAGAACTGGTAGCGGGTGCGCGCCTGGGCGACGAAGGCATAGACGCGGTCGGGCCCGGCGTACGAGCCGCCGCAGCTTCCGCTGCCGTCGTTCTGCGCGTTGTCGGTGCGGCCGGTGACGCTGCCCTCGCCGCTCAGCAGGATGGCGTCGCCGCAGCCCTCGCCCTGCGGGTTGGGGTCGACGATGCAGCCCGGGCCGCTCGGGTTGGGGATGTGGCCCGGGAGGCAGACGCACTGGTGGCCCGGCAGCGCGAGCTGGCAGACGGTGTTCGCCGCGGTGCAGGGGTTGGGCAGGCAGGGGTCGTCGATGCAGCCGCCCTGGCCGTCGGAGACGCTGCCGGCGGCGCAATGCGAGGTGACCTCGACGTCGAGGGTGATGTTGCCGGTCTCGTTGGCGTAGCCGTCGAGGAACAGGTAGTAGACGCCCGCGGTCAGCTCGGTCTCGATGCGCGAGCCGTAAGCGCTGCCGCCGTCGTCATCGCAGATGAGGTCGGGGCCGGCGCAGCTCGAGCGCAGGTAGATGATCGTGTCGTAGCCGCTGGTCTCGAAGGCGACCCCGGCCGTGCCCGCGACCCGGAACTGGAGGACGAGCTCGGAGCTGTCGTTCGACCGGCAGCTCGGCGTGTACTCGTCACCCGAGCCGACGGTCGACAGGGTGTAGCTGGCGCTGACCAGCGGGAGCGCGAGCGGGCTGGCGCAGGTGGCGCCGGTGCCGTCGCAGCCGCCCTGGCTGTCGGGGGTGAAGCCGCTGGCGCAGCCGCTGCAGTCGCTGCCGGTGTAGCCGGTGTCGCAGACGCAGACCGGCGCGCCGCTCGAGTCGTTGCAGGCGCCGTGGCCGCAGTCGACGGCCGAGCAGTCGGGCGCCTGCTCGCAGCCACCCTGGCCGTCGGGCTGGTAGCCGGGGGCGCAGGCCGCGCAGCTCGGGCCCGCCCACCCCGGGTCGCAAGCGCAGGCGGCGGTGCCGCTCGCGTCCGCGCACTCGCCGTGCGCCCCGCAGCTCAGGCCCGCCGAAGCGCAGTTGGGCAGGCAGGTGCCGTTCTGGTCATTGTCCTGGTAGTTGGACGCGCAGTCAGCGCAGCGCCCGCCGGTGTAGCCCGCGTCGCAGTCGCAGACGACCGCGCCGGTCGAGTCGTCGCAATCGCCGTGGTCGCCGCAGTCGGCGCTCGCGAGCGTGCAGCCCGGCGCGCAGACCGTGTCGCCGTCGTTGTCCTGGTACCCGGTCGCGCAGCTCGCGCAGCCCTCGCCCGTGTGGCCTTCGTCGCAGGCGCAGGCCGCGGTGCCGCTCGCGTCGTCGCAGTGGCCGTGGGTCCCGCAGCTCAGGGCGGCGGTCGCGCAGTTGGCCGTGCAGGTGCCATTGCTGTCGTTGTCCTGATAGCCCTCAGCGCACGCGGTGCAGCCCTCGCCCGCGTAGCCCGGCAGGCAGGCGCAGACCGCGGTACCGCTCGCGTCGTCGCACTGGCCGTTGTCGCCGCAGGAGAGAGCGGCGCTCTCGCAGTCGGGCAGGCAGGTGCCGTTGCCGTCCTTGTCCTGGTACCCCTGGACGCAGGCCGAGCAGTTGGCGCCGGTGTAGGCCGCCTCGCAAGCGCAGACCACCGTTCCCGAGGTGTCGTTGCAGGTGCCGTGGCCGCTGCAGCTCGTGGCGGTGCAGACCGTGTCGGAGATGCAGGCGCCGGTGTAGTCGAGGTGGTAGCCCGCCGCGCAGCCTTCGCAGGCCGCGCCGGTCCAGCCCTCGAAGCAGGCGCAGGTCGCCGTGCCGCTCTGATCGCTGCAGGTGCCCGCCCCGCAGCTTTTGGCCGAGCAGTCCGGCTGGCAGGTGCCGTCACCGTCCTTGTCCTGAAGGCCGCCCCCACAGCTCTCGCAGTTGACGCCTTCGTAGCCTTCGTCGCAGGCGCAGACGATCTTGCCGTCGGCGACGCTGCAGGCGCCGTGGCCCGAACAGCTCGTGGCTTCACACTTCAGCTCAGGCTCGTCATCGCCGCCGCAGGCCGCGAGCGCGAGCGCCGCGAAGCAGGCGACAAGGAGTTTGTGTCCAGGTGCTCTAGTCATGGGGCTCCCGATGAGTTGCGTGTTGAGTTCGCCCGGAGGATTCGCGGGTGCCGAAGGGAGCCAGCAGGTCGGCTGCCTTTCAGGGGGGCGAATATGGCACGAAGGATGGGGCGGGACTAGCGACTGGTCCGGCCGCGTGAGGAGCCCGAAGCCGCGACAGTCCTCGGCGTGAGCGAGGGCGCGCATCTGCGCTGAGCGACAGCGCCCGGCCCCGCGGCTTCATCGCGCGATTCGCCCCTCTCGCGCTCGCCTCGCGGGTGGCCGCCAACGGCTGCCTTTGGTCGGGTGATGCGCCCGACGGCGCGAAGGCCGCCCGGTCCGCTCGCGTGGCCAGGCGCCTGCCTTGCGCTGTGCTCCTTTCGCAGCGAGCCGTTCGGCGGCGAGCAGCCTGAGCGCGTGTGCGCAATCGCTGATCGGTGGGGCTGGCCGAATCGGGGAAGTCGGCGGCGATTCGTCCCCCGGGTCGGCGCGCCTGCTCGGAGAGCGAGCTTGCGAGCGATCCGCCATATGCACAACGTCGCCCTCGAAGCGCTCTCGCCCCGCCGAGGTGTGAAACGAAAGGGGTCAGCAGAAGGGCCGGTACGCATTTGCACGAGGGTTGCCGGGGATGTGCAGTCGACGAGCGAGCACGGGGTTGGGGATCGCGCTGGCCTTCTCGGGTTGGTCCGCGTGCGCGACCCCGCACCTTGCGCCGAGCCCCGAGCCGGCGCTCGCGCCGCGGCCCGCGCCGCCAGGCGGCGAGCAGCAGCGCGAGCGCCGCCGCGAGCGGCCTGCCGTCGGGCTCAGGTTGGTGGTCCACCCGGACGATGCGGCGCTGCAGGTCAACGATCGCGCCTACGGCCCCGTGTCGACCGCGCTCGGCCCCCGAGGCCTTCTGGCGCTCGAACCCGGGGTCTACCGCATCGTCCTGACACGGCCCGGCTTCCAGACCTGGCGCGCCGAGGTCGCCGTGGACTCGCAGCTCGAGCCTATCCACGTCACGCTGAACGCAGTCGAGTGAGGGGGCGATGGGCGAGGGGAGAAGACTGCCGGAGAAGCGCTTTCGCATGCCTTGCGAGAGCGAGCAGGAGTTTCGCGCGCGGTTCGCGCGCACCGTCGCTCGCCGAGGCGTCTTCGTCGCCACCGACAGGCCCGAGCCGGTCGGCACGCGCGTGCGCCTGAGGCTCGAGCTACGCGGGCCCGGGCCTTTTGTCTCGGGCGAAGCCGTGGTCGACCGCCACACGGCGATCGGGCGAAAGCGCGGGGTCTACCTGCGCTTCGTCCGGCTCGATCCCGAGAGCCTGCAATTCGAGCTTCGCGACGCGCTCGCCGCAGGCTCGACCGGCGCCGAGGGCCCCGAAGACCCGTCGATAAATCCTTCTTCGTCCGGCTCCGCTCACCCTGAGCGTAGCTCCCGACGCGCGAGCGGAGTCGAAGGGCCCCTCGACCTCCCAGGCTCGGCCTACGCTCGGGCCTCTCGACTTCGCTCGAGGTGCTCGGACGGGGCAGGCCGAGCTCAAGAAGGCTTCCCGACACCTCTCGAGGCGAAAGAGCCCGCTCCGCTCGACCACGAGCCAGGTGCCGCCCGCGGTTTGCCGGCCGATCCGCCTCCGCCGGGCGCGCCCGCGCCCGAGAGGAGCGGCGAGCCGACGGCTGCTCCCGAACGCTCGCCTTTGCTCGACTGCGGCGACGCCATCACCACGGTCGAAAGCCCGCGGGCGCTCGTCCTCTCGCGCCGCCCGGCGCTGCCGCTGACCGAGGCGCACACGCGGGTCCACGCCTACAGCGCCGATGAGCTGCGCGAGGCGCGCGATCCCGACGCCTGGGCCGGAGGGCTGCAGCCCTTCGACATGCTCGGGCCGCACCAACTCCTCAAGCGGCTCGGCAACGGCGGGATGGCCGAGGTCTTCCTGGCGCGCTCGACGCTGGGGCAGGGCGTCGAGAAGCTCGTCGCGCTCAAGATGGTGCTCCCCGAGTTCGGTCCCGACACCTGCTTCGCCTCGCTCTTTTTGAACGAGGCGCGCATCAGCGCCACGCTGCAGCACCCGAACCTCGTCCAGGTCTTCGCCTTCGGAGAGGCAGCCGGCCGGCCCTATCTGTCGATGGAGTTCGTCCACGGGCGCAGCTTGGCCGACCTGGTCGCGGCGGCCCGAAAGAAGGGCGAGAGGCTCCCGCTGGCCTTCGGCGTCAACGCGGCCATCGGGCTGTGCCGGGCGCTCGAGTACGTCCACGAGAAGCGCGACCTCGACGGCCGGCCGCTGCAGCTTGTCCACCGCGACGTGAGCGCGGGCAACGTCCTTGTCTCCGACCACGGCGAGCTCAAGCTCGTCGACTTCGGCGTCGCCTCGGCCACCGCGCTCGCCGACACGAGCGGCCTGGTGGTCGGCAAACGCGGCTACATGTCGCCCGAGCAGTCGCGCGGCGGCACCCCGTCGCCGGCCTGGGATCTCTTCTCGCTCGGCGTGCTCCTGCACGAGCTGCTGACGCTCGCGCGCCCCTTCGACAAGGGAAGCGCGCCGGACCCGACCGCGCCGCTGGGCGGGCCGCTCATCCTGCGGCTGCCCTCGCAGCTCGAGCCGAACATCCCGTCTCTGCTCGACCGCGCCGTGCTCTGGGCCATCGACCCCGAGCCGAAGCGCCGCGCCCCCAGCGCCCGCGCGCTGCGCGAGCTGCTCGAGGAGGTGCGCCGCAAGCTGCCGCCCTGCGAGATAGCGGAGGTGGTGGCCGCCTACTTCGGCGAGCAGCTCGAGGGCGAGCAGAGACAGAACGAGGAGCTCATCGCGAGGTCGCGGCAGCTCGCGCCCCCGCGGCGGGTGAGCGGGACGATGCCGCTGCTGCGGCCGCTGCGCGCGGTGAGGCGCCGCATCGTCTCCAGCCGGCTCGTCGTTCGCCTGGCCAGGCACCGGCGCGCCGCGGCGTTCGGCCTCGGGCTGGCCCTCGGGGCTCTGGGCGTGGGCGGCTGGGCGGCCTGGTCGCACCTCGAGCGCGAACACGAGCTGGTGCGGCTGCTCGAGAGCGCCGACGACCGGGTCCGCGCCGCGAGGCTCGTCGCACCTTCGGGCGACGGCGCGCTCGAGCTGCTGCTGCAGGCGAAGGCGATGCGTCCGGAGGACCCGCGGGTGCGACACCGGCTCGAGACGCTGGTCGGCCTCTTCGAGGGGCTCGGGCGCAGCGCCGAGGCGCGCGGCCGCCTGGCCGAGGCGGCGGTCCACTACCAAGGCGCCCTGGCTGCCGCTCCCGAGCACCCCGGGCTCGAGGAGAAGCTCAGGGCGCTCGAGCAGGCAGTCCAGGAGCAGGCCATCGGCAAGGCGGGGAAGAGCGAATGAGCTGCGTCCGAGAGGTGTCGCGAAACCCTCTTCGACTTCGACCGGTCCCGCTCACCCGGAGCCTGGCTCCCGGAGGTTGGGGGCCGATCGGCGCTGCGTTGGACCCTCTCCCGGCCGACGGTAGGGGCGCATCGCAATGCGCCCGGCCCCACGGGCCCCGGCGTCCGCTGCCGGTTCATGGCGCGGAACGCTCGGCTTTCCCCGGCGCCTTCGCGCAAGCGGCGGGAGCGGAGTCGAAGGGCCCCTCGACTTCGGGGCGACCGCGGCGGGCCCTCGACTCCGGCCTCGCAAGCTCGGCCTACGCTCGGGCTGACCGGGAGGCGGGGGCCCATCGACAGCCCTGTTGGTTCAAGGTCACAGCCGGCCAACGGACCGGCGACGAGCTCGGGGTGAACGGGGCTCGGGCTCTTGATCTCCGAGACAGTTGCTCGACTTCGCTCCTCGCGAACGGCCACCGATGCTCCTCGAGGTTGAGCACGAGCGTCGGCGGCGCGTTGTGGCTCCTGCTGCTGCTGTGGGCCGGCGCGGCCGGCGCGGCCACCATCGAGCTGGACAGCCAGCCCGTCGTGCTCGGGCGCACCGAGTCGGTGGGGGTCACGCTGCGCGTGGGCGAGGACCCGCGCGCCGAAGGCCACCCGCTGCGGCTCGCCGTCAACGTGGGCGCCTTCGGCGCCGTGACCCGGCAAGCGCCGGGGGTCTATCGCTCGGTCTATATCCCGCCGGAGACGCGCTTTCCACAGGTGGCGCTGGTCGCCCTCTGGCGCGAGAGCGGCCCCGAGGCGCCCATCGACTTCGTCACCTTCCCGCTCTACGGCACGACCGAGCTGCCCATCGGCGTCAGCCCCGGCGCGCAGGTTTGGCTCACCGTGGGGAGCACGGAGCACGGGCCCCTCGTCGCCGGCGGTGCCGGCGAGGTGACGTTCAAGGCCGAGGTGCCGCCGGGGGTGACCGAGGCGTCCATTCGCGCCCGCAACAGCCGCGGCGGCGAGTCGAGCCGCAGCGTGCCGGTGCGCGTGCCGGGCTACAACCGGCTGACCGCGGCGCTCGTGCCGCACGCGGTCGTCGCCGACGGCACCGCGTGGGCGCGCCTGGTCGTCTACTACGACCTCGGCGGCGTCGGGGTGCCCGCCTCGCGCCTGCGTGTCCAGGCGAGCGAGGGCGAGGTGCGCTTCGTCGAGGCGAAGGGCGGCCGCTACGTCTACCGCTACGAGCCGCCGCGCGGGACGAGCGCCGAGCGGGCGCAGCTCGCGGTGAGCGTCGACGGCGACCCGCTCGCCAGCGCGAAGGCGAGCCTCGAATTGAGGCTGCCGCCGCCGGCGCGAATCCTCGTCCGCGCACCGAAGCAGGCGCTGCCCGCCGACGGGCGCTCGCGGGCGATGGTCGAGGTCCTGGTGATGGACGAGCACGGGCTCGCGCTGCGCGGGCAGCCGGTGGAGGTGCGCGCGAATGGAGAGCGGCTCTCGCCTGTCGAGCAGCTCGCCGACGGCGCTTATCGGGCGCCGCTCGTCGCGCCCGCCCGCTATCCGAAGAGCGGGCTGGTGCGGCTGGTCGCGGAGGTGCCCGGGCCCGAAGGCGTGCTCCGGGACGCGGCCAACTACCAGCTTCGGCCCGCGCCCGCTCCGGCCTCGGTGCGTGCGCGAGCGCTGCTCGACCCCATCCCGGCCGACGGAGAGACGGTTGCGACGGTCCTCTTCGAGGTTCGGGACGCCGCGGGCAGGCCGCTCGAGGGCGCGCAGCTCATGGCGGTGGCCGCCGACGGCGAGGTCGGAGGCTTGGCGCCGGCCGGCAAGGGGCTCTATCGAGCCGAGCTCGTCGCCCCGGAGGGCCTGTCGGCGCGGGGCGTCCAGCTCCGGGTGCTCGACGCGCTCGGCGGCTTCGAACAGGACGTGGGCCTGCGGCTGCGCACGCCGCCGCGCCGGCTGCTCGCGGGGGCGCGCGGTGGTGTCGTGGCGAGCGTCGAGGGCGCCACCGGTCTGAGGCTGGGGGTCGATGTGACGATGCCCGTGCGGCTCGGAACCCTCTGGTTGACCCCGAGCCTGCTCGCCGAGCTCGGACGCGTCGCGCAGAGCCTGGTGAGCGCCAACGAGAGCCTGCGCAGCGAGGCTGAGGCGCTCTACGTCCCGGTCGGCGCGCGCGCGGGGGTCGAGCTCTGGGCGGGCGAGCGGCTCTCGGTGTCGGTGGGCGCGGCGGCGGGGGCCACGTTCGCCTGGGCGAGCTATTCGCTGACCGGAGGGCGCTCTTTTGCCTGGGGTCCGCTGGCGGGCGGCTTCGCGAGCGTGGCCCACGACTGGGATCTCGGGCAGGGCTTCGCGGAGCTGTCGCTGACCTGGGCTCCGGTGCGCGGCGCCGACTTCCGGCTCGACGCCGGAGGGCTCGGGCTCGCGCTCGGCTATCGCTTCGGGGTCGTGCGATGAAGCGGGCCGCGGGGATCGTCTGGGCCTTGCTCGCCTTCGGTTGCCCCGCCGAGGACGGCGGGCCCCGGCCCCGGGGCGTCGCGCCCGATCACGGCACCGCGGGGGCTCGCACCGAGCTGCTCGTTTCGGGCGACCTGCGCCCGGGCATCCAGGCCGACTTCGTGGACGAGGCGGCGAGCTCCCTCGACCCCGAGCTTCGGGTGCAGCTCGTCGGTTCGGATGGGCAGGCGATAGCTCTCGAGGAAGTCCGGCTGGTCGAGCCGGGGCGCTTGCGCGCCGTCGTGCCGGCGGCGCTGCGCCGCGGGCTCTACGATCTGATCGTCGAGGACGCGCGCGGCAGGAGGGGCAGGCTCGCCGGGGCGTACCGAGCGCTCGCCGGATCCGAGACGGTGGCGGCCTTCCGCTTCACGCCGCTCGGGCCGCAGCGGGTGGGCGTCCCGTTTGCCGTCACGATGACCGCGGTGGACGCGGAGGGGGCTCTGGTCGACGGGTTCGAGGGCTCGGTCGAGCTCTCCGACGCGACCGGGAGCCTGACGCCGCGGCGTGGCGGGCCGTTCCTCCGCGGGACGCTCCAGCTCACGCTGGCGGTAGGGCGCACGACGTCGGCGACCGCGCTGACGGCCACCGACGAGCAGGGCCGCACGGGCCGGTCGGCCGAGTTCGCCGTGCTCCCTGGGGTCCCGATCCTGGTCGGCTTCGCGAGCGTGCCCGCGAGCGTCGTCAGCGGCGAGTGCGCTCGGTTCACTTTGGAAGCGCGCGACTCGCGCGGGGAGAGCGTGCCCGTCGAGCAGGCGGTCGAGGTGGAGGTCCTGGGAGCGCCGTGGCCGGTCGGGCTGTTCGCCGACGAGACGTGCAGCGTGCCGCTGCAGGCCCTGCGCATCGAGCCTGCGGGGGCGCCGGCCGTCGGGCATTTCAAGGCCTCGGCCGCCGGCGACGCCGGGCTCAGGCTCGTCCCCGCGACTGTGGCGGGCGCATACGCTCCGCTCCGGGTCCTGGCCGGTCCGGCGACCGGGTTGAGGGTCACGACTCCGCCGCGGAGCGTCGCTGCGGGCGCCTGTTCGCCGACCGTCGAAATCGCCGCGGTCGACGCCTTCGGCAACCGCGCCGCGCTCGACGCGGAGCGCCAGGTGCTCCTCGCGAGCCGGCCGGCGGGCTTGCTCTTCTTCGCCGATAGCGGCTGCAGCCACCCGACGCACAGGGTGGCGCTCGCGGGAGAGAGTGCCGCGCGGTTCCATTTCAAGGGAGCGCTGGGGGGCATCTACGAGATCGGGCTCGAGCCGCAGGGGTTGCCACCGCTCGAGCGCGCGAGTCAGCACCAGCAGGTTGGGCGATAGAGGCGGGCGGGGGGGCGCGATGGCCAGGCTGAAGATCTGTCGGGAAATCCTTCTTCGACTCGGTCCGGTCCCGCTCAGCCTGAAGAGGTGTCGAAGAATCCCTCGAGCGATAACCGGCCAGCCCGAGCCGGTCGACAGGCTCGGGGCAGGCGAAGTCGGGCCCCTCGACTCCGCCTCCCTCATTCCTCGGGAGGCTACGCTCGGGGTGAACGGGGCTCGGGCCGAGCTCAACTTCGCTTCTGCGCCTCTTCTTCATCCGCGCCCGCAGGCCGCCGAGATGGCGGTGCTCCCCGCCTCGCAGCACACTCTGGTTCGGCCCGCCGCGGGCGGACTCGCCGGGATGCTCGTCGCTGCTGGTCTGGCTGCGGCTTGCGGCGCAGAAGGCCTCTCTCCGCGGCCGCTGTCGATGGAGCCTTCGTCGGGCTCGGCGAGCGCGGCGACCCGCGCGGTCATCACCGGCGAGGGGCTCGACCCGCGTCCGTCCCTGGACTTCTCACGGCAGGCCGAGAGCCGGCTCGACACGGTGTACCGGGCCGCGCTCGGATCGACCTGGCTGTACGACGTAAGGCTGCGCGAGCAGGGCCTTCTCGACGCGACCGTGCCCGCTGGCCTGGCGCCGGGGCTCTACGACCTGCTCGTCGTCGATCCCTCGGGGCGCGAGGGTCGTCTGGAGGCGGCCTACGAGGTCCTGGAAGTCGCCGAGGCGAGCGAGCGGGTCGCGAAGCTGCGCGTGATCGCCTCCGGGGAGCAGCTCGAGCTTTCGGCCTTTGCGATCCGCGTCGAGGCCGTGGACGAGGGCGGTGGGCCCGTCGAGAGCTTCAACGGGCAGGTCGAGCTGCGCGACGAGACCGGCACGTTGGTGCCGGCGAGGTCGGGCTCCTTCGTGCGCGGCGTGTGGGAGGGCGAGGTCGAGCTGCGACAGGCCTCGGGAGGTGACCGAATCGCCGCGTCGCTCGGGAGGCTGAGGGGCTACTCCGCGGCGCTGGTCGTGCGGGCCAGGCCCGCGGCGCGGGTCGGGGTCGCTGCCTCCGGCGCGACCCTGCGAGCCGGCGAGTGCGCGCGCCTCCGGCTGGCGCTGTTCGACGATCTCGGGCGGGTCGCCGAGGCGGACCGCCCCTGGCGCATCGCGCTCGAAGCGGCCGACCTGGGGCTTGTGGCCTTTGCCGATTCGAGCTGCCGGCAGGCGGTGTCCGAAGTGATGGTCGAGCCCTCCGACAGCGGCGCGTCCCTCTTCGTCGCCGGATGGCACGCGGGGCCGAACGCGCTGCGGGCGCGGGCCGAGGGGCTGCTCCCCGGGTCGACCGATCTCTTCGTCGCGCCCGCGGAGCCGGCGGCGCTGGTCTTCGTCGGCGCGCCGCGGGAGCTGACGGCCGGCGAGTGCTCGGAGAGCGTCGGGCTCGAGGTGCGAGATGCCTTCGGCAACCTCGGTCTCGAACCGCTGACGGTCGCGCTCGAGGCGACGGCCTCGACGGGCTTTGCCTTCTACTCCGACGAGACGTGCGGGCAGGCGGTCACCGCGCTCGAGACGGCTCTCGGCGCCGGGCGCTTTCGTCTGCGCGGCACGGTCGCAGGGCCGGTCGAAATCGCGGCACGAGCGGGCGCGCTCGTCCCCGCCGTGCACACGGTCCAGCTCCTCAGCGACGGCCTCCCGGCGCAGCTCGTCTTTACGACGCGGGAGCGGACCGCGGTGGCCGGCGAATGCTCGGCGGAGGTCGCGATTGGGGTGCGCGACCGCTTCGGCAACGAACAGGCCGTGGTCGGCGCGCTCGAGGTGCTGGTCACCGCCTCCGCGCCCGAGGTGGAGCTGTTTCGCGACGCCGCTTGTTCGAGCCCCGGGCCCCTGCTGGAGCTCGGCGCGGGCGAGAGCCGCGCTGCGGTCCACTTCCGCAGCGAACGCGCCGCGGAGCTCAGCCTCCAGGTCGCGGCGGCGGGCCTGGTGGGGAACGCGCAGTCCCAGCGCGTCGTCGCTGCCGCGCCCGCCGCGCTCGCCTTCGCGACCCCGCCGCGGACGGTCGAGGCCGGGGGCTGCTCCCCGGCCTTGACGGTCGAGCTGGTCGACGCCTTCGGCAACCGCGCGACGGCTTCCTCGAGCGCGACCCTCGCCCTCTCGACCGAGCCGGCTGCCGACCTCTGGTTCTACTCGGACGAGCGGTGCGCGGCGGCGCCTGTCGTCAGCGTTTCGCTGCCCGCGGGCTCGTCGCAGGCTTCCTTTCATTTGCGTGGCACGAAGGCCGGAGAGCACCTGATGGCCGTGACGAGCGCGCCGCTCGCCAGGGCCGGCCAGAGTGTGAGGGTGGTCGCTGCCGCACCCGCGCTGCTCGAGTTTGAGCCGGTCGGCTCGCCGCAGGTGACGGGGAGGCCGTTTCTCGTCGGCCTTCGCGCGCTCGATGCGTACGGCAACCACGCGACGAAGTTCCGGCTCCCCGTGAAGCTCGCGGTCGAGCCGGCGACGCCGCTCGCCTGCGTCTCCAACTGCAGCACCGGGAGCGCCACGGCGCCGTTCTCCGAGGGCTCGTGGTCCGGAGGCGTGCAGCTCGACTGGCCGATAGGTCTTGGCCGGGTCCTGCGAGCAACGGCAGGAGCGGTCATCGGCGAGTCGAACCCCTTCGAGCTGACCGCCCCGGAGGCGCCGCCGCGCGCGGCTTTCGAGTATTCGCCGATCGTGGCGCGGGTCGGAGAGCCGATCGCCTTCGACGCCAAGGGCTCTTCCGACTACCAGACCGCGGCGGCCGAGCTGGAGGTGAGCTGGGACTTCGAGGGGACGGCGACGCCTCCGCCTTGGACGCCCTGGGAGCGCTCGAAGCTCGCGACCTATGCCTTCGCGGCGGCGGGGAGCTATCCGGTTCGTCTCGCGGTGCGCGACGAGGCCGGTACCCTGGGCTTCGCGAGCCGACTGGTTCGGGTGGTCGAGGCCACCGGCGGTGCGCTCTGCCTCGTGGACACCGTCAAGGTCGACAGGGACGACGGGGCGCTCGGCTGCGAAGGGCCCTTTGGCGCCGACGGCAAGCTCTCGCTGGCCGAGGCGGTGCGCATCTCCAACGCGACCGCGGGCACACAGACGATCGCCTTCGGGACGGCCTTGCTGCTCTCTTCCGGGACGACTTTCAGCATCACCGACTCGGTCGACCTGCTCGCCGCAGAAGGGACCCGGTTCGACCGCGTCAATTTCGACATCGCCGCCGGCACGGCGTCCTTCTCCGGGCTCGAGCTGAGCAACCAGTCGAGCTTCGTCGAGGTGGCGGAGGGCGCAGCGCTGAAGCTGACCGACAGCTTCCTGCACGACATGCCGGGAATCCGGCTCGCCGGCCGGGTCGAGGCGGTGCGGACTCGATTCGAGCGCTGCACGAACGACTGCCTCTGGATGAAGGGCGCGAACGCGACGCTGTCGGTGAGCCACTCGCAGTTCAGCGACGGGGTCGCGCGCGGGGTCTATCTGCACACCTGCGGGAGCAGCGGGACGGTGCTCGACCTGCGCTCGAGCACTTTCACGAGGATGGGCCAGGGGGTCCAGAGCGAGAGCAACTGCTCCGCGTCGACCCTGGTGCGCCACGTGACCTTCCACGCCAACGGCGGCGGCATCGTCTACTCCGGGGGCACGGGCCACGAGCTGCTCAATTGCGTCTTCTCGGCCAACGCGGGGCGTTCCGTCGAATGCGGGACGGCGGGGTTCGCCGCGCGCGGCCACAACCTGCTGTTCGCCCATGGCGCCGAGGGCTGTCTGGCCGGCGATGAGGGCAACCTGATCGCCGATCCGCAGTTCGTCGGGTCGGCCGTGGGCGATTTCCGGTTGCAGCAGTCCAGCCCGGCCCGCGACAGCGCGCTCGACCTCGGCCTGGATCTCAACGGTCTCGCGCCCGGCAGGTTCGAGGGGCTTGGTCCGGATCGCGGTGGCGAGGAGAGCCAGTGATGAGGGGGCCGACGGCTCGCGAGCGCGCCCGGTGTCGAGAGCGGCGGGCCCGTCCTCGTCGAGCGTCGCGGGCCGGCCAGGCGCGCTCGAGCAGAGGCGGAACGAACGGCGGGGCCAACGCGCGTGCGAGGGCCAGGAGGTGCGTTGCGCGAGCGCTGCTGTGCACCGCGCTGCTCGCCGTCGTGGGGCTCGCGGCGTGTCGCAAGGAAGAGGCGGGCGCGCAGGGGGCGCTGCCCACGCTGCCCGACGGGCTGGTCGCGAGCTGCGCCTGGGCGAGCGGCGAGGTCGAGGTGCGCCGCCCCGGTTCGGTCTACTGGGAGCCGGTGGGCACCGGGGCGCTGTTTCGCGAGGGCGACTGGCTGCGCACCGGGGAGCTGTCCCAGGCGCGCGTCGAGTTCTTCTTGGGCGGCGGGCTCGACCTCGAGCCGGGGACCGTCGTGGTCGTCGGGCTCTCGCCGCGCGGAGACGGAGAGCAGCCCGAGCCGATGCTCACCGTCGAGCTGGGCTCGGTCCGCTCGGTGCTCTCGCCGAAGGGCGACCGAGAGGGGGCAGTCTCGATAGAGACGAGCGAGGGGGCTCGGGTGCGCATCGCCGCGCGGCCCGGGGAGCAGACGCCGGTCGTGCGCATCTCGCGCGAGGGCGAAGGCACCGCGATAGCTGTCACCGAGGGAGGCGCGAGGCTGCAGCCCGAGGGCGCGCAACAGCGCACCCTGGTCGCCGGCCAGCTCATCGAGCTCGTCGCCGGCGCCGTCGGGGAGAGCGCTTCACTCATCGACTTCCCGAAGAGCCTCTCTCCGGGCATCGACGCGAGGCTTCGGCTCGCGCCCGGCGAGCGCGTCGAGCTTCGTTGGGTGGCCGTCTCCGGGGCCGGGGGCTATCGGGTCCAGGTCGCGCGCGACCTGTCGTTTCGCCAGCTCGTCCGCGACGAGCGCACCGAGGGCACCCGCCTCGCGATTGGCTGTGACGGCGCCGAGCTCGCGTGGCGGGTGGCGGCGAGGGACAGCAAGGGGCGCACTGGCGAGTACGGCTTTGCGCGCCGCTTGTTCTGCGGCCGCGAGGACCTGCTCATCGCCCCGGCCGACGGTGCAACGCACAAGGGAGGGCAGGTCGACTTCTCCTGGCGCGAGCCTCCGGCCGGCGGCCGCTTCCAGCTCGTCGTCGCCAGCGGCCGCGACCTCGAGGCGAGCGCGGTCGTGCGCCAGTGGTCGGTGCGCGAGTCGGCTCGCGTCGATGGCCTGCGCCCGGGCGAGTACTACTGGGGCGTCTTCCTCGAGACGGGCGAGCCGCTCTTCGCCGAGCCTCGCCGGCTCGTCGTCCAGCGCTCGGGCGCCGGGCCGAAGATCCGCTCTCCGAGCGAGATATCGAACTGGGGCGCGCGGTGAGGCCCGGCGGGCCCGCCGATCGCCCGTCGCCCGTCGACCGTCGAGGGCCGGCCCCGGTCAGCCCGGCCTCTCCGCGGCGAAAAGCCGAGTCTGGGCGACGACGAAGTTGAGCTGAATGCGCCGTCTGCGACATCCTTCGGGCGCTCTCGGAACAGAGGGGCCCAAGGAGACACCGTGACTGAAGACGAGCGACTGACGAACGCCGAGGTGAAGATGGCGTTCATCGAGAGGACGGTCGAGGACCTGGACAGCGTCGTCCGCGACCTGAACCGGGAGGTCCAGACCCTTCGGCGCGAGGTGGAGCAGCTTCGCAGCCAGCTTGCGCAGGCCGGTGCGGTCACCGTGCCCAGGCTCGAGGACGAGGTCCCACCGCACTATTGATTGAGAGGTCGGTGGCCGGCGCCTTGGTCGAGGTCGGCGTCGCGTCGCCCTTTGGCGAGGGGGACCGCACACCCGCTCGCCCTTGCTTTGGGCGCAACCGACGCGTGCAACCGAGCCGGCCCACTTCGCTGCCAGCGGCGCGGCGACGCGATTTGGCTCCCGGGGCGGCGTGGCGTGCAGATCGCGACGCGATCTCGTCGGTCGGGCCGAACCGGGTAGAAAATCGCGACACGATTTCGTGGCTTGGACGACGAGTCTGGGAAATCGCGACGCGATGTTGCCGCCCCAGCTCACCGATCCGACAAATCGCGACACGATTTCCGAGGGGCCGCCGAGCCGCACAATCGCGCCTCGGCGACGAGCTGCGTCGCCGGCTCTTGTGGCAAGTCGCGACGTCGAGGGCTTGGTTACCCGAGCCCCTTCGGCAAGCCCCCGTCTCTCCGGATGCGCGAGCGCCGCGATGAACCGGGCGACGGCTCCTGCTCGGACCATCCGGTCGCGGTCTCCTTGCACGGGAGGGCGAGCGCCAAAGAAAGGAGAAGCCCGGCTCATCGAGCCGGGCTTCCCACATCCCCTCGAAACTTTCTTCCGATCGTTAGACCGGGCGGACGTTCGAGGCCTGCAGGCCCTTCGGGCCCTTGGACACGTCGAACTCGACGCGCTGCCCCTCGGCGAGGGACCGGAAGCCATCCGCCTGGATGGCGGAGTAGTGGCAGAACACGTCGTCGCCGCCGTCGTCCTGCGAGATGAAACCAAAGCCCTTCGAGTCGTTGAACCACTTCACGGTACCAGTTGCCATTTGCTTCTCTTTCCTTGAATCAAAGCCGGAATGTATTCGGCTTTCGGTCAACCAATAGCGGCTGACGTCGCGGGCACCGTACGCGAGTGCCGGACGAATGTCGAGCAGCCGTCAACTGGTTTTGAGCCATTCGCGGGCTCGGGTTTTGGACTTGGCTGCGCCTCGCAGGGTGCGCGCGCGCAGGCCCGCCGGGTCTGCTCGGATGCACCTCAGCCCCGGTGTCCTCCATGGCTGCCGACTGCGGATCGCGAATCCAGAGGCCACCGCAGCGCTCGCAGCGCAGGGGCGCGCGTCTTGTCGGAGAACGCCTCTCCCACAGGTCCCCGCCTGCCTTCGCACGGCGCCGCCTCTTTCACCGCGGCGCCGCGGGAACGTCACCCCCGGCCTCGCCCTCAACGCGACGGGAGGCGAACAGGGTCGGGTGGCGCAGCTTGAGCGCCCCGAGCGCGACGAACCCGAGCAGCACCGCCCACCAGAGCGTCGCCAGGCGCACGAGGATCATGCTCGTCGTGGCCGGGCCGAGCGGGATGGCGCCAAGGCGCACGAGCTGCTGCTGGATCATCGACTCGGTCACCCCGAGGCCGCCGGGCACCGGGATGATGGCGCCGGCCAGCGTCGCGGTCGCGTAGAAGAAGACCGCGAGCGCGACATCGCCCTCGAGCCCGAAGCCCTGCACGACGACGTGGAGCGCCAGCCCCTCGCAGCCCCAGGCGACAAAGGAGAGCAGCGCCGGCCACAAGAGCGCGCCCGGGCCCGCGAGCACGCGCAGGGCGTCGAGCGCTTCGAGCAGCTTGGGCGCGAGGGGCCGCAGCCGGGCCGGCCCGCGCTCGACGAGCGAGACGAGCCAGAGCAGGGGGCGCTGCCAGAGGATGAGCGCGACGCCGACGGCCACCAGCGCCCCGCCGGCCATCGCCCAGCCCAGGCCGCCCGCGAAACCGACGCTGCCGAGCACGATGAGCAGCACGACGCCGATGACGTCGGTGAGCCGCTCGGCGATGACGATGGGCGCGGTGCGCGCGGCGGGCACGCCGTAGGTCTGCGCGAGGACCGCGCTCTTGAACATCTCGCCGACCTTGCCCGGGGTCATCGTCAGCACGAAGCCGGAGAGGAAGACGAGCGCGCTGTCGAGCTTGGGCACGTTCCGGATGCCGAGCCGGGCGAGGTAGTACTCCCACTTGACGACCCGCAGCCCGTAGTTCGCGGTGGCGAGCAAGAGCGCGAGCCCCAGGGCTGACCAGCGAAAGCCCGCGAGGCTCTCCTGCACGTCGCGAAAGCCGGTGTAGGCGACGAAGGCCCCGTAGATCGCGATGCCGAAGAGCATCGCCAGCAGGAGGCGTCGCAGCAGTCCGTTCATCTGAGTCGTCTGTCCCCTCGAGCGTCGGTCTCGGGCGCAGTTGGTGTCGGGTGGCGCGATCCAGCGGGCTGCAGGATAGCGATTCGCCGACGGGCCGCGACCGGCGGGCGTGCGCCCGGTCGAGTTGGGCTCGGACCGGCGGTCGATCGCAGGCCTGGCCGCGCGAGGTGAAAAGAAGACGCCGGCGAGGCGCGAGGCCCCGCCGGCGCGAGAAGCTTCCGATAGGTGGCGCAGCGGCCGTCAGTTCGTCAGCCGCACGATGTCGGGCAGCAGCTCCCAGTTGGCCGGGTCGTCGAGGAAGGCTGCGGTCTGCGGCACGTCGGTGGTGTAGACGAACGGCTTGATGAAGTAGCCGCCCTCGTCCTGCTGCACCGGGGCGACGATGCGCACCCGGATGTTGCTGTTGGAGAGGGGGATGCCCAGCGGCGCCAGCAGCTCGTCCTGGTCGATCTTGATGGTGACCCGGCGGTTGGTGCCGTAGGCCAGGTCGAAGAGCCGGTTGCGCTTGCTGCCGCCGGGCCGGTAGTTGGTCAGCGTGCCGTCGATCTGGACGTACTCGGACTCGTGGTCCTCGCCGATGGGCACGTCGCCGATCACCTCGACGATGTCCTGCCGCATGTCGAAGAAGTCGGCGGCCGCCGCGGTGTTCTCGGTCATCGAGAAGGCGAGCACCTGCTTGAAGCCCTCGAAGTCGCCGACCCGGCTGACGGTGATGTCGATGTTCGGGTAGCGGGTCGCGCCCCAGAGCGGCGGCGGGCCGGGGTTCGGGTTGCGGTTGCCGGTGACCACGTAGATGCCCGGGCCGCCCCGCGACTGCTGGATGAAGAAGCCCTTCCAGCTATCGGGCTGGCCGCGGAAGTAGGTCATGTAGACCCCGCGCACGCGGATCGCGCAGACCCCGTCGACCGCCCGCAGGTCGGCGATGGTGCCCTCGGTTGGCGCCTGGATGGTGAAGGTCGAGGTGTAGTTGTCGGCCATCGTCGCCCCGGTCAGAGCGCGCACGCCCTGGGCTCCGCCGGTGATCTTGACGCTGTAGTTGCGCTCGATCTCGTAGGCGGTGCCCGGGTCGATCTGGAAGCGGACCGTCGGGTTGTTCGACAGGTCGAGCGTGCCTTCCTCGGGGAAGCTGCCGTCGGAGTAGCGGCTGACGCGCAAGGTGCCGGTGGTGCCCGGGTAGTTGAGGAAGACCGAGGCCGGGTCGACCGGCTTGTTGAAGGTGATCTCCACGACCGCGTCGGGGGCGACCCCGCTGGCCCCGTCCGCCGGGCTGACCGAGACCACCTCGAGCGGACCGGTGTCGGCGCCCGAGCCGGTCGTGAAGCTCGCCAGGTAGTTGCCGGTCATCGGGTTGTCGCTCTCGTCCTTGACCCCCTCGGCGCCGCCCACCACCCGCAGGGTGTACGGGGTGTTCGGCTGCAGGGCCGCCTGCGGATAGAAGACGAAGGTGGGGTTGTTGTAGGTCTCCCGGGTCATGGTGATCGCGCCGGCCGGGTCGGTGCCGCGGTAGAGCAGCACGGTGGTCGGCGAGACGACCGTCGCCTGGCGCATCCGCTTGCTGAAGGTGACGCTGATGGCCGCGCTGGTGGGCACGTCGGTCTGGCCGTCGGCCGGCGAGGTGGCGACGACCCGGGGCGTGTTCTCGGGGCTGACCCAGGCGCAGTCGAAGATGATCGAGTAGTCGGCTCGCAGCTCGTTGCCCGCCAGGTCCTTCACGCCGCCAGCGAACAGGGTGAACTTGAGCTCGTCGCCGACCTCGAACCGCTCGGCCGGGGTGAAGACGACGGTCGGGTTGGCCGAGGCGTCCCAGGTCGCCGCGAGCGGGGCGCCCTGCGGATTGCCGTCCCACCACTCGATCAGCTCGAAGCTCTCGGCGCTCAGGCTCGTCGGGTCGATCTGCTCGCTGAAGCGCACCCTGATCACCGCGTCGAGCGGGACGTCGACCTCGCCGTCGGCCGGAGTGATGCTCGCCAGCGTCGGCGCGGTCTGGTCGCTCGAGCTGGCGGTGGTGAAGCTGCCGGTGATGTCGGAGACGAGCCGCTCGCCAGCGGCGCCGGCGACCCCGGACTCGCCGCCCCTGACGACCAGCGTGTAACCGGTGCTGTTCGCCAGCGACGAGCTCGGCGTGAAGCTCACCGCGGTCGCGCCCGACGAGAAGCCGAAGGCGCCCGCGACCTTGGCCTGCTCACCAGAGGAGGTGCGATAGAGGAAGAAGGTCTCGGAGGTCACCGAGGCCTCGTCGAGCGCTGCCGAGAAGGTGAGGGTGACCGAGGCGTTGGTGGGCACGCTCGAGGAGCCGAAGGCGGGGGTGACCGAGCGCAGCTCGAGGTCCTCGAGCGGAATCGAGCCGTCGGGTGTGCCCGCGTCGGTCTCCGGATCGGTCCCCGCGTCGGTGTTGGGATCGGTCCCTGCGTCCTTGTCGGGATCAGAGCCCGCGTCGGGAGGCAGCGACGCGTCGGCCGCGGAGGCGTCCGGCGCTTGCGGCGGCGGGTCTTCGCCGCACGCGGCAAGGGAGAGGGAGAGGACAAGGGCCGCGAACAGCGACAAGCGATGATGGAGGTACATGACTCACCCGATTGCGAAATGGCCGGCCAGCCTACCACCCGAAGCGCGAAATCCCGCCACAAGTTCGCCCGCGGCGAGCTTGCGCTCGTTCGCCTGGCCGCGCGAAACGGCCCGACGCCGGGACGGGGACGTGCCGCCGCACGGTCGCGCCGATTCGCGACGCCGATGGAGACCATCGCGGGATCGCTTTTGGAGTCGGCCCTGCGTCGATCGCGCGCCCGACCAGACCGCGGCTGCCCCTGGCTGTGCCCCATCCGCCGTGTCGGGATTAGGGACTTACCGGCGAGAAATTGACCAAGCTGGCAAGAAATCGGCCGTCTCGCTGACCTTGGGCCCGTGGTCTTGAGGACTGAAGCCAGCCGGCCAGCACAGAGGCTGGACTCTTTTGGTTCCGGCTTGGCCGGCTTAGGCCCTGCGGCCGAAGTCGTTCGACTCCTCGTAGAGCGTATCGAGCAGCGACTTGTATTTTTCAGCGACGACGCGCCGCTTCACCTTCAGCGTCGGGGTCAACTCGCCGCTCTCCTGCGACCAGTCGTGGTCGAGGACGGCGAAGCGCTTGATGGTCGCGTAGCTGGGCATCTTTGCGTTGACCGTGTTGACCGCCTGCTGGAGCTGGTCGCGGACCTCGGGCGCCTTCGAGAGCTCGGGCAGGTTTCGATACGGAAGTCCCTTCTCCTGAGCCCACTTGCTCGCGTTCTCCTCGTTGATGGTGAAGACGGCGGTGACGTACTTGCGCTTGTCGCCCTGGATGGAGACCTGGCTGACCAGGCTCTCGGACTTCAGGGCGTTCTCGAGCTCGGCCGGGGCGATGTACTTGCCGCCCGAGGTCTTGATGAGGTCCTTCTTGCGGTCGGTGATGCGCAGGTAGCCATCGGGGTCGAGCTTGCCGATGTCGCCGGTGCGCAGCCATCCGTCCTCGGTGAGCGCCTCGGCGGTCTCCTGCGGCAGCTTGTAGTAGCCCTTCATCACGTTGGGGCCACGCAGCAAGACCTCGCCGTCGTCGGCCAGCTTGGTCTCCATCCGTGGGAACGGCGGGCCCACGGTGCCGATGCGGTTGCGCCCGGCGAGGTTCGCGTGCGTCGGCGCGCACGTCTCGGTCAGCCCGTAGCCCTCGAGCACCTCCATGCCGCACAGCTCGAAGAAGTAGGCGATCTTGGGGTTGAGGGGCGCGCCCCCGGAGATGAAGGCGCGCACCTGCCCGCCGAAGCGCGCCTGGAGCCGCTCGCGAACCTTCGAGAAGACCAGCCGCTTGGCTATCGACCACTGTGGCGAGCGATAGGTGCGCCCCTCGGTTCGGGCGGCCGCATAGCGCTCGAATTGCTCCATCGCCCACCCGAAGGCCGTGCCCTGCAGGCCTTCGCCGCGGCGCCCCTCGGCGACCACCTTGTTGAAGGCCTTCTCGAAGACCCGCGGCACCGCCGGCATCGCGGTCGGACGGATCTCGCCGGCGTTGTCGACCAACTTCTCGATGGACTCGGCGAAGGCGACGGTGACCTCCTGGCCCAGCCAGGTCATCTCCACGGCCCGGGCGAGCGAGTGTGCCAGCGGCAGGAACAGCAGCAGCCGCTCGCCCGGGTCGAGGACGCCCGACTCCATCACCGCGCTCGCCTCGTAGACCCAGTTGGCGTGGGTGAGCATCACGCCCTTGGGCCTGCCGGCAGTGCCCGAGGTGTAGAGGATGCAGTTGACGTCCTCGGGCTTGATTTCGGCAACCCGCTTCTCGAGCGCGTCGGGCCGCTGCGCGAGCAGGGCGCGGCCGCGGGCTTCGAGGTCCCACAGGCTCATCAGCCGCTCGTCGGGGCTCGAGTGCAGCTCGAAGCTGACGAAGTGCTCGACGGTCGGGGTCTGCTCGCGCACCGAGCGCAGCCGGGCCCAGCGGCCCGGGGTGCCGTTCTCGGGCTTGTCGTTGTCGAAGAAGACCAGCCGCGCCTCGCTGTCGTTGATGATGTAGGCGGTCTCCTGCGGCGTGTTCGAGGAGTAGATGGGAACGCTGATCGCGCCCGCGCCCATCAAGGCCAGGTCCGCCAGACACCACTCGTAGCTGGTCCCCGCGTGAATGCAGACCCGGTCACCCGGCTTGATGCCGAGGTCGACCAGCCCTTCGGACAGGGCGCGCACCCGGTCGAGCACCTCGCCCCACTGCACGTCGCGCCAGGCGCCCCCGGTCTTGACGTGGGCGGCGACCTTGGAGGGGGTCGCCTTCCGGGCGACGAGCTGCTCGGCGAGGGTCTTGAGGGATGGGTGCTTCGACATTTGCTGGCCTCCTTGGCCGGCGGCCCGGGGAGAGGGGCGCCATCGAGCGCGCGCCGCTGCCGTGGCTCTGGCTTGCTGCGTAGGGAACAACGCAGAGGTTCTCGGCTGGCTGCGTCGAGAGCTTCCCAGTCTGCGGCGGCTCCCCCGCCCGCCAAAGGCGTGTCCGAGCGCGAATCTGGATGAAAGATCAAGTGGTTAAGCTGCGAGCCGGCGTCCTTGTGCCGGCGCGCCGCCTGGCCGTACTGCACGGTCTGGGCCACGGCGGCGCGCGAGCTGGCCGCCGGCAGCGAGCGGAAGCCTCGCCTTCCGCGGACTTATCGCGCGAGGAGGGGAGGGCCGCACCGTCTCGGGGGCCTGCGTGCGCGAATCAAGAGGCGCCCAAGCGAGGCTTCAGTAGGGCTTGTCGACAGCTCTTCAGACCCCCGGCGCGGGCGTCGCCTCGGCTGAAGCGCGCTTGTCGATGGCCCGGGTGACGAGCTGGAAGACGAGCAGCGCCAGGAACCCCGCGAAGCCGACCCCGGCGAAGGCGTACCAGATGTAGTGCGCGTGGGCGTAGGCCGCGGGCATCTCGGCGTTGCCGGCGAGGGCGGCGAGGCGTTGGGCCTGTTCGGCGGCGGAGAGCACCTTCGGGTCCGGGCAGTACGCCTCGAGCAGGAACCCGGAGAGGATGAAGCCGAACAGCCAGGCGAAGAAGGTGTTGAGGTGCGCGTAGCCGAGGTAGAGGCCCTCCTGGCCCGCGGGCGCCTGCTTGGAGGCGTATTCGAGGTAGCGCGGGCTGAGGAAGCACTCGGAGAGGCCCTGCAGCGCGATGCCGAGCACCATCGTCACGGTGATCGACGGCAGGGTCGAGCCGAGCAGCGTGACCTCGCGCCCGAGCAGCGAGGAGAAGGACATCAGCAGCGCCGAGAAGGGGATGAGCGCCAGGGCGATTCCTATCGAGGTGATCGGCCGGAGCTTGCGCACGAGCTGGGTGATGGGGACGACCAGCAGCACGACGACCAGCGGGTTGATGTTCGCGTACCACTCCGGGCTCGCGCCCTCGCCGACCATGCGCAGCACGTACTTGGGCATCGAGGCGTAGAGCTGGCCCTGGATGGCCCAGAACCCGGCGGTGATGAGCACCAGCGACAGGAAGCGCAGGTTGCGAAAGACCGTCGCCAGGCCGTGCAGGCTCTCCTTGACGCTGCGGGGCGCCGCGTCGCTCGGCTTGGGGCGGTAGAGCAGGACCACGATGAGCAGCGCGATGAAGGCGGCGCCGGCCGAGTAGAGCGGCACGGTCCCGATGCCCAGCGCCTTGCGCACCGGGGCGGCGATGCTCTTGCCGCTGAACGAGCCGATATTGACGACCATGTAGAAGAGGCTGAAGGCGCGCGCCCGGTTCTTCTCGTCCGAGTAGCGCGACACCGTGCCGCCGATGATCGGCTTGACGAAGGCGCCTCCGGTCGCGATCACCGCCAGGGCGACCAGCACCAGCCCCTTGGTCGGGAACAGGCCGATCATCGTGTAGCCGATCGTCAGCAGCGTGAACGAGAGGATGAGCGCCGGCCGAAAGCCGATGCGGTCGGCGACCGCGCCGAGCACGAACGGCAGCAGGTAGATGCCGCCGGAGAAGCCCGCGCCGATGAAGCCCGCCTCGACCCGACTTTGACACGGCTAGGCATGCGAGAGAGCGAGATTTCCCCGTGATC
>ENA-UOOR01000561-UOOR01000561.1-fermentation-metagenome-genome-assembly--contig:-NODE-561-length-51764-cov-7.361504_pt1 | contig 51764 bp, 50 predicted proteins | sample MGYA00245780_ERZ724029 | MGnify/ENA primary metagenome ERZ724029 (study PRJEB28704, sample SAMN03018315) | fermentation metagenome | biome: anthropogenic terrestrial biome; feature: soil; material...
TCTCAGAATGACAAAGCTTGTTCTCAGAATGACAAAGCTTGTTCTCAGAATGACAAAGCTTATTCTCAGAATGACAAAGCTTGCTCTTGGAATGACAAAGCTTGCTCAGATTCATTCTTTCAACTACTTTAAAAGGAGCATGACCATATAGATGACCAAATTTATTTATAAGATGGAAAGCATTTTACAAATTAAATATAAGATGGAAGATCAAGCAAAGACTGCTTATGGAAGTGCCCACGCGAAATTAATGGTGGAAGAGAAAAAATTAGAGGAGTTAGTAAATAAAAAGCAGAACTACGAAGACAAATTAACGAACCTGATGCTATCAAATCTAAAATTAATAGAGATTAGGCAGTGTGAGAATGACATTGAAATCATAAAGTATTATATAAAAATTCAGCAGGTAGAAGTGAAAAAAGCAGAACAACAGCTGGAAGCAGCAAGGATTCGCTTAAATAATGCAATGATAGAGAGAAAAACACACGAGAACTTAAAAGAAAAAGCATTTGAAGCTTTTATGCTGGAATATGAGGCTGAACAACGAAAGGAAATTGATGAATTGGTCAGCTTCCAATACAATAATCCTACCGATGACCAGGAGGAAGATAATGGCTAAAAAGAATAAGAAAGATCGTTTCGATACAACAGAAAAAAAAGGTAAGGCAAAGGGAAAAGCTTTTGCAGTAATTCTTATATTACTTATTGTTTTTGTCTGGTTAGCTATTTTCGCTTTATTAATAAAATTAGATGTTGGAGGATTTGGCAGTTCTATTCTCCGCCCTTTGATTAAAGATATTCCTATTATTAATAAGGTGTTGCCGGATGTAACCGATGAACAATTAGCATACGAAAACAATTACCCATATAAATCCTTGGAAGATGCTATTAAACGTATCAAAGAACTGGAATTAGAAATAGAAAATATGTCAAAAAGTGATACGAATAGTACAGATAAAATTAAAGAATTAGAGGCAGAAGTTGCAAGACTGAAAGTATTTGAAGATAACCAGCTGGCATTTGAAAAAAGACGGAAAGAGTTTGATACAGAAGTAGTATTTGGTGAAAAAGCTCCCAGCATTGAAGAATACAAGAAGTATTATGAAAGCATTAATCCAACCAATGCAGAAGAAATATATAGACAAGTAGTAGAACAAGGTCAGATTTCAAAATCCATTGAGGAAAAGGCAAATATATATAGAAAGATGAAACCAGATGCTGCGGCACAAATATTAGAGACAATGACTGCAGATATCGATTTGGTAGCACAAATGCTTCTTAGCATGAGCCCGTCTGAAAGTTCTGCAATATTAGCAAAAATGGACTCTACAGCAGCTGCCAAGATTACAAAGAAGATGTTTGATTTAGATCAAACGAACAAATGACTTAATGTGGCTGAACCATTAAAATGGGAAACTTATTAATATAAACAAACCATTAAGATGAAAAATACATTCATTTAATTAGCCCATTAAAATGGGAAACCATTTAAGTATATACAAAAGTATTTATAATACGAAAGAAAGGAGGGTGAGAAAGATGATAGCACAGGGTATCCGCTCAGTGTCAGTTAACCCCAATAACTTTAAGTCAACAAACAGTAATAAAGAAGTGGAAGGTTTCTCTTTTGATAATTTTATTAATAACAACTTAAAAGCCGATGGGAAAGAAGAAAAATATGTATCTCGGAAACAACCCCGAGAAAACTTATTCGACTCTAAAAGGTATTCAAAAGAAGATTCTAACATTCAAAAGACAGGTGAAAAGTTAGGCAAAACAAATAATGTGGAGAGTCAAAAAGAAACTGCAAAAATACGAAACAATATTAATAACTCTGCCAATGTAAAATCTGAAACTTCAAAAGTATTAAAGGATTTAGAAGATACAGTGAAAAAAACCTTGAATCTTACTGATGAAGATTTTGAAAAAGCTATGGAAACACTTGGTTTAACTACAGTTGATTTATTAAACATTGAGAATTTAAAGCTTTTATTTTTAAAGGTGAATGGAGCAGATGATATTACCCAAGTCCTGACTAATGAGAATTTAGCCAATGCAATGGATAGATTGCTGCAAATGGTTAATGAGTTAAAGGAGTCAAATGGGCTTCTATCACAAGCTGATAATGCACTAGATACTGATTATGCTGAAGAACTGATGAATCCAGGAGATATGCAAAAGGTAACTGATTCAGATGATATACAGAATGGAAATGAAAAAGCACAAACCAATGAAACAGTGCCAGATAAGCATGGGAATCCTATTGAAATAGTAATAGAAAAAGAAAAAAATGTTAACCTTGGTACATTAGAAAACAACAAGCAGGAAGATGTAATTATAAATGTATCTTCTGAAAATCAAAACATAAGCAGCGGTGCAGAGGATAGCGGTAGTTCCACTAATTCTAACTTTTTAGGCGAAAGCTCAATGAAGAATGATTCCATTCAGGAGCTAATTGACGGAAATTCGGAACAGAAGGAATCTAAGTTTGAACCACTAAATGATATGAATTCCTTTATACATAATTTAGCTGCAGCAACTTTGGGTAATGAGCACATTGAACCAGAACAGGTAAGTGGCGCAAGAATGATTCATAATATTGCATCCCAAATTCTGGAGCAATTAAAAGTAAGTATAAAACCAGATTTTACTTCTATGGAGTTCCAGTTGAATCCAGAACATTTAGGAAAAGTTGGACTTTCCATTATATCGAAAGATGGAGTTATGACTGCTCAGTTTACGGCTCAAAATGAAATGGCTAAAGAGGCTATTCAAAGTCAAATGCATGTACTCATTGAAAACCTAAATAATCAGGGATTAAAAGTAGAATCAATTGAGGTTGCTGTTTCAAATTTTGCATTTGGAGAAAGCAATCAAACTTCTAAGGGGGAAGAACAGCAAAGTAATTCTCAAAACAGAAACCATTTTAGAAGTGATGAAGAAATACGTGAAAGTCTGGAAGGTGTATCTGGATTTACTGATAGCCAGCCAGATATTCAAGAACAAAATGGAAGTATTATTGATTATTCTGCATAAAAAACCAATCAATAGGAAAGGAGGAAACTATGAGCGACTTAATACAACCAGTAAAAAAAGGTACAGTTGATCAAAAAACAAATCCGAATCCGGTTACTAATACTGGTACATCATCACTGGGAAAAGATGCATTTTTGCAGTTACTTGTTACCCAGATGAAGTATCAAGACCCATTAAACCCCAATACGGACACTGAATTCGTAGCTCAATTAGCAACATTTTCTCAATTAGAACAATTACAGAATTTAGGTCAGACTTCAACTAATTCACAGGCATTTAACCTTGTTGGTAAAGATGTTGTTGTGAAAACTACTAATTCAACCGGAGAGACAGTATTTAAGCAAGGTAAAGTGGATTTTGTTAATATTGCAAAGGGAAAGGTTCAATTATCCATTGAAGATAAAATGTATTCTATGGATGATCTTTGCCAAGTAATTGATGGTTACTATCTGGTTCAAAAAGACATACCTAAAATTAATGAAAAGATTAATTTGGAATTTGATAAAGATAACCCATCGGATATAGCTTTCCATGTGGATATGGGTAAAGGTGACTATGTAGCAGATGATGTGGCTATTGTAATCAATGGAAATGTTATAGATGCAAAATATATTACTGTAGACAATAATAAGATTACCATTAGTAAAGATGCATTTGCTGATATAAAACCTGGTATCTATAGTACAACAGTGGTATTTAATGATGCCCTATATACAACAGTTGCAGGTAAAGTTACAATTCAGGTGAAAGGAACCGAAGCACCACCTGATGGAACGCCACCAGAGGGAGAAAATCCACCTAAAAATGTAGAAACTGATTAACACAGGTAGAAGAGAGGGGTTGAAAAACTATGAATCAATTATCCAAAACAAATTTCTCTTCTATTGAGCAGGTAACTGGGCAATTCCTGAAAACAGGTAGTACTAGTGTAAAACAAACCCAGACAGGCAGGGCATCTTTCAATGATTTGCTTTTAGAACAGCAAGCCCTTGCAAAACAGGAACCGTTGAAATTTTCTAAGCATGCCAATGAAAGGTTGGAATGTAGAAAGATTGACTTGTCACAAGCCCAGCTAAACAGATTGGAAACTGGTGTAAAGAAAGCCTGGGAGAAGGGAATCCACGAATCACTAGTGATGATTGATGATATTGCATTTATAGTAAATACTAAGAACAACACGGTTATTACAGCAGTAAATGATAGTGAGGAAAAAGTATTTACCAATATAGATGGAGCTGTTATTGCTTAATGCTGGACCTAATGGAAGCATATTATCCTTGAACGCCAGATAGGATAAATAATAAGTATAACTAGACAATATCCAATACACATAGATAAGTTTAAATTCCAAGTTAAGAAAAAGTACTTAAGAATAAGTAAATTGGAGGAAATTCAATTATGATGAGATCATTATACTCTGGTGTATCCGGACTTAGAGTTCACCAGACAAAGATGGATGTTATAGGTAATAATATTGCAAACGTAAATACAGTTGGTTATAAATCAAGTTCTGTAAATTTTTCTGATATATTTTATCAGACAACACAAAGTGCAACGGGTCCTAATGCTACAACCGGAGCAGCAGGTCAAAATGCCATGCAGATTGGTCTTGGTGCTAATGTAGCATCTATTACAAAGGCTATTTCACAAACTGGCGGTGCTCAAAGAACAGATGATCCTTTCGATATTATGATTACTGGAGATTCTTTCTTTGTTGTAAATAGTGGTGGTACTAATTATTTTACAAAAGCTGGTGCATTTCAGCTAGATGCTGCCGGAACCTTATGTACTCCTTCTGGAGCTAAAGTAATGGGATGGGGGATAGATCCAAAGGATCCCAATAAAACCTTAGCAGGAACTGTCTCAGAACTTAATATTATGTCTCCTGAAAATCTATATTCAAAGCCTGAAGCAACTACAGCTGCTTATATATCTGGTAATATTGATAGTAAGGATCCACAGATTGCAAGCACTGGTTCAGGAAAAAATGTTACCGTTGAGTTTTATGATAATTTGGGGCAAATATATAAGGCTAATTATAAAATTAAGCAGGATGCAACAACAACTGATAAATATACAGTAGAACTTGCTGATATTACAGATAAGGACGGAAAATCTATTTTTGTTACGAAAGATGATAAAGGTATTTATTCAGAAGCAAAGGATCTAAAAGTTATCTTTGGAGGAGACGTTAAAGTAGAAAATCTTGATTCTGCTACTGGTAAATTTACACTAGGAGGACCAACTTGGCCTACAATGGAGTTTGATGGAGCAACAGGAAAGTTTAAACAAATTGGAACAACTAAAGATGCAAAAGCTCTAGATTTAACGATAACTGCAACACCAGACTCATTTAAACCTGTTTCCATAGACTTTTCCTCCATCACTATGTATGCCACTAGTGGCAACTCATCGCTGGAATCACAGAAAGGTACTTTAGACAGTAAAGGTACTATAGGTGCAGGAAAACAAGTAGGTAATATGGATGGTGTAAGTATTGACAGCTCAGGCAAAATCTATGGCAAGTATGACAATGGTGACAGCAAATTGCTAGGACAAATAGCTGTTGCATCATTTGCAAATCCAGCTGGTCTGGAAGCGGTTGGTGATAATATGTTTGCACAAACACAAAACTCAGGTGAATTTGATGGAATTGGTCATGATGTAAGTGTAGGTGGTGGCAGATTTACAACAGGTGTACTTGAAATGTCTAATGTAGACCTATCACAGGAATTTACCGACATGATTACAACGCAAAGAGGTTTCCAAGCAAACTCAAGAATCATTACAACTTCAGATACTTTATTGGAAGAGTTAATTAACTTAAAGCGATAAGTAGGATTTAGATTCTTCGCCTTTCAGGCTCAGAATTATAATGCTAAATAGCGCCACAATGAATGAAAGAGATTCTTCGCAATTCAACTTCGTTGAATTTTTGCTCAGAATGACACGCTTTCATAGCAATGATACGCTTTCATAACAATGCCACGCTTTTATAGCAATGGCAATGAAACTGGTGGCAGGAGCACTGCCACCAGCATAAAAAATACATATGGCATATATGCCAGAATGAGGATGGGAGATAAATATGATTAATGTTACGAAGATGAATAATGTGAATATAACAATTAATGATGATTTAATTGAAGTAATTGAGGAAACTCCAGATACTGTAATTACCCTTACTACTGGTAAAAAGTTAATAGTGAAAGAGAGTAGGGAAGAAGTAATTGATTTAGTAAAAAAATATAAAAGGGAGTTATTTAGACCAGAAAATTAATATTATTTTATAATATTTTACATAAATCAAAAGAAAAAGAATGGTTCAATTATAAAAATATAAGTACAAAAGACTTAAGTTAGGTGGGTGACTATATTGAATATCTCGTCATTATTGGGAATATTAAGTGGTTTAGCTTTAATGATATTTGGTATCGTATATGTAATGACAACAAATAGCATTGATATGTCATTATTAAAAAACTTTTGGGATATTCCTTCTATATTAATCACATTTGGTGGTTCCTTTACAACAATGATGACTATGGAACCAAGTATGAGATCGTATATTGAAAAACTTGCTTCCATTAAATTAATATTTAAGAATCTTCCTTCCAATGAAGTGGAAACGATTCAAAATATTATAGCTTTATCCAATGTAGCAAGAAAAGAAGGACTTTTAGCATTAGAGGAAACCGCTAATGGAATTGAAGATGAATTCTTAAAAAAAGGTATTTTATTAATCGTAGATGGTACCGATCCGGAATTAGTCCGAAGTATTCTGGAAACAGAATTAAATTGTATTGAAGGCAGACATAATGATGTAATTGGTTTCTGGGATAAATTATCAGCAATGGGTCCTGCCTGGGGTATGATTGGTACATTAATTGGTCTTATAAACATGTTAAAAGACTTAAATGATCCTTCAACTATCGGACCGAATATGGCAGTAGCATTAGTAACAACTTTCTACGGTTCTGTGCTGGCTAACTGGATATGTATCCCTGTTGTTAACAAATTAAAAATTAAAAATGCCAGCGAAATCATGATGAAGGAAGTAGTTGTAGAAGGACTTCTTTCCATACAAGCTGGTGAAAACCCTAGAGTTATTGAAGAAAAATTAAAATCCTTCTTAAAACCAGAGGTTCGTTCTGAATACGAACTGAATGAAGGCGGTGAAGAGAATGCCTAGACAAAAGAAAAGCGAAGAACCTAGTGCAGGTGCTCCCTGGCTGAATACATTCGCAGATTTAATGAATCTTTTGCTTTGCTTTTTCGTTTTACTATTTGCCTCCTCTACGGTAGATGCAGAGAAATATGAGCAAATAGTCGCTTCCTTATCCAGTAATTTTAGTATTTTTCAAGGTGGTGGCTCTGCCATTAATGAAGGGCAGCTAATATCTACCGGTATAAAACAAATGAATAACCTAGGTGATTATGATGATACCATGGGTGAAGCGTCAAAAGAAACTGGTGATAATTTAAGTTCTGCTAATGAGACAGATGCGAAACTGTTGGAAAAGAAAAAAGAAGTTTCACAAGCTATGTATGAGAATCTGACAAATTTATCTGAAAAATATAAAGTCAATGACTATATGGAAATCAGTATTGATCCAAATTTTAATTATGTTAAATTATCACTAAGCGGTTCCATATTATTTGATTCAGGTAAAGCTGATATTAAAACAGATGCATTGCCACTCTTTAGTAAAGTGGGAGATATATTAAAAACTTTTGATGATTACAAAATTGAATTGGAAGGACATACGGATAATGTTCCGATTCGCAATAGTAAATATGAAAGTAATAATTGGTTATCATCTGCAAGAGCCTTAAATGCTGCAACCTATCTGATTGAAGAAAAGGGATTAAGTCCCGAGACTTTAAGTTGGACAGGCAGAGGGCAATATGATCCAGTTGCCAGTAATTCTACTGAGGAAGGTAGAGCAAAAAACCGTCGTGTTGAAATTAAAATATATAACGATGTTGGACAATAAAAAATAGCTTTTTTAAGAGAAACGAAAGCTAAGAAAGGCATGGTATACGAATGAAAAAGAACATGTTATCTATCATTATTTTAGCAGTAGGAATTTTGAATGTTATATTGGGAGCTGTTATTGTATTTGCAGTGATACCTACCGCAATCCGTACCAATAACTTAATTACTAAAGTGGCATCTACTGTTGATTTGGAGTTAGCATCTTCAGAGGATTCCAATAACCAAGTTAAAATTGAGGATATAGAGAATTATCCAATAGATAATATTACAATGACATTAAAGAGAGACCCAAATGATACAAAAAATCATTATGCTCAAGTTTCTGTATCTTTATCCATCAATACGAAATCAAAGGATTATAATAAATACAAACCTACAGTAGAACAAAATAAAACCAGAATAGTAGAAATAATTTCTGATGAATTCGAAAAATATACGGCAGCTACTGTTATGGATAATAAGGAGAGCATTAAATCTGAAATTTTAAGAAGACTACAAGAAGAAATATATAATTCAGATTTCATTGTAGGATTATCTTTGGGAGAAACCCTGGTAGAATAAAAGAATTTGATGATTTTATGCGTAAAGTATGATATTATAAATACTAGAAAATACTTGAAATTACTTGGGAGGTAGTGATAATGGGTGATGTCTTATCTCAAAACGAGATAGATAACCTGCTAAAGGCGATAAGCAGCGGCGAACTAGATGCTGATGATATGAAAGACAGTGGTGAAAAGCAAATTAAGAATTATGACTTTGCAAGACCATCCAAGTTTTCTAAAGAACATTTAAGAACCTTAGAAAATATTTTTGAGCATTACGGAAGGTTACTTTCAACTCATTTACCTGGTTATGTTAGAAAAAATGTCCAAGTTGAAGTAATGAATTCGGAAGCTGTTACATATTCAGAATTTACTAATGCATTATCGAATCCGGTTTTATTAGGAATTATCGATTTTGCACCTTTAGAGGGAAATATTATTATTGAATTAGCCAATAATCTTGGTTATGCCATAGTAGATAGAATGCTTGGTGGCAGTGGTAATCCATTGGAAAAGGCAAGAGAATTTACAGAGATAGAGTTAACGATTATTGAAAGACTTTTTAATTTATTTACGTCTTTACTTAGTGAGCCCTGGAGCAATGTAGTGGAAGTGGAACCTAGATTAATAAGAATTGAAACAAACTCCCAATTTGCACAAATCATAGCACCTAGTGAAATGACATCGCTGATTACTATGAACATAAAAATTGGAAATGTAGAGGGAATGATGAATGTTTGTCTTCCTTATGTTTGTCTTGAAAGTATTATTGACAAGCTGAATACGAAATTCTGGTTTTCCACTATGCAGGCAAAGGATGATAAAACTTACAGAGATTTTATTGAATTTGCTATCTCAAAAGCAAGAGTTCCTATAAGAGCTGTTCTTGGTAAAAGCACTATTTCAGTAAATGACTTTTTAGGTCTGCAATGTGGTGATATTATTAAGCTTAATACAAAACTTGATGATGAATTAAATATTTATGTTGGAAACATAAATAAGTTTTCAGCTCTACCAGGAGCTGCTTCAGACTCCTATGCAGTTAAAATTTCATCAATTATAAGAGAGGAGTAGAATTTATGGATGGAATGTTATCCCAAGAAGAGATTAATGCACTTTTAAATGGCATGAATTCTTCTGATGATAGTGATAAAAAAGTAAATACACAAGCAGATTCCTTAACAGACGCTGAGAAAGATGCAATCGGGGAAATATCTAATATAAGTATGGGAACAGCAGCAACAACCTTATCTTCTTTGGTAAACCAAAAGGTTGTTATTACAACGCCTATTGTATCCTATGCAACCTGGAGTGATTTGGCAGATACCTATGATAGACCTTGCGTATTTATACAAATCTATTATAAAGATGGATTAGACGGAAACAACATCCTTATATTAAAGGAAAGAGACGTTAAAATTATTACAGATTTAATGATGGGTGGGGATGGCACAAATACAGAAGGTGAATTGTCAGAATTACATTTAAGTGCAATTAGTGAAGCAATGAACCAAATGATGGGTTCAGCTTCTACATCAATTTCCGCTCTATTAGAAAAGAGAGTTGACATCAGCCCTCCACAAGCCAGAATTGTAGATTTAAATGACTCCATCGATGGTGGAGATGTTGCTCCATTTTTAAAGAATTTATTTGTGAAAGTATCCTTTAAAATGGAGATTGGTAATCTTGTAGACAGTGAATTGATGCAGTTATACCCATTTGATTTTGCAAGGGATATATATAGTAAGTTTGTAAAAGACAAAGAGACAAGCATGGAAAGTAAACCAAAAGAATCATCTCCTGTGGCGGCAGATGTACCGCAAAATAATCAGGCAGGGATGAATATAGGACAGATGGGGCAAAGTCAAATGCCTTATATGCAGCCAAATCAAGGAATACCAACAATGCAAAATATGCAAGGCGTGCAGAATATATCTAGGGGAGTGAATAATATGATGCCAACAATGCAAGATATAAATGTTCAACCAGCACAGTTTCAGCCATTTACTGCAGGCACTATTCCAGCTGTTCAACCAGAAAACATTGACCTGCTAATGGACGTTCCATTAGAGGTAACGGTAGAACTTGGTAGAACAAGTAAATCTATAAAAGATATTCTTGATTTTACACCTGGTACAATTATTGAGTTAAATAAACTTGCAGGTGAACCTATTGATGTTTTAGTTAATGGAAAATTTGTAGCTAAAGGTGAAGTGGTAGTAATTGAAGATTCCTTTGGTATAAGAGTTACTGAGATTATTAAATAAATTACAAAATTAATAGGATAGGAGATTTAAAAATGGCAAAGAGTATTTTAATTTGTGATGATGCTGCTTTTATGAGAATGATGATTAAAGATATTTTGACAAAGAATGGTTATACAATCGCAGGGGAAGCTGAGAATGGTGTAAGGGCTGTTGAAAAATATACAGAAACAAAACCGGATTTAGTTATGATGGATATTACAATGCCGGAAATGGATGGTATTCAGGCACTAAAGAAAATCAAAGCAGCCGATCCCAGTGCTAATATTATTATGTGCTCTGCAATGGGTCAACAGGCTATGGTTATTGAATCTATCCAATCAGGAGCAAAAGACTTTATAGTAAAACCCTTTCAAGCAGATAGGGTTCTTGAAGCAGTAAAAAAAGCGGTTGGTTAAAATGATTATATTAGAAACAAAAACGTCAGAATTGTCTAGCGGATGGCAATTGGTAGGAGTATTTATACTGTTTTTATTTATTCTTGGGGCTACTTATTTGACAACTAAAATTGTTGGCGGAGTAAAATTAAATCAAATGAAAAGCAGTAACTTTCATGTAATTGAAACCTATAGAATTACCCAGAATAAATTTTTACAGTTAGTTAAAGTGGGAACCAGATACATTGTTTTGTCTATTAGTAAGGATAATATAAATTTCATAATCGAACTGCAAGAAGATGAGATTTTACACTTAGATCAAATGGGTAAAAGTAAAGAAAGCTTTTCTACTATTATCTCTAAGCTTACTAACCGTCAAAACAATCCGAATTTCCCAAAAGATACATATAATTTTGAGAGTACAAAAGACACATTTTACCATTCTGCCGGCAATGAAGCAGATGATAGAAAAAATAACTAGTAAAGGTTGGTATTCATGGGTACATATATAAAAAAGCAATTAAGAAGCGCGACAAAAATTAGTGGAATCTTATTTGTTGTGTTATGTATATTAACCTTTATTTTTATTGCACCGATAAAGGTATCTGCTACGAATATTAACGATAATGAGTCAACAAAAACGACTGAAAAAAAAGATACAACTACAGGCGATAATGGGGCGGTAGATATTAAAGGTGCCATTGGACCTTTTCAATTTAATCTTGATACAGGTTCAGAAAGTAATGGGTTAGCAGCTACACTTCAGATTTTATTATTATTAACGATTATTTCATTAGCACCTTCCATATTAATTATGGTAACATCCTTTACTCGTATTCTGATTGTTATGCATTTTGTAAGATCTGCATTGGGAACGCAAACTACACCGCCGAATCAGGTATTGATAGGACTGTCATTATTTCTTACTATATTTATTATGTCACCGGTATTTACGCAGATTAATAATAATGCCATACAACCATTGCAGCGTAATGAAATCACAACAGAAGAAGCTATTGATGCGGGTATAGAACCACTTCGCCAGTTTATGTTAAAACAGGTAAAACCCAAAGATTTAAAATTATTTATGGATATTGCTGAAATTGGTCCTGTTAAAAATGTAAAAGAAATACCAATTACAGTTATAATTCCAGCATTTATTATAAGTGAATTAAGAATTGCGTTTATCATAGGCTTCTTAATCTATATACCTTTTATTGTAATCGATATGGTTGTGGCTTCCACATTAATGTCAATGGGTATGATGATGCTTCCTCCAACTACGATATCTATGCCATTTAAGATTCTGCTATTTATATTAGTAGATGGCTGGGGATTAATAATTGGAGAATTAGTAAAGACCTTTTATTAGCGTAGATTAATATAATCGGTTATATAAATCAGTTTAGAAGTGTTTGAAAATGCAACGAGGAGGTTTTTCATGAATGAAAATATTATTGTAGATATTGCTAGGGATACGTTGTGGCTTATTATAAAAGTATCAGCGCCTATGTTAATTGCCTCCTTAGTTATCGGTTTAATAATAAGTATACTGCAAACGGTAACTTCCATTCAAGAACAAACCCTCACATTTGTTCCTAAATTAATTGCTGTATTCTTAATTTTAATGATATTTGGCAATTGGATTCTTACGGAAGTGAAAGATTTTGCTATTAATTTAATCACGAATTTTAGCTATTACATTCAAAATCTATGACTGTTCAAGTAGATTATTTAGAAGATTTTTTACTGATACTTGTGAGGATAACAGCATTTGTTTATGTAGCACCATTTTTTAGTTTAAAAAATGTACCGAGGAAAGTGAAAGCAGGATTTTCATTTTTCTTTGCCTTGGTATTATTTGAGGTTGTTCCACTGCCTAATTTAGATTATCAAGGGGTAATTGGATTTGCAGGCTTATTAATTAGTGAAGCTTTAGTCGGTATTATACTTGGGTTCTTTACTAATATTTGTTACTATATTTTATCATTTGCCGGACAAATGATGGATATGGAAATTGGTTTTGCAATGGTAAATGAATTGGATCCAGTCTCTAATATTCAGACAACCGTCACCAGTAATTATTATTCTTATATTGTAATGCTAATTATGATGGTAACAAATCTACATCATTATTTAATCCTTGCATTTGTTGATGCATTTAAGGTTATCCCTGTAGGAGGGGCAAAATTTAGCCCAAATCTATACTTATTGATGGTAGAATTTATAAAAGAGTATTTTATCATTGGATTTCGGATTATTTTACCTGTCTTTGCAGCAACATTAATTTTAAATGTCATTTTAGCTATATTGGCTAAAGTTGCTCCACAAATGAATATGTTTGTTATTGGTATTCAGCTTAAAATATTTGTAGGGTTAGCCGTCTTATTCTTAGCAGTAGGTTTAACGCCCAGGGTGGCAGATTTTATCTTTGATGAGATGATTTATATGATGCGTTCTGCCATAGATGGATTACATTAAAACAATATGAATTGGAGAAGTTATGATAGACAGTAATTTGAAATCATTATATCAATGCAGCAATAGTACATATCATCATAATTTATCTACAAAGCAACATAGCTTCTCTTATAATTTGCAATTTTTTGCAAAAGAAGGTCCAGGCGGAGAAAAAACAGAAGAACCTACACCAAAGAAATTAACCGATGCAAGAAAAGAAGGGCAGGTTGCAAAAAGTAATGAACTGGTTATAGCTGCTTCCTTAATTGCTTTGTTTTATTCCATAAAGATATTTATAGGTTATATTAGCAATGGATTTTTTGAAACCTTTCACTTGTTTTATGGAAATATTGATAAGTTATCCGGTGAAGAATTTAATACGGTAACGGCAGCTTTACTATTAAGAGAATCTATTTTAACCATATTAAAAATATGCCTTCCTATCTTTGTTGCCGCATTTCTTACAACTTTAGTAGTAGATTTGGCACAGGTAAAGTGGACTGTCTCTGGAAAACTGCTTCAGCCAAAGTTTAGCAAAATTAATCCCATTAATGGATTTAGCAGAATATTCTCTAAGGAAAAGATTGTAGAATTAATTAAATCTATATTAAAGATTTTAGTTATTGCCTATATGGCATATAATACCTTAAAAGATTATAGCTCTACATTATTAAAATTATATGAATTTGACTTGGGACAGGCAGTGGCTTTAATTGGCTCCATCGTTATTGATTTGGGAATTAATATTAGCTTATTGTTTTTGGTAATCGGACTTGCAGATTATTTTTATCAGAAGCTTAAGTTTAGAAGAGATATGATGATGACAAAACAAGAACTCAAAGATGAGTATAAGCAATCAGAAGGGGATCCACAGATTAAAAGCCGTATTAGGAGTAAAATGAGGGAAGCCTCCCAAAGAAGAATGATGCAGCGTTTACCGGAAGCAGATGTGGTTATTACAAACCCTACACATTTTGCAGCAGCTATAAAATATGATAAGAATGCAGCAGAAGCGCCTATTTTATTGGCAAAAGGTGCTGACTTCCTAGCTGAGAAAATCAAAGCTGCAGCAAGAGAGAACAAGATTGAGATTGTAGAGAATAAGCCACTTGCAAGAATGTTGTATTATAATGTTGAAGTTGAAAGTGAAATTCCACCAGAGCTGTATCAGATGACAGCTGAGGTTTTAGCATATGTGTATAGTTTAAAAGGGGGTAGTAATTAGTGAAAAAAACTGACTTAGCCATTGGGTTATATATATTGGCAGCAATCATATTTCTAATCGTACCATTGCCTTCTGTGATATTGGATGTTTTGCTGGCATTAAATTTAGCCATATCAATGGTTATCCTATTTAATGCTTTATTTTCAAGGGAAGTATTAAATATGTCTACTTTTCCTACCATTCTATTATTTACTACGGTATTTCGTATTTCTTTAAATGTATCTGCTACTAGATTAATCCTAAAGAATGGCAATCCTGGTAATGTTGTAAAAACCTTCGGAGAATTTGTAGGTGGTGGAGATGCAGTTTTAGGTATCATAGTATTTATAATCTTACTATTAGTACAATTTTTGGTTATTAACAAAGGTTCTGAGAGAGTTGCAGAAGTAACTGCAAGATTTACACTGGATGCTATGCCAGGTAAACAGATGGCTATTGATGCAGACTTGAATACCGGTGCAATTAACGATGCACAGGCTCGTGAACGAAGAGAAAAGATTCAGGAAGAATCAAACTTCTTCGGTTCTATGGATGGTGCTACTAAGTATGTAAAAGGTGATGCCATTGCTGGGCTTATAATTACCATTATTAATCTAGCTGGTGGTATGATTATGGAAATGATGCGAAATGGAACATCAGCTGGTGAAGCATTCAGTATGTATTCCGTACTTACTATTGGTAATGGATTAGTAAATCAAATTCCTTCTTTAATGATTTCTTTGGCAACAGGTATACTGGTAACGAAGGTATCCAAAGAAGCTGATATAGGCGATTTATTAGTAAAACAGCTTTTCTCTATTCCTAAGGTATTATATGTCGTAGGCGGCAGCCTTATCTTCCTTGGAATTGCAACACCATTAAGTACGATTGTATTTACTACCTATGGTGTTATATTTATTGTGACAGGAAGAGTCATAGCTGGTAAAATGGAAGTACATAGTATTGAAGAACAGGTAGCCTTAGAAGAGGGCTCCACGGACGAGATTCGAAAGCCGGAAAATGTGAATACATTACTTCAGGTAGACCCTATCGAATTAGAATTCGGTTATGGTATTATTCCGTTAGCTGATGTGAATCAGGGCGGTGACTTACTGGACCGTGTTGTTTTAATTCGTAGGCAGATTGCTCTGGAGCTGGGATGCGTAGTTCCGATTATTCGTTTAAGAGATAATATTCAATTAAACCCAAATCAATATGTAATTAAAATCAAAGGCATTGAGGTAAGTGAAGGAGAAATCCTTTTTGACCATTATATGGCTATGAATCCTGGATATGTAGAAGAAGAGATAAGCGGTATACCTACCTTTGAACCTTCTTTCCATCTGCCAGCTCTATGGATTACAGAAGGCCAGAGGGAGAGAGCGGAATCCTTAGGTTATACGGTTGTGGATCCACCTTCCATTATTGCAACTCATTTAACAGAAGTAATTCGCAGTCATATAAGTGAACTGCTTACAAGGCAGGATGTTCAGAATCTTATTGACAATGTACAGGAGGCTAATTCCACTTTAATATCGGAATTAGTTCCAAAGTTATTAGGAGTAGGAGAGATTCAAAAGGTACTGCAAAATCTCTTAAAAGAAGGTATATCTATTAGGGATTTGATTACCATTTTTGAAACTCTTGCAGATTATGCACCTACTACCAGAGATACTGATGTTTTAACAGAGTATGTAAGACAAAGTTTAAAGAGAGCTATTTCTAACAAATATTTTCCACCGAAAGAGACTACAAGTGTAGTGACTTTAGATCCGAAAATAGAGCAAGAAATTATGGGCTCCATAAAACAAACAGAACAGGGAGCTTATATTACCTTAGATCCGGAAAAAACACAAAACATTATTCACTCAGTAGAGGAAGAAGTAGAAAAGTTAGAGAATCTTGGAAAGAATCCGATTATAATTACTTCGCCAATTGTAAGAATGTACTTTAAAAAACTTACACAGGATTATTTTAAAGATTTGATAGTTATTTCTTATAATGAGATTGAATCTAACGTTGAATTACAATCAGTAGGGATGGTGACAGCATAATGATAATTAAGAAGTTTCAAGGGAATACAGAAACAGAAGCAATTATGCTTGCAAAAGAGGAATTAGGAAAAGATGCAATTGTTATGAACATCAAAACGATTACACCAAAGGGTATTTATAAGCTTTTTCGTACACCAACTGTGGAAATTACAGCTGCTATGGATGATTCCAATCCAAGCACTGCCGAAAAAAAAGAGTCGGCTGCTGAAGGAGCACCGCCAACACTTAATGCTTATGTAAAGAATAATCTGTCAGATATCCTACAGGAAGATAAAGAATACTCTATTCCTGTAGAACCCACAGCAATTGAGAAGAAATTGAATAATTTGCAAGAACTATTAGAAAAACAGTTAAATGAATCTCATGTGGAACAAAAAGCAGATGAGAAAGTAGAATTAAAAGCAGAAGAAAAAGCAAGCGGCAATAAGAATCAGAGCCTGATTCAATTAGTCTACAACCAGTTGCTTCGTAATGAAGTAGATGAAAGGTTTATAAATCAAATTTTAGGTGAAATTGAGAACAAATATAAGAAAGATACTACTTTAGACAATATTTTAGCAAGCGTTTATCAAAAAATTATTCTAAAGTTAGGTCAGCCTAAAGCGATAGAATTAGATGAGAGTAATACTAAATTCATATTTTTTATAGGACCTACCGGGGTGGGTAAAACAACCACTATTGCTAAAATCGCTTCTACATTAAAGTTAAATAAAAAAGCAAAGGTTGCTCTTGTTACTTCAGATACTTATAGGATTGCTGCTGTAGAACAACTTAGAACCTATGCCAATATTCTTAGCGTACCCATGCAGGTAATCTATACACCGGAAGAAATGGAAACAGCCAAAGAAGACTTTAAAGATTATGATGTAGTATTAGTGGATACAGCTGGACGTTCCCATAAAAGCATAGATCAAAGAGATGATTTAGAAAAGCTGATACATACAGTGGAGGAAGAAGCAAGGGAAGTATATTTGGTTATGAGTGCAACTACCAAGTATGTTGACTTAGTTAAGATTACAGAAGCTTACTCTGAAATAGCCAACTATAGAGTCATTTTTACAAAACTAGATGAAACAGGAAGTATAGGTAATATTTTAAACATTAGAATGCTGACAGGCGCTGATTTATCTTACACAACATGTGGACAAAATGTACCGGATGATATAGGTAAGTTAGATACTCAGGAAACAGCGAAACAGTTGCTAGGAGGCAGTGATTAATGGATCAGGCAGAACAATTAAGAAATATTATTAAAAGCCAAAGCAGGCAAAGAAAAGTTGCCCGTGTTATCACTGTCACTAGCGGCAAAGGTGGAGTCGGTAAATCAAGTATATCCGTAAACCTGGCAATTCAAATGAGTAAACTGGGCAAAAAGGTAATTATATTAGATGCGGATTTCGGTTTAGCAAACGTAGAAGTCATGTTGGGAATTCGGCCAAGATATAATTTAGCAGATTTATTATTTAAAGGTAAGGATATAAAGGATATTATAACAGAAGGACCAAAAGGAATAGGATTTATATCCGGTGGTTCTGGAATACAGGAATTAAACCATGTTTCCAGAGAGCAAATTATTGATTTAACTCATAAATTAGATGAAATTGACAGTATTACAGATGTAATTATTATTGATACAGGAGCTGGTATCAATGATATCGTTTTAGAATTTGTTATTGCAAGTACTGAAACTTTATTGGTTACTACTCCTGAGCCTACATCATTAACGGATTCTTATGCATTGTTAAAAATATTAGATAGAAAACCAGAATTCTCTACCACTAATTCTACTATTAAAATGATTGTCAATCGTGTAGAATCACCTGCTGAGGGTAAAGAATTATTCAATAAATTTAATGTAGTTGTTAATACGTTCTTAAATAATAAAATCGAATATTTAGGAAGTATTCCTCAGGATTCCAATGTTCCTAAGGCTATTATACAACAAAAACCATATTCCATTTTATACCCCAATTCACAATCAACAAAAGCAATTATTAATCTTACTAATATATTATGTGAGAACACACAAGAAGTACAAAAAAGAAAAGGTATATCACAACTATTTTCTAATTTGATTCACAGCAGGAGGTAATATATGATGGTTAGAGATATTGCAGCAATAGGCGATAAGCTTGAGCTAAGAAGATTAAATTTAGATAATACTACTTCTGGCAGAAGTAAAGTATATGTCAGCCAATTACTTGATCATATTGATAATGATAAAGCAATCATAGCAATGCCAATTGAAAAAGGTCATATAATTCCACTATCTGTTGGAGAAAAGTATACAGTCTCTTTTTTCACCAGTAAAGGGCTTTATCAATGCAATGCTATCATTATTAATCGCTACAAGAATAAAAAAATATATATTTTGGAAGTCCAGTTTATATCTGATATTGTAAAAAATCAAAGAAGGCAATTTTTTCGTTTAAATTGCCTTGTTGACATACTATACCATGTTATAACCAAAGAAGAAAAAGTATTGGAAAATAAAATAAATAATACTACCTACATAGATGAAACAGAAAAAGCTAAGGACGATGAAAACTTAGAAGCATTAAAAAAAAGCTGGTATGAGGGCACCATTATTGATTTAAGCGGAGGAGGAGCCAGATTTATCTCAAACCGCATACAGGAACCCGGTGAGGATATAATCCTATCCATAAGTCTTAGTATGAATGCTGAAAATAAGAAAATACCTGCTAAAATTATTGCTTCAGCTAAAATGTTAAATAGAGCTGGTTTCTATGAAAATAGAGTTCAATTCACAGATATAAAAAAAGAGGATAGAGAAGCTCTTATAAAATTTATATTTGCTGAAGACAGACGCCAACGAAAAAGAGAAAAGGGATTAGATTAAGTCCATCCTGATTTATATGCGTGCTAAAGCACGCAGACGGGAGTAAGTTGAAAAATAAAAAACAATTTTTCAACGTCTTGATTTATATGCGTGCTAAAGCACGCAGACGGGAGTAAGTTGAAAAATAAAAAACAATTTTTCAACGTCCTGATTAATATGCGTGCTAAAGCACGCAGTTAGGAGTTGATATGCAAAAAAAAGTTTTGATTGTTGATGACTCTGCACTCATGAGAAGAGTGCTTTCTGATATAATTAACTCTGATAATAGATTTTGTGTTTCCAAAATCGTATCAAACGGGTTAGAAGCTCTGAATTTATTAATTCGGGATAAAAAGGAATTTGATGCTATTATATTAGACATCAATATGCCAATTATGGGTGGCATTGAGTTCTTAAAAGAGTTAGGAATAAGAAAAATCAATGCAACAGTCATCGTTGTAAGTACCATGGCAAAAGAAGGTGCCAAAGAAACCATTCAGGCATTGGAACTGGGTGCATTTGATTTTGTTACAAAGCCGGAAAGCTTTTTAGATGTAAAGAGCAATCGATTCCGAGATAAGATTATTCAAACTCTTACTGTGGCAACCAATTCTTCTAAATGTAAAATAAAATCTTTCATTACAGAAGAAGCGGACCTGGATAAGAAAGCCCAGCCAATTTATCCAAAACAGCAACCTCAAACCTTAACAGTTATAGAAAATAATCATCAAAGTAAAAGCCCTATGGGACAAGGTAAGAACAAATTAATAGCCATTGCCTGTTCTACCGGAGGACCCAAGGCACTTCAGAAGATTGTTCCTTTATTACCGGAGAATCTAGGCTGCAGTGTGTTAATCGTTCAACATATGCCGGAAGGCTTTACCCAGTCACTTGCCAATCGACTAAATGAGACCAGTAAGTTAAAAGTAAAAGAAGCAGAACATGGGGAAATCCTTCAAAAAGGTGTAGTTTATATAGCAAAAGGCGGCTATCATATGAGATTAACCAATCTGGGAAACGGTGTACATAATATAACAGTAACAAAAGAAGAAGCAAGAAATGGTTTAAGACCTTGTGCTGACATTATGTATGAATCCCTTGCAGATACTAACTTTGATGAAATTATATGTGTTGTCTTAACTGGTATGGGTAGTGATGGTACCCGTGGAATTAAATTATTACATGAGAAAAAAAATATTTACGTAATAGCCCAAGATGAAGCCACCAGTACGGTTTATGGTATGCCTAAGGTAATTAGAGATGCGGGACTGGTTAATGAAGTATTACCTTTAGAGCAGATTGCAGGCGCTATACGAAAGAACATGGGGGATTGATTATGGATGTAAGTCAATATCTAGAAATTTTTATCGACGAAACAAAGGAACATTTACAAAGTTTAAACGACCAGTTATTAATCTTGGAAACAGAACCTGAGAATGTAGAAACTATTAACGAAATATTTAGAGCAGCTCATTCTTTAAAAGGTATGGCTGGTACTATGGGATATAAGAGAATGCAGCGTTTAACACATGATATGGAAAATGTATTCTCAGAAATTCGTAATGGCAATATGAAAGTTACAGCTGATTTAGTAGATGTTCTATTCAAAGGCTTAGATGCATTAGAAGCATACCTTAGTAATATTCAGCAGAGTGCAGATGAAGGTACTGAAGACTATGAAGACGTTATTAATCAGCTAAATGATATTCTAAACGTTGGTTTAGGCAAAGGGAAAGGACAAGCAGAACCAGCTAAAAAAGATGTCCCTGTGGTTACTTCTACAGCTGCCCCACAATCTGATTCCGGCTTTGAAAAATTCAGAGATTTAGTTATTCAAAGTTATGAAAGAAATGCAATCCAAAAAGCATATGATATTGGTATGAATGTATTTGGAATTACAGTATACATACAAGAAACTTGTATTCTAAAAGCAGCAAGAGCATTTTTGGTGTTTAAAACCTTAGAAGATTTAGGAGAAGTAATTAAATCGGAACCAGATGTTCAGGATATTGAAGATGAAAAATTTGATTTAGACTTTAGTTTGATTTTATTAACTAAGGAAAGCTTAGAAAGCATTAAGAAAGACATCTTAAATATATCTGAAATCCAGAATGTCTATATAGATAATTTTAAATTAGATCAAGCAAAATCAGATACTGCAGAAACAGAAGAAGAAAATAATAAACAGGAAAAAAGCAGTGCAAAAGATACTGGTAAGAATAAAGTTAGCGGGACATCTGTAAAGCAGACTTCGAAACCTGTTGTAAATCGTTCTGTCCGGGTTGATATTGAAAAGCTGGATGTTTTAATGAATCTGGTTAGTGAATTAATCATTGCAAAAAATGGGCTTGTATCTATCAGCAACTCAGAAGGTGCCTCAAGGGGTGAATCTGGATTTAACGAACAGATTGAATATCTTGAAAGAGTTACAACCAATCTTCATGAATCAGTTATGAAAGTAAGAATGGTACCAATTGAAAGTGTAACCAACCGTTTCCCAAGAATGATTCGTGATATATCTAAGAAATTAGATAAGAAGATGGAATTATACATAACAGGTGAAGAAACAGAACTTGATAGAACTGTAATTGATGAAATTGGTGACCCACTTATGCATTTATTACGTAATGCAGCAGACCATGGGTTGGAAACCAATAAGGAAAGAGTTGCAGCTGGTAAACCAGAGATTGGCTCTATATTCCTTGATGCATATCAAGATGGTAACAACGTAGTTATCGAAGTTAAAGATGATGGTGGCGGAATTAATGTAGAAAAAGTTAAGAAAAAGGCAGTGGAAAAAGGTACTCTTACTCAGGAACAAGCAGAGGCAATGACAGAGAAAGATGCCATTGATTTATTATTCAAACCAAGCTTCTCTACATCAGATACCATATCTGAAATATCAGGAAGAGGCGTTGGTCTTGACGTAGTAAAGACTAAGATAGAAGCTCTGGGTGGTGATATTGAAGCTAATACAAAACTTGGAGTAGGCAGCAACTTTATCATTCGTCTTCCTCTTACATTAGCTATTATTCAAGCTCTTATGGTTGAATTAGGAACAGAAAAATACGCTATTCCACTAGGAAGTATTCAGACAATTGAAGATGTTACGGTTTCAGAAATAAAATACGTTCATTCTAAAGAAGTAATAAACCTTAGAGGAAATGTTATTCCTATAATCCGTTTAGACAAAGTGTTAGATGTTGAAAGTAATCATGAAGAATCAGATCATCTTACCGTAGTTATTGTATCAAAAGGTGATAGATTAGCAGGGTTAGTAATTGATAATTTAATTGGACAACAAGAAATCGTTATTAAGTCTATCGGTAAATACATTACTAATAATAAAATTATTGGTGGTGCAACCATTCTCGGTGATGGGGAAGTAGCCTTAATTCTTGATGTTAATACTTTGGTCTAGGAGGGTTGGCAATGGAAGAGAATATAAAATCATTAGAGTCAAAACAATATATTGTTGTAAACATAGATAAGGAACAATTTGGTATAGATATTAAATATATAGATAACATAGTAAGAATGCAAAGAATTACCAGAGTTCCAAAGGCTCAGCATTATTTTAAGGGTGTCATTAATTTACGTGGGGAAATCATACCAGTAATGAGCATCCGCTTAAAGTTTGGCTTAGAACCAGATGATTTTAATAATGCTACAAGAATCATTATAATTAAATTAGACGCTCAATCAGCAATAGGCATAATAGTTGATGAAGTAAAGGAAGTTGTTACCTTGGATGAAAGTATGATTTCTAAAGTGAATACGGAATTAGACGAAAAGAATAATTATCTAATTGGTGTAGGCAAACACGGTGATGGCTTAATTTCACTGTTAAATATCCAAGGTGTCATTAACGATTAGAACTAAGGAGTGGTGCCACTGAAAACTGGCAGAAAAAATAGAAAGAGAGATTTTTAATGATTAAAACTAAGGAGTGTTGTCAGTGTCAAATATTAATTTAGATCAAATGGATAATATGCAATTTGACGTTCTTAAAGAAATAGGCAACATCGGAGCTGGTAATGCAACTACAGCTTTATCAAAGATGATTAATGGTAAAGTGGATATGAGTGTACCAGAAGTTGCATTACTGGAATTTAAAGAACTTCCCGAAATGGTAGGCGGAGCAGAGAACATTGTAGTAGGTATCTTAGTTCAATTAGATGGTGAAATCAATGGAATGATGATGTTCATTATGGAAACAGAATCTGCGTACCATTTAGTAAATATTTTGATGGGAAGTACTGTAAGCAAATTTGAAGATTTTACAGAATTAGAACTATCAGCATTACAAGAGATTGGGAATATTATTTCAGGGGCTTATTTATCATCTTTATCAACATTAATAAATATAAGGATTGATGCAAGTATACCTTATATGTCTATTGATATGGCTGGAGCCATATTAAGCGTACCTGCGATTGAATTTGGAAAAGTAGGGGATAAGGCACTAATGATTGAGACCAAATTTTCAAAGGATGATTCTGATGTTAAGGGTTATTTTATTCTGATTCCTACCCTAGAATCCTATGGTGTAATACTGAAATCTTTAGGATTATAGGTGAAGTTATGAGTGAAGTAATTAAAGTAGGAATGGCGGATTTAAATGTGTGCACTGCACCGGATGCAATTACCACACTGGGTCTTGGTTCCTGTGTAGGAATCGTTTTATACGACAGCAGTGCTAAGAAAGCAGGCATGGTACATATTATGTTACCTGATAGCACCAAAATAAGAAACAACGAAAATGCTGCAAAATTTGCTGATACGGGTATTGATGCTTTAATTGAAAGTTTGCAAAAAGTAGGTGCTAACCGTAACCGCCTTACTGCAAAAATTGCAGGAGGAGCTCAGATGTTTGCTTTCAGCAACAACAATGATATGCTTCGTATTGGCGACCGAAATGTGGAAGCTAGTAAAATTAAGCTGGAGAAATTAGGAATACGTTTACTTGCGGAGGATACCGGACTTAATTATGGTAGAACCATCGTTTTCTATCCTGAAACAGGCGAACTGCATATTAAGTCCGTAGGTAAACCATTAAAAATCATATAAGAAGAGAGTGATACAATGCAAAGACGTTATATAGCACCTACCGTTATGCTAGCTGCCGGTGCAATCACCATTATATTTAATATTGTTAACAAAGTAGAACTTTTGGATAGTTTAAAAAGTCTATTACTTGTCTTAATTATTTTCTTCATAATTGGTAAATTTGCAGAAAAGATTATTGGCAAAATAGCAGACAATCAGAAAAAAGCGGAAGAAGCTAAAGAAAAAGCTGCTCTTGAAGATGCAGCAGCCACAACCGTTACAGAAGAGCAGGAAGTAAAGAATGAAGAAACAAAGAATCAAGAAATAAAGAATCAAGAAATAAAGAATCAAGAAATAAAGAAGTAAAGAATTAAGAAATAAAGTTAAGGAATAAAAAGTTAAGGAAATAAAAAGTTAAGAAATAAAAAGTTAAGGAATAAAAAGCTAAGGAAATGAAAATCAAGTAACCAAAAGTCAAGCAGCAGAAAATGAGGCGGGCAATACTGACGGCTAAAATTAGAGTACAAAAGGGGTATTAGTATGAATGCTGAAGATAGAGCAAAGCTTTGGGATGAATATAGCAAATGTAAAACAACAGAAAGCCGAGATAAGATTATAATTGAATATTCGAATTTAGTGAAAATCGTTGCAGGACGTCTAAGTATGTATTTTGGCAGTAATGTAGAATATGACGATTTAGTTGGTTATGGTATATTTGGTCTTATTGATGCTGTTGACAAATTTGATTATAGCAAAGGCGTTAAATTCGAAACTTATGCAAGTTTTCGAATCAGAGGCTCTATTATAGATGAAATTCGAAAAATGGATTGGATACCAAGAACTTTAAGACAGAAACAAAGAAAAATTGATGCTGCATTTCATAAAATCGAGGCTGAACAAGGCAGAATAGCCACTGATGAAGAAGTAGCTAAAGAATTAGAGATTACAGTTGATGAATTCGAAACCTGGCAAAGCCAAACCAAATTAACAAACATTCTTTCACTAGATGAATATATTGACCAAGGCAGTGAAGTAAAAACCGAAGCTGGTTTAAGTACCCAATTTGATACACCGGAGCGGTTTATGGAAAAGCAGGAATTAAAAGAGATTCTGACTAAAACCTTTGAATCGTTAACAGAAAAAGAAAAAAAAGTAATTATACTATATTACTATGAGGAATTAACTTTAAGAGAAATCAGTGCTATATTAGAAGTTTCAGAATCCAGGATTTCTCAATTACATACAAAAGCATTACAGAAGATGAGACTGAAATTAGGGAATAACTTTGAAGTATTACTAGGAGTATAAGAGACATAATATCATTATTTACATAAAATTCATGATACATAATTGTCATGGATATAAGTTCATTATTATTAGATAGAAAGAAAGTAACTTTTATATTGGAATCAGAGGAATAAGGAACTGTAGAAAAATAATTGATTGAGAGGGTGTGTATATGAGTAGTAAAAATAGTTATTTTCAACTGGAAATTAAAAATGATGGAACCTATTTAAAAATTTATCCACCTGAAGATAATGGGCAGCCAATTACTTATGATGAAATCAGCGAGTATTTAATTGATAAGAAAATTTATGATTACAATATTAAAGATTTAGGGCAGGCAATCAACATCTCCCATAGGGAACTTGCGGAAGTAAAACTTCTTTCTGTTCCAATTCTGCCGGAAGAAGAATATGTACGAATAAAGGTATCTTCGGATCGTATGTATGCCATTGGCAGATTTTATCCACCTTCTAATAATGGCTTATGCATGAATCCTAAAGAGATTATAAACAGTTTAACCCAGATTGGGATAAAAGAAGGTATCGCCCAAGAAAATATTGAAGACTTTATCAATAATCGAAGATATTGCGAAGATATTATATTAGCCAAAGGTACAAAACCAGTAGAAGGCAAAAATGCAGTGATTACCTATCATTTCAATACGGATACAACTCTTAAACCAAAAGTAAATGAAGATGGCTCCGTTGATTTTCATAAGTTAAATGTAATAAGTTCCATTAATAAAGGAGATTTATTAGCTACACTAGAACCTGCAGTAGAAGGTAAAAGTGGATATGATATTTATGGAAATGCATTAAAACCTGGCAGGGTAATAAAAAAGATTTTAAGACATGGCAAAGGAATTCATTTATCAGATGATGGCCTTAATATGTATTCTGATGTCAATGGTCATGCTATGCTTCGAGACGACCGGGTATTCGTGTCAAATATTTATGAAGTTCCTGCCAGCGTTGATGTTTCTACCGGAGATATTAATTACGAAGGAGATGTCTCTATTAAAGGTAATGTAATTACCGGCTTCACAGTTCAGGCAAAGGGTGACATAATCGTAGATGGTGTAGTAGAAGGAGCTACCCTAATAGCCGGCGGAAATATCATCTTAAAGCGTGGAATGCAGGGAATGAGCAAAGGCTCTATGGAAGCAGAAGGTAACATCATATCTAAATTCATAGAGAATGCAGTAGTTAAAGCTGGAGGGTATATTACTACAGAAGCTATTTTACATAGTAAAGTATCTGCAAGAGGAGACATCACAGTCGGTGGTAAGAAAGGTTATGTTACTGGAGGAGAAATTTGCTCTGCCACAAGTATAACCATAAAATCAGCAGGTTCAACTATGGGAACCAATACCATACTGGAAGTTGGAATAGATCCGGCTGCATCGGATGAATTTAAAAGTTTAGAGCAAAGTATTATTTCTATGAAAGCAGAGATGGATAAAATAATGCCTATTCTAAATAATTTTAAGAAAAAAATCAGTAAAGGGGAGGTATTGGCACCAGACAGGATAAGCCAATTAAAAACAGCAACACTCCATTGTATTGACTTGGATAATAGGATAAAAGAAGCTACATATCGTTATGAACAATTAAAACTTGAGATGAATAAAAATGAAAGTGGTACCATTCGTATTGAAAACATAGCATATCCAGGGGTAAAAATCGTGATTTCTAATGTTGCATATTATGTTAGAAGTGAGATACATTACACTAAGTTTGTACGAGATAGAGCCGATATTAAGCTTATAGGCTTATAAAGGAGGATTGCTATGCCAATAAAACCAATTGATATTGTTACCATGCCGCCAAAATCACAGGAAGTATCATTTTATAAACAGCATGAAGTACAAAAACCTTTAAATGAACAAATGCATCTGAATAATCAGCTAAATAATGAAATACGCCATAACCAGCAACAGGCAACTAAAACTATCAAAAGTGAAAATAGGGAATACCGTTATGACGCAAAGGAAAAAGGTAATAATTCTTATACCGGTTCTGGTTATAATGGGCAAAAGAAAAAGAAAGAGGAAGAAACTGCACCAAAAGATCATTTTCATACAGGTTCAATAGATATTAAAATATGACAGGAGAAAAACAATGACACCAACTGAAATCGTTTTAATTCTAATCGGAGTAGGAATTTTAGTGGCTAGCATGTTCGTAGTGGATAAATCTAAGGGCAAAAGTTCAACCAGATTCAATGACGAAGAATTCAATAAAGCCGGAAATGATTCGGGTAAACTTACCCAGGAAAACATTAATGAAATAAAGAAAAAAGTTGAATTAAGCTTATCTGATGTGTCAGAAGAAGTACTTCAAACGACAGAGGATAAACTCGGTCACTTGTCAAATGAAAAAATTATTGCTGTTACCGATTATTCTAATCAAGTATTAGAAAAAATCAATCAAAATCATGAAGAAGTTATCTTCCTTTACAATATGTTAAACGAAAAAGAAAGTGATATAAAGAATCTGATAAAACAGGTAGAAAGTACAAAAAGAGTGTTAAAAGATACAAATCTTCAGCAGGATTCTCATACCATACAAAAAGGGAATACCAGAAGCACCAACGCAATGAATGGCAGCAGGATTCATTCTGTAAACTCTGGTAATACAGTAAATGGTAATGCTAGCAATGGTAATGGTAAAAATAGCAATGGAAATGCTGGTAGTGGTAATGCAGGTAAAAATAGCAATGGAAATGTTGGTAGTAGTAATGCAGGTAATACTGGCAATGGTAATGCTGGTAGTGGTAATGCAGGTAATACTGGCAATGGAAATGCTGGTAGTGGTAATGCAGGTAATACTGGCAATGGTAATGCTGGTAGTGGTAATGCAGGTAATACTGGCAATGGTAATCTTGGTAATGATGATGTCGGTATTGGTAACGCTAGTAATGGTAATGCCAGTAATGTTAATGCTAGTACTGGTACTGGTACTGGCAATGGTAATGCTGATAATATTAATTATAATCCTATATTAGCAGGTGGCTTTAATAAAATCAAAGCAAATCCGGAAGAAAATCAACAAATAGAATTAGATAAGTTAATGGAAGAAAACCCCGAAAATAATAACAAAAGAATATTAGAGTTATATAAGCAGGGAAACTCTATTGTTGAAATCTCCAAACTATTAGAAATTGGTCAAGGAGAAGTAAAATTAGTAATTGACCTTTTTAATAAAAGAAGATAGGCTAGTTAAACCTTGCACTTAGTAAAGATTGGAGTTAGAGCAACATGAAATTAAAATACTATTTAAGAGGATTGGGAGTAGGCATCTTATTTTCCACCATTATATTATCAATCTCTTTTAATGCTGCATTAAAGAAGAAAACAAAAGAAATGAAATCAAATGCTGACAATACAGAAGCAATAAATTCTGATGAAGAAATAAAGGATTTAGAGGATTTATTAGTTCCAACTAAAGAGCCAACTAAAGAATCAACCAAAGAGCCAACAAAGGAAACTAAAGAGCCTACTAAAGAATTAACTAAAGAGCCAACGGGAGGATTAACAGAGGAGCCTGCAAAGGATGAGGAAAAAATAGATTCTTCTAATGTGGAACCATCTGTAACACCGACGAAAGCTCTGACAGAAGAGGAACCAGATAAAGAGGTAGTTTCAAAAGAAAATAGCAAAGATTCACAAGATTACATAATCATCAACATTCAAAAGGGTATGTCTTCTGAAGAAGTAGCTTTAATATTAAAAAATTATGGAATTATAGAAAATAATAAAGAGTTTAATAATTATTTAAAAGATAAGGGTTATTGTACAAATATTAAAGTAGGTGATTTTAAAATTTCAAAAAATGCTACATATGAACAAATTGCCGATACAATCGTAATAAAATAAATAGGATAAAAAAATAAATTTAAACCTTGCAATTGTATCATAATTGTGTTAAAATATTTTTCGCACGGTTCATGCGGATGTGGCGGAATGGCAGACGCAGCAGACTCAAAATCTGCCGGGGGCAACTTCGTGAGGGTTCGAGTCCCTCTATCCGCATTAAAAAGTCTTGATTGAGAAATCAAGACTTTTTTGCGGTTATTTTATTAGAATAAAGATATCCATTTACATATGCTGCCAAATACACTATAATCAATATTAGGGGACAATATTAGATGTAACAATACTTCCTAAGTAAAATTATTGCTGAAGGTATTTGAATTTACATATATTTATTAAAGCAAATATATATTATATGTTTAATGGGGGGCTATTATTTGAAAAAGTATAGTAATAATACAATAATTAATATAGTAACAATTATTATTCTAATTCTTGGATTCATTTACATAAGTTTTAAATATAATATTCCAAATCAAAATCTGGAAAATCAAGTATTGGTTATTTTAAAAGATAAAATGATATCTCATGAAATATTTTGTGAAGATAAACCGCTAACTGGTAATGAAACTATAGAAATAATAAATAGTGAACAAATAGGCAATATCAAAGTTTTTACAGGAAAAATAATAACGGAAAACCAACCTGTCATTTACATGGTAGTATTTAAAAAACATTTCATATTTAATACTTATAAGTATGATTATTTGATTGCCAGCACACAATTTGGCTCTTACATGGGAACATTTACTTCATATGGATTAATTAAATACATTTTTAAGTTAAATTATGATAATTTTGATATTAGTATTGAAAGAACTCCTGAATATTCAAGGATAATTTTCTGGATTTTTATTTTTTCAGGTTATATAATACAAAAAATAAGAATGAAAAAACAAAATAGCCTTATAAATAAAAAAGAATATATAATAAGTGAATAATTTATTTCAAAGTAGACATAATAGATACTGGATACCGAAATAGATTCCAATAACGATTTTATCGTTGAGAATTCAGAGTAAGTATTCACACAAATTAGAATGTGTCTCAAAAGGTAATGTAGCATGAAATTATGATCTTGAATTAAGGAGAGATGGTAAATGGAGGCTTTAGGAGACAACGAAGTTTGACTATAACTATCGAAGTAATTCGGGAAGAAGATTTTGATAATCTTAATAATGGAAGCTAAATATTATTATTGAGACTCAAAAAGACAAAGCAAGGATTGTATAGTTCTTGCTTTGTTTTTTTAATGAGTATTAAATTCTGTGTTGAAACATTATCTAAAAAAGGGTAAAATGAATTAACAACAGACTTTCCTAGCCTTGCTATTGGAGGAAGAGACATGACATGTATTGATGCACAACGACTGATTATGCCGTTTATAAATAGAAACTTAGATATAAACCAAATGGAAGATTTTATAGATCACATTCATTCGTGTCCTAACTGTATGGAGGATTTAGAGGTGTATTATGTTCTTCTTTCCGGCATGAAACAGTTAGATGAAGACAAGGAATTATCTATAAATTTTCATCAGGATTTGCTGCAATTAATAAAACGCTCAGAAGATAAAATTTTTCATGATAAAATATTACATATTAGAAAAAAGATTATTTTAATTTTAGTAATTACTCTGACCGCATTTATTTCTAGTTTTCAAATTGGAGAGATTGTAGTAGAAGATGTACTTCATAAGGAAATTTTCAAAAGTAACTTTTATATAGAAGGCTTATTTCCTGAGGAAATGGATGGGGTACTTTCTAAAAAGATTTCAAGTCATTTAAATGAAATCCATAATTATTTAATTGATAAGGACCCGGAGGCTGCCATTGGCTTAGAAGAAAAATATCCAGATTATAAGTGGGGCAAAACTTTAGATAATTTAGAAGAATAGTAAGTAAAATATTATGGAAACAGTGAAAGAAGAAAAGAGGAGAATATGGAGAAAAAGATAGTATTAATAGATGGGCATAGTATATTAAACAGAGCATTCTATGGGTTGCCAAATATGACTAATTCAGAAGGGCTTCACACTAATGCAGTATTAGGATTTCTAAATATTATGTTTAAAATTTTAGACGAAGAGAAACCAGAATATCTTACAGTTGCCTTTGATGTGAATAAGCCAACCTTCCGTCATGAAATGTTTCAGGACTATAAAGGAACAAGAAAGTCTATGCCTGAAGAATTAAGAGAACAGGTATCTATTATGAAAGATGTATTAAAAGCAATGGGTGTAAATATAGTGGAGAAACCCGGATTTGAAGCAGATGATGTATTAGGTACCATGGCAATGACTTGTGAAAAAGAAGGATATAATGTATCCCTTGTATCTGGTGACCGTGATTTATTACAGTTGGCTACAGATAAGATTAAAATTCGAATTCCGAAAACCAAAATGAGTGGTACTGAAGTAGAGAATTATAACACGACAGATGTAATTGAGAAATACGGTGTTACTCCAAAGCAATTTATTGATTTGAAAGGTCTAATGGGAGATACTGCAGATAACATTCCGGGAGTTCCGGGAATTGGCGAGAAAACGGCAACTAAAATCATTACCCAATTCGATTCTATAGAAAATGCCTATGTACATGTAGATGAAATTACTCCAAATAAAGCAAAAGAAGCGTTAAAGAATCATTATGATTTGGCTGTATTAAGTAAAACTTTAGCTACGATTAAAACGGATTGTGATATTAACTTTAATATTTCCGATGCAGAGATAAAAAATCTAACTAACGAAGAAGCCTTTGTCTATTTTAAAAGACTGGAATTTAAAAATTTAATTAGCCGCTTTCAAGTAGATGTAAGTCATAATGAAGGAGTAGAAAAATCATTTAAAATAATAACGGATTTTGTAGAGGCAGAAAATACATTTAATAAAATATTATCACAAAAGACGAATTCTGGTACCTTGGTTGTAGGATTACAGTTAATCCGTGAGGGTAGTACCATACTTGGTATCAGCCTTACATTTGGTGAGAAGGATATTTATTTTATTCAAGCAGCAGGCTTAATTACAGCTGCTTATTTACAGGATAAAGTGAAAAGTCTAATTGATCATAAGTGCTTGATTGCAACTAATAATTTAAAATCTCAACTGGATTTTATTTTAGCTAATGAAAAAGATCAGGTTGTAGATCTTGGTATAGGGGCTTATTTACTAAATCCATTAAAAAGTACCTACCATTATGATGATATTGCAAAAGATTTCCTAAATCTTATTATTCCTAATGAATCAGAACTTTTTGGAAAGCTGTCTTTAGAAAAAGCAATGGACAGCAGTCCGGAAGAGTTTAAGAATTTTTGCTGTTATCAGGGCTATGTAAATTATCTGGGCTATGATAAGCTAATGAAAGCCTTAAAAGATACTAATATGGAGCAATTGTTCAGAGAAATTGAAATGCCATTAGTATTTACCTTATTTGATATGGAACAACGTGGTATCCAAGTCAATGAGGGTGAATTAAAGGTTTATAGCGAAAGAATCGGTGTTAAAATAGCACAGCTTGAAAAAGATATATTTGAACTTTCCGGTGAAGAATTTAATATCAGTTCTCCAAAACAATTAGGTGTTATATTATTTGAAAAATTAAGGCTTCCATTTGGAAAGAAGACGAAAACCGGTTATTCTACTTCTGCTGATATACTTGAGAAATTAGCTGATGAACACCCTATTGTTTCTTTAGTGTTAGAATACAGACAGCTAACTAAGCTAAAGTCTACTTATGCAGATGGATTAACTGCTTATATAAGTGAAGATAAAAGAATTCATGGTAAGTTCCATCAAACCATTGCAGCAACAGGCAGAATTTCCAGTACAGATCCTAACCTACAAAACATTCCTATCCGTATGGAACTTGGCAGGGAAATTCGTAAGGCATTTATACCAAAAGAAGGCTATATCTTTGTAGATGCGGATTATTCTCAGATCGAATTACGAGTACTTGCCCATATGTCGGGAGATAAGAAATTAATTGCCGCTTATAATGAAGCTCAGGATATCCATAGGATTACAGCTTCTCAAGTATTCCATACTCCTTTAGATGAGGTTACTCCTTTACAAAGAAGCAACGCAAAAGCAGTTAATTTTGGTATTGTATATGGAATCAGTTCTTTTGGGTTAGGTCAGGGTTTAAATATCTCAAGGAAAGAAGCGGAAAGCTATATTAATAAATACTTTGAGACCTATCCAAGGGTTAAGAACTTCCTTGATGGACTGGTAGCTGATGCAAAAAAAGATGGATATGTTACTACTATGTTTGGTAGAAGAAGACCGATTCCAGAATTATCATCTTCAAACTTTATGCAGCGTTCCTTTGGTGAAAGAGTGGCTATGAATTCTCCAATTCAAGGAACAGCAGCAGATATTATTAAAATTGCCATGATTCATGTAAACCAGAAATTAAAGGAACTGAATATGAGGTCCAGATTGATTTTACAAATTCACGATGAATTATTAGTTGAGGCACATGAGGAAGAAAAAGAACAGGTTATTGCAATCTTAAAGGAAGAAATGCAGAACGCTGCTGCGTTAAGTATACCTTTAGATGTGGATGTAAATATTGGTAGGGATTGGTATGAAGCTAAGTAATGATTGGTGCCAGGCACCAATCGGTCGAATCGGTGTCAGGCACCTAAAGGAGCCAGACACCTGCCAGACACCTAAAACGGTGCCTGACACCGATAGGGAAACACCGAAAGGAGGTTATATACATAGATGAAAGTCATAGGTATTACCGGAGGAGTTGGCAGTGGCAAATCCACCATAACGGATATATTAAAAGATAGATATAATGCGTTTGTAATAAGCACGGACCATGTAGCCCATATATTAATGGAAAAGGGTAATATTTCATATAATCTAATCCTAGAGAATTTTGGTGAAAAAATTTTGGATCAAGAAGGGAATATAGACCGAAAAGTGCTAGGTTCTATTGTTTATACCAAATCAGATAAGTTAGAATTGCTAAATAGCCTAACTCATCCTTATGTCATGAAGTATGTCTTAGATGTTATTGAAGAGAAGCGAAATGAAAATGTTGAACTTTTATGTGTAGAAACTGCACTCCCTAAAGCAGCAGGGCTTAGTGGCTTTTGCGATGAGATTTGGTATATATATGTACCGGAAGATGCAAGAAGAGAAAGACTGCAAAAGTCTAGAAATTATACAAATGAGAAAATTGATAGTATCTTTTCCAATCAAATTAAGGAGAATGAGTATAAAGAGGTTAGTACTCGTATTATCGATAACAGCTTTCCTATAGAAAATGTTGCAAAGCAGATAGAGCTTATATTAAAAAAGCTGCAGAGTTAGAACTGGTACTAGTGAAATTAGTAAGATTATGGTATAATAGACGCAATATAAATGATATGGGGGCTTCCGTATGGAATACATAAGATATCCAGAGCATTTAGTATTTGGTTTAGATATTGGTACTAGGAGCGTGGTAGGTACAGTTGGATATAGAGAGAATAATAACAATTTTATAGTTGTTGCACAATATATGAAAGAGCATGAAACAAGAGCCATGATTGATGGTCAGATTCATGATATTAATAAAGTAGCTGATGTTATCAGAACGGTTAAGAGCCAGTTAGAGCAACAGGTTGGCAGAAAATTAACGGATGTATGTATTGCAGCAGCTGGCAGAATCCTAAAAACCGTAGCTGTTAAGGCAGAATATGAATTCCCAAGTGAAACTGTGGTAAATGAAGAACATATCCATTCTTTGGATTTAATCGGTGTAGAAAAAGCATATGATACCATTCGTGAAGAATTAAAATCTGAACATATTCATTATTACTGTGTAGGTTACTCTGTAGTACGTTATTATTTAAATGATTATACTATACTAAATCTGGAAGGTCATAAAGCAAATAAAATATCAACCGAATTAATTGCAACTTTCTTACCGGATGAAGTAGTAGACGGATTATATGCTGCAGTTGAAAAGGCTGGTTTACAGGTAGCAAACTTAACCTTAGAGCCTATAGCGGCAATTAATATTGCAATTCCTGACAAATTTCGATTGTTAAACATTGCTTTGGTGGATGTGGGAGCAGGAACTTCTGATATTTCTATTACCAAGGATGGAAGTATTACGGCATATGGAATGATTCCTTATGCAGGAGACGAAATTACTGAAACCATTTTGCAAAAGTATTTGGTGGAATTTAACGAAGCAGAAGCAATGAAAATGGCATGCCTTAGAAAAAAGAATATAACCTTTAAAGATATTATGGGAATTAAACATAAGATTACTTCCCAGGAACTTTTAGAATCTATCGATGATAGCATTGGTAAAATAACTAGTTCCATTGCAGATAAAATAATAGAATTAAATGGTGGCAAATCCGTAAGTGCTGTATTTGTAGTTGGTGGGGGCGGCAAAATTCCTGGTTTCGTTAGCCGTTTGGCAGAGTATTTAGAGCTTCCTTATGAACGAGTGGCATTACGTGGCGAAGAGGTATTGCAGGAAGTTACTTTCGTACAGGAAAACATCAAGAAGGATCCATTGTTAGTAACCCCTATCGGTATTTGCTTAAATTTCTATGACCAAAAGAATAATTTTATCTTTGTAAATGTAAATGGAGAACGTATTAAATTATACGATAATAATAAATTAACCATTGTAGACGCAGCTTTACAAGTAGGTTTTCCTAACGAAAAGCTATTTCCAAGGCGAGGTAAAACCATTCATTATACTCTTGGTGGAACAAAGCGTATGGTTCGTGGAGAACTGGGAGAAGCAGCTGTTATAAAGCTGAATGGTGAAACTGTTGGCATTAGCCATCCAATTGAACAAAATGATAAAATAGAGATTATAGAATCTACTGTAGGCAGTGATGCCATTTATACCGTAAGTCAGCTTCCGGAATATAGTGGGGCTATTTCCATTGTGTTTAACGGACAAACTATACAGTGCCCTAAATTTGTGTTAGCCAACAAGAAATTAGTGTCTGGTTTTTATAATATTCAAGATAATGATGAAATTGAGATTTTGAACTATTATACCCTGGAGCAAATTCTTGAATTTATGGACTTGGAATTCAAAGAAACCATTCTGGTAAATAATAGGGCAGGCGCTTTAGACGATAAAATATATGATAACTTTTCAATTGAGTATGAATTGCCGGAAGATACTTACAAAGAGGAGCATAGCCCTAATTATTCCACTTCTCATGAATGGGAGTATTCTTCTGATAAGGGACATGATAAAAAAGATTCGTCAGGAATAAAATCAGATTCCAATAGAATAAAGCCGGATATATCAGGAATGAGTTCAGAATCCAAAAGAATGAAAGGAAACCAATTGATTTCAGATACAAACAGTGTTAGTAAAATTAATAATAATAGTAATAATCTCAATAATATAAATGCATCAGGTATTCAAGGGATTAGGGATATTCATATAACAGTCAATGGGGAAAGTTTAAAATTATCCAAAAAACAAAACTACATATTTGTCGATATATTTGATTTTTATCCTTTTGATTTATCTATTTTAGGAGGTTCTAAACTGATTACAACTATTAATGGTGAACAGGCAGAGTTTACATCACCATTAAAGGATGGAGATGTAGTAGAATTATACTGGAAAGCCTAAAACTGACGGGGTTAATCTTATTTAGCCCCATTAGGGAAAGTCACTAGGTGGGATTGGGATACAATTGGTGTGAAAATGAAAATAGACAGGGAATGTTAAGGAAAAGTATTGACAAATTCTTTGGAATGGGTAATACTTTGACATTATAAAATGCTTAGGAGGTACTTATGAATTTATGCAGTTTATCGAGTGGCAGTAGTGGGAATTGTACCTTTGTTGGCAATAAAAACACAAAATTACTAGTGGACGCAGGTATTAGCGGCAAGAAAATAGAGAATGGACTAAACAGTATAGATGTTCACCCAGACGAGATTCAAGGAATCTTGATAACCCATGAACATGCAGACCATATTATGGGATTAGGAGTTATTGCCAGAAGATATAATACTCCCATATATGGAACAGCAGAAACCATTAATGCAATACTTCGAATGAAGAATATTGGCCGTATAGGAGAAGACTTATTACATTATGTGGTTCCGGACAGGTCATTTCAAATTAATGATATAACAGTAGAACCATTTTCTACTTCACATGATGCTTCTAATCCAGTTTGTTATACATTTCAATCAGAGGGTCATAAAGTAGGAATGGCAACCGATTTGGGAAAATATGATGATTATATCATCTCTAAATTGGCTGCTTCTGAGATTCTTTTATTAGAGGCAAATCATGATGTTAATATGTTAATGGTAGGTGGATATCCATATTATTTAAAGCAAAGAATATTAGGAGACAGAGGGCATTTGTCCAATGACTATTCTGCAAAATTACTTTGTAAGCTAATCCATAATAAATTAAAACACATTACATTAGCACATTTAAGTAAAGATAATAATTATGAAGAGTTGGCTTATGAAACTGTAAGAGTGGAGCTAAATCAATATATCAATGATAAAACATCTGGGAAAATTCTTAGTGTAGCAAAAAGAGATGTAGTATCTGAAATGTTATCTACTACTTAAAAATATAATAAATTCATCTACAATAAATTCAACTATGATAAATCTGATTATAGTGAAACTAATTATAGTAAATTTAATTATGGTAAATCTGAATATAGTAAATTTAATATTATAAAACTGATTATAGTAAAACTGTAAAACGGATTATAGTAAATTTAATCATAGTAAAATTGATTATAGTATTTTATATTACAGGATTATGTAATTAATAGTATTAATTATTTAAACATATTGAGTATTAAGCAAACATATTGTATGTAGAATGGAGCCGAAATGAAGAAGACAATAATAACCGTAGTAGGAAAAGACAGAGTTGGTATCATTGCCAATATATGTACTTATTTAGCTAACAACAGAGTAAATATTCTGGATATTACCCAAACCATAGTTCAGGGATATTTTAATATGATGATGATTGTGGATAGTAATGAATCACCTAAGAATTTTGAGCAGCTTGCGACGGAATTAGAACAAATAGGTGAAGAAATTGGTGTTATTATTAAAACACAGCATGAAGATATCTTTAATAAAATGCACCGCCTATAGAAAGTGGTGCTTTTTTGCAAGGTTAGGTTGAAAAATAAAAAGCAATTTTTCAACATCCTGATTTTTATGTGTGCTAAAGCACGCGGATAGGAGTTAGAATGATTAATATTAATGAAGTATATGAAACTAATAAGATGATTGAGCAAGAGAATCTGGATGTTAGAACCATTACTTTGGGTATAAGTCTGTTAGACTGTGCGGATAATAACCTGGATGAATTAAATAGAAAAATCTATGATAAGATTACAACAGTTGCAAAAAACTTAGTTGCAACCGGTAAATCCATTGAAAGAGAATATGGAATACCAATCGTAAACAAAAGAATCTCCGTGACACCCATTGCCTTAATTGGTGCATCTGCTTGTAAATGCCCAGAAGATTATGTAAAAATAGCAGAGACTTTAGACAGGGCAGCCAAAACTGTGGGTGTTAACTTTATTGGTGGTTATTCTGCTCTTGTATCCAAAGGTATGACACAAAGTGATGAAAATTTAATCCGCTCTATTCCGAAAGCCCTGGCTATTACCGAAAGAGTTTGCAGTTCCGTTAATGTTGGTTCCACAAAAACCGGTATCAATATGGATGCAGTAAAATTGCTTGGAGAAATTATATTAGAAACAGCAGAAAAAACAAAGGAACGAGATTCTTTAGGATGTGCTAAATTAGTAGTATTCTGCAATGCACCAGACGATAACCCATTTATGGCTGGAGCTTTCCATGGCGTAACGGAAGCAGATGCTGTTATTAACGTTGGTGTCAGCGGACCAGGTGTTGTAAAGACTGCTTTGCAAGAAATTCATGGTGCGGATTTTGAAACACTTTGTGAAACCATTAAGAAAACAGCCTTCAAAATAACAAGAGTAGGGCAATTGGTGGCCAAGGAAGCATCTAAAAAAATGAATATCCCATTTGGTATTATTGATTTATCCCTGGCACCTACTCCTGCAGTTGGAGATAGTATTGCTGAGATTTTTGAAGAAATGGGCTTAGAATATGCAGGAGCGCCTGGAACAACAGCTGCTTTGGCATTATTAAATGACCAAGTGAAAAAAGGCGGTGTTATGGCATCTTCTTATGTAGGCGGATTAAGCGGCGCTTTTATACCTGTAAGTGAAGACCAAGGCATGATTAATGCAGTAAGTGCTGGAGCACTTACTTTGGAAAAATTAGAAGCAATGACCTGTGTATGCTCAGTAGGTCTTGACATGATTGCAATTCCGGGAGATACCAAAGCATCTACCATATCCGGTATTATTGCTGATGAAATGGCAATTGGTATGGTAAATCAAAAGACAACAGCAGCAAGATTAATACCTGTAATAGGAAAAAAAGTAGGCGATAGAGCAGAGTTTGGCGGCTTATTAGGATATGCCCCAATTATGCCTGTAAATCAATTTAGCTGCGATGCATTTATTAATCGTGGTGGTAGAATACCTGCGCCTATTCATAGTTTTAAAAATTAATGAAAAAGTTATACCACAAGCAAACATTTTTTAACGGCTAAAAATAATAATAAGTGAGGTAGAAATTATGAATCAAAAATTAAAAGAACTGGATTATAAAAAGATATTTTATTATTTTAGTGAAATATCAGCAATACCAAGAGGTTCCAAGAATAATACAGCTATAAGCAATTATCTGGTTAATTTTGCAAAAGAGAGAGGCTTAGAATATATTCAGGATGAATACGAGAACGTAGTGATTATCAAAGAGGCTTCCAAGGGTTATGAGAATGCTCCGGCTATTATGCTCCAAGGTCACATGGATATGGTTTGTGAAAAAACCAATGATAGTAATCATGATTTCTTAACAGAAGGAATTGAACTTCTGGCAGATGACGATTATATTCATGCAGACCGTACTACGCTGGGGGCTGATAACGGAATTGCTGTAGCTTATTCTCTTGCATTTTTAGATGATGAGACATTACAGCATCCTAGAATTGAAGCAATCTTTACGACAGATGAAGAAGTAGGTATGGAGGGAGCAATTGGTTTAGATGTTACACCTTTAAAAGGGAAATATTTAATCAATGTTGACTCCGAAGATGAAGGTTCTTTGCTTATCAGTTCTTCTGGCGGTTTAACCGGTACTTGTGAATTACCAATTAATCGTGTATCTAATGAAGGATTAAAAGTAAATCTTACTATCAGCGATTTACAAGGCGGTCATTCTGGTGGTGAAATTCATAAGAATAGAACCAATGCAACTAAACTCATGGGAAGAATGCTATTTGAACTTAGAGAATATGTAGGATTTGGTTTAATTGAAATGAAGGGCGGACTAAAAGATAATGCCATTCCTAGAGACTCTGTTGCTGAGATTTGTATTAATCCAGAGGACTTAGAGGACTTTACAAAGGCAATGGAGGATATTTCATTAAAATATAAGAATGAGCTTAAGGCCAGTGAACCTCATTTAGCAATTCATGTACAAAAGCTTTCTGAAGGGACCTTTGAATGTCTTCACCCAACTTCTTTTGAAAAATTATTATTTATGCTTATTAATACTCCAAATGGAGTGCAGGTCATGAGCTCTAATATTCCTGGATTAGTAGAAAGCTCTTTGAATTTAGGTATTTTCCATGTAGATGCAGACAAGGCTGTGTATTGTTTTTCTGTTCGTAGTTCTGTTAATAGTTATAAACAGTATTTAGCTAGTCAGCTTAATTATATGTCTCAGTTTTTAGGTGGAGAATTTTACGTAAGAGCGCAATATCCTGCTTGGGAATATAAAAAAGAATCTAAATTAAGGGACCATTTTTTCAAAGTTTTTGTAGAAGAGTATGGATATGAACCAAAATTAGAGGCTATTCATGCTGGTCTGGAGTGCAGTTTCTTTGCAGAAAAGATTCCAGGCATTGATATTGTTTCATTGGGACCAAATATGCACGATATTCATACACCTAAGGAAAAACTAAGTATATCATCTGCGATTCGTGTTTATAAATACTTGGAAAAGGTTATTGAGGGATTAAGATAATATGAGTAAAAAGAAATTCCATGCTAGGTTACGACTTATAGTAATTATTGTTTGCATATTAACAGTGGGCATTATTGGTGAATTACTCGCTTATTCTTTCTTTAAGAATTCTGATAAAGTTAAGGGAAGCTCTTATGTGGAAAAGGATATAAAAAATAAGGGTTATCAAGTAGAGAATGATAATGAAAACCTAGCTAAGGATTCCAATACAGTGGCTGAAAATAAAGGCAATGATATAAAAGAAAGTAGGAATTCTGAAAAAAAGAGTAAGGATTCTAAAAAAGAGAATGAGAATTCTGAAATAAAGAATGAGAATTCTAAAAAAGAGAGTAAGGACTCCGAAAAAAAGAATAAGAATTCTGAAATAAAGAATAGAGATTCCGAAAAAGGGAGTAAGGATTCTAAAAAAGAGAATCCTTATGAAAGCACAAAAGGTACAAAAGATAAGGATGTTACGAATAATAAGATTGCAGACAAGAATACAGATGAAACTGTAATGCTATTTACGGGAGATATTTATTTATCTGAATATGTATTAAATCAGTATAATAAAAAGGGTATAGCTGGGATTCTTTCACAAGGTATTCAGGAAGAATTCCAAAAGGCTGATCTTGTAATGGCAAACGAGGAATTCCCATTTAGCAGCAGGGGTTCCAAGGCTGCAGACAAGCAATTTACTTTTCGTATTGACCCTAAATATGTACAGATTTTTAATGATATGATGATTAATGTGGTGACTTTAGGGAATAATCATATATTAGATTATGGTACCCAGGCTTTGCAGGATACCTTTAGCACATTAAAAGGTGCAAAGATACAATATGTTGGCGCAGGTAATAATTTAAAAGAAGCGCGGGAAACCGAATATTTTGATACAGGTGGGAAAACCATCGCCGTATTAGGTGCTTCCAGAGTGATTCCTGTTGCTGACTGGAATGCAGTAGAGAATAAGCCAGGTTTATTTACCACTTATGATCCCACTGCGCTTATAGCAGAAATTAAAGCTGCCAGGGAGCAAAGTGATTATGTTATTGTATATGTCCATTGGGGGATTGAAAGAAAGAACCATCCTGAAGAATATCAACGAAATATGGCAAAACAATACATAGACGCAGGTGCAGATTTAGTTGTTGGAAGCCACCCTCATGTGCTGCAGGGAATAGAGTATTATAAAGATAAACCTATTATTTATAGTCTGGGCAACTTTATGTTTTACAATAGTATTCCGCAAACAGCTTTATTAAAAGTGACTTTACAAGAAGAAAATATTAAAGTGAATCTTTTACCTGCAAAAGCAGAGAATGGCAAAACATTATTAATTGAAGATTCGAAAGAAATGCAAAAATTTTATAAGTATATGACTGATATTTCTTATGGTGTAACTTTTGATAAAGCCGGTAACATATCGTATTAACCTTCATATTAGCATAGTGTTATCTTTAAAATTATTGTAACTGAATAATTAGTTACAAATTATTTACATAAAGTTAATATTATGCTATAATGCTTTATGGCAGTATTTGGAACTACCTGATAAATACTGAATTATATCAAATCATGGGAGTTATGAAATGAATAAAGATGATTTTCACAGTGAGCAAAAGAAAGATAGTTATGATAAATTCACAGATGATGACTTTAAAGTAGAGGAAGTAAATATAGAGGAAGATTTTGATTTGACTCAGTGGATTGATGAAGTAGTAGATATGAAAGAACCCTTAGATGAAGAACTTGCTCTAGTACAGGAGGAAGAACAAATCTTAAGCGATATTAATACTTCTATTGGTAAGCAAATACAGAAAGAACTGGACTATAATAAGGGCAAGGAGAATCGGAAACGGAGAATACCTTTGTGGGTTAAGATAGTTGGAGCATCCGTTGGTACCTTCGTGCTTATTTTTGTATTGTTAATTATCACTCCTGGTGGCAGAGATTTTCTATGGAATACAGCTATAGGTGTTGCGTATGGACGTATGAAATTTGATGATGGAACAGAAACCTTGCAGCAAACCACCATGGATGATGTATCTGAGGAAGCTCTAAAAAATCAGATTACGGATACTCCTGTTAATTGGGATACAGACCATGTGGAGGATGGACCAAGACATGAAGATGGCATCGTTAATGTATTATTATTAGGTGAAGAGGCGATTGATTCTGGAGGTGGTCGTGGACGTACAGACTTAATGATAATTGCAACCATGAATACCAAGGATAAGAAGTTAAAATTAACTTCACTCATGAGAGACTTATTTGTTCAAATTCCTGGCAATAAGGATAATAAATTAAATGCAGCCTATGAAATAGGCGGAATCCCTTTACTATATGAAACCATTGAATTAAATTTTGATGTAAAGCTGGATGGCTATGTAAGAGTTGGTTTTGAAGACTTTGAATCCATTATAGATAGATTAGGTGGTGTGAATATCTCACTTACAGAAGCAGAGGCACATTATTTAAATACAACTAACTATATATCAAAACCCCAATATCGAAAAGTAGTAGCAGGTCCACAAACTCTAAATGGTAACCAGGCTTTAGGATATTGCAGAATTCGTTATATATCAACAAAAGATCATCAAAGTAACGACTATGGAAGAACTTCCAGACAACGTGTCGTATTAAATGCTTTATTTGATAAATATAAGTCTAAAAGTTTACCTGAATTATCTTTATTGTTATTTGATATACTGCCGTTAATTTCAACAGACATAACCAAGGAGGAATTTGATACTTATTTAAGAGCTGCCGTTAATATGGGATTAACTGAGATTGAAGACCTTCGTATACCGGCCGATAATACATTCGAGGAAGGGTATGCTAGAAAAATGGCTGTCTTAATACCAGATTTGGATGCAAATATTAAGGTTCTTCATGAATTTATATTCGGGAGTGTAAAATAAAAGATTCTTCACAAATGGAAACCTATGTCTTCCCTTTGTAGGAACCCCTCTTTAGCTTTCTTAAATCTAAATAAATGTTTAATAACTGGTCTTGTTAACTTACCCCATTATTACAAGATATTGCAATATATGATTAAATATTACAAAGTGTTCTTGATTTTCTGAATAATGTAAGGTATAGTATTTTTAAAAATAACAAGAATAAGGAGAATGTTTAAATTGAGAAAACGTGTATTTTCAATGGCTTTAGCAATTTGTATGTGTATTGTGGCAGCTTTTAGCAATCCCCTTGCCGTTGCGGCTGAAACATGGGAGGAGAATTACAATTCGGGGCATCTTTATTATACGTCTGCAGCATTGGTTAATGGGTTGAATGGAAATGTCACCTCCATTACCCCACCTATTGACAACAGCAAGATTCCCTACGGTACTGCCTCCTTTTATCTTGGACTCAATGGTCCTCTTACTGGTTATGGACCTCTTGGCCCCTGGGGACCTTTAGGTCTATTGGGACCAGTGGGTACCAATTTGTGGAATCCTTCTTATTGGATTAGCGGCTGGATGGATTGGTCAGATTGGTCAGATGGTATTGAAGGACCATTAGGTCCGGGAGACCCTCTTGGAGAGAATGGCCCTCTTGGTTCTGCCTATTATGATTCGCCTATCTTTGACACCAATGATTTTGCGGTTCAAACCAGAGCTTTGGGACTCTGGACTTCTCTTGGCCCCATCAGTCAACTTGGCGCCTTAGGTCCCCTTGGACCCTTGGGTCCTGTTGGTGCCCATGGTTATCGTAGAAATTCCAGCGGTCAGTACATAGCTGGAAGCAATGTGGCAAGGAATGTGACTATGTGGTTTGATGAAGCAAAGACAACACAAAGAACTTATGAGCTGTATGAAAACTATACTGAGAGCTTTGCGAAATCCATGGCTGACAACGATACCTCCTTTATGGTGGAAGGAACTGCAACCGCTTTTGACAGGACGGATACATACACCTTCACCTCCAATCAGGATCAACTGGTGACCATCCTTGTAGCCAATTCCAACGTGGCGGATACCTTACTTACAAATAACTTTGATCTTACCATTACCGATGAGCATGGAAACCCTCTCATTACTTCCGACCTTAGCGGCACTTGGGCAGATTGGATTCAAATGAAGGTGCCTGCCAACACCACACTGAAAGCAGAAGTAAAGCTTGCCACGTCTTTTCCCGTAGTATTACCCTGTAGTTATAGGCTGTTTGTCACCGGTTCTACACAATATGTGAACAAGACCGAGATTACAGGTGACCATATTAGAGCCTGGAAATAAAATATGCATTAGGTACGCAAAGTTCTAGATTTCTTGCAATAATAAGCAAATCCATTTTTAATATCATTTTTGGACAAAGAATAAAGATTCATATCTACCCCATATGTACATATAATAAAAAGAAGCCGTATTTATAGAAGGTGCATATGAGAAAATCGAATATACCAGCAGAAAAGAAACCGTTTTATTTCTATAGTATTCTTTTAATCATCATTATCCTATATGTTGGTTATTTACTGAATCACATTGGATTACACATGTATGTCAATCGTATAAATAGTACAAGTATTCAGTACGAAGATTTTCGTAAAATGAAACTTCCAGCTTCTTGGATAAAGAAAGTGAAAAAGGATATAGCTAATGTAGAGGACTTAACCATAACTATGTTGGTAAATGACTATGATTTAACGGGAAAAAAGAATATAAAGAAAAGTAACCTAAAAAAACTGGGAAATAAATTAGCACAAAATAATACATATCAGGAATTAAAGAAATATTATTATACAATTCTAAATGATGTGGAATATTTCCCAGTTCCGCAAAAAGAAAATGGAGAATCTTATGTGTCCTTTGATGATTCCTGGTATGCTGTTCGAAATTACGGGGGAGCCAGAAAACATGAAGGTACAGATCTTATGCCAGAATATAATATAAGTGGTCTATATCCCATTATCAGTATGACGGATGGAGTGGTTGAAAAGATAGGGTGGCTGGAAAAGGGCGGTTATCGAATAGGAATACGTGCTCCTTCAGGCGCTTATTTTTATTATGCCCATCTTGAGTCCTATGCAACTGGCATTAAAAAAGGAAACAAAATAAAAGCGGGTCAATTACTTGGCTTAATGGGGGATACGGGTTATGGTCCAGAGGGAACAACAGGTATGTTTGATATACACCTGCATTTGGGAATATACGTAGATACGCCTTTTGGTGAACTTAGTGTTAATCCTTATTACATTCTTAAATATTTTCATTCACAATAAGGATATATTTTATTTATAAATTTCATAAGGATATTCTATTAATATAATATATGATTAGCCCGGCAAAAGTTTTCAACTAATTAAATTATGAATGGTACTGCATATATATGCAGTACTATTCATTTGATAAACTAAATTCAGACTTTTGACACTAAAATCATATATATATCTGTAAAAAAATTTCCACAAAATATTAGGAATGTGTTATAATGAACCCAGTAAATAGATTCTTTATTTTTATAAAATAAAATTCATCCATAAGTTATGTATGAAGCATTGTACAGAAGAACTAGTTATATAGAATTTAGCTTTTTCTGGCTTTAAGGAGTTATTCATAAAGCAAAGTACAGAAGAACTTTGGCAGAAATATTAAATGGGGACAGGAGAGAAATTGTATGGAGATTCAGTTATGGAGAGAAATATTAGATCCCTATGTTTTAGCAGTTGATGAATTGGTAGTTAAGTTCAATCATGTTATTGATGAATATCGTAAAATGGGTGATTATTCACCAATTGAACAAGTAAATGGAAGAGTTAAAACCATATCCAGCATCTTAGAAAAATCGCAGAAAAAAAACATTCCTTTAGATAATATTGAAGAAGAAATTGAAGATATAGCAGGTATTCGTATTATCTGTCAATTTGTGGAAGATATTAATAAAGTAGTAGAAATCATTAGAAAAAGAACAGATATGGATATAAAAAGTGAAAAAGATTACATTACTAATATGAAATCCAGTGGGTACAGAAGCTATCATTTAATAGTTTATTATAATGTTGAAACCCTTACAGGTACAAAACGAATACAAGCAGAGATTCAGATACGTACCTTAGCTATGAACTTTTGGGCAACGATTGAACATTCCCTTCAATACAAGTATAAACATAATATGCCGGAGCATATTCGAAGCAGACTTTCCGGAGCAGCTAATGCTATAATTGCATTGGATGCCGAGATGTCACAGATTCGTGGTGAAATTATGGATGCCCAAAACTCATTTAAGATAAAAGCAAATACTGTATCGGATATATTAACCAATATACAGAATTTATATAAAGTAGCAAATAAGCGAGAAGTTATTAAGATTCAAGATGAATTTTATAAGATTTATGAAACCGGAGATTTAGAACAATTAGAACGTTTTAGTAAGGAACTAGACGTGATATCAGAAGGATACCGGGCTCAAAGCTTAAGATAGCTTAAGATAGATTAAGTAAGATAGATTAAGATAGATAAATATAAATTAAGATAAATTAAGATGATTAAGATAGTTTAGGATGGATTAAGATAATTTGGGATAAATTGAGACAATTCACGATGATTTAAGATAAATAGAAAAGAAATGTCATTCTGAGCCTAAATTCAGTTTTATTGAATTTAGGCGAAGAATCTAGTTAACGGAATTTACTAAGATTCTTCGCCCTTGGCTCAGAATGACAGCTTATAGGATTAAGGAGATTTTATGATATTACCTAAGCTTTTTGAAGAGCGTATGAAAGGTTTACTAAAGGATGAATATACAGATTTTGTTCATTCTTATGACCAAAAACATTACAGTGGACTTCGTGTAAACACATTAAAATTAACACCAAAAGAATTTGAAAACATTTGTCCCTTCGAAATTACAAGAATACCTTGGATTGAGAACGGCTATTACTATAACGGAAATGACCAACCAGCAAGACATCCCTATTATCATGCTGGCTTATATTATATTCAGGAACCTAGTGCAATGACACCAGCCAATTTACTTCCGGTTGAACCTGGAGACAAGGTATTAGATTTGTGTGCCGCTCCCGGTGGTAAAAGTACGGAACTGGCAGCAAAATTAAAAGGAGAGGGTCTTTTAGTAGCAAATGATATTAGTAATTCCAGAGCAAAAGCCCTACTTAAGAATATTGAATTATTCGGTGTCCGTAATGGAGTTGTTATTAGTGAGGCACCTGCCAAACTAGCTAATTATTTTGAAGGCTATTTTGATAAAATACTGGTAGATGCACCTTGTTCTGGAGAAGGTATGTTTCGAAAGAGCCCTTCTATTATGAAAAACTGGGAACAGTATGGGGTGGACTATTATAATAAATTACAAAAAGAAATCATACTTCTTGGGGCAAAGATGTTAAAACCAGGGGGTAAAATGTTATATTCAACTTGCACCTTTTCCCCTGAGGAGAATGAGGGAACTATTAAGTATTTATTAGAAAACTGCCCGGAATTCCACGTTTTAAATCCAATAGAATATAAGCAGAGTAAAGAAGAAGTATCCTATGAGGGATTTTCATTCGGCAGACCGGAATGGGTAGATGGACCGGAAGAATTAAAAAATTGTATTCGCTTATGGCCTCATAGGATTCACGGAGAAGGACATTTTATCACCCTTCTTGAAAAGTCCACTTCTAATGAAGCAGATTATGAAATTGGTAAATTAAATCATGGCAGCTTATCAGGAGAAGCAGAAGATTTTATAAATAGTTTAGGTATAGAATGGGATTCAAATCAGTTAAACATCCGTGAGGACAAGTTATATTTATATCCTAAAGAACTTCCCAGCCTAAAAGGTTTGAGAATTATGAGACCTGGATTGTTCCTTGGAGAGATGAAGAAAAATCGTTTTGAGCCAAGCCAGGCTTTGGCAAGTGCACTTAAAATAAGTGAGTATAATAATACCATCAATTTATCAGCAGATAATCCGGATACCATAAAATATCTGAAATGTGAAACTATTGATGTAGCTGGTGATTATAAAGATGGCTGGCAGCTTATATGTGTTGATGGCTATCCTCTTGGATGGGGAAAACTTACTGGTCAGACTTTGAAAAACAAATATCTTCCTGGTTGGAGATGGATGTAAGTTCAGACCACCCCGCTTCATTTGGGATGTCACAGGCTGAACTGTAAAAAAAATATTATATATTTATTAAGGCAAAAAGCAACATAAAGGTTATTGAAAGGATACAAGATGAATGGGCGATACAGTTCGTTTAGATAAATATCTTACTGCCATGGGTGTTGGTACAAGAAGTGAAGTAAAAACTTATATCAGAAAAGGAAGAGTACAAGTAGATGGACAAGTTGTAAAAGAACCGGATATAAAGATAAATACAACGAATGTTCAAGTACTATTTGATAATAAATTATTACAGTATGAGGAATTTGTCTATTATATGTTAAATAAACCAGCTGGAGTAGTATCTGCAACCACAGATAATCAATCCACAACAGTTGTAGAGTTAATTAAAGAAGGAAAAAATAAGGATATTTTTCCCGTTGGCCGCTTGGATAAAGATACGGAAGGTTTATTATTAATTACCAATGATGGAGACTTATCTCATCAGCTTCTTTCTCCAAGAAAGCATATTGGAAAAGTATATTATGCCAAAGTTAAGGGCTGTGTAACACAAGAAGATATTCTTGCATTTGAAAAAGGAATAAGAATTAATGATGAATTTACAACATTACCGGCAAAACTGAATATAATAAAATCTGACGAAATATCAGAAATTGAAGTGACAATTTTCGAAGGTAAATTTCATCAGGTAAAACGAATGTTTATGGCAGTAGGAAAAGAAGTTATATATTTAAAACGGCTGAGTATGGGAAATTTAAGATTAGACGAAACTCTTCTTCCTGGAGAATATAGAAGGCTTACCCAAGGGGAAATTAATTCTCTTAAAAATAAAGGTTAAAAAGGTGGATAAATGTTTGAAGATATTAAAGCGGTTTTATTTGATTTAGATGGTACCCTAGTAGATTCCATGTGGATGTGGAAAGATATCGATGTGGAATTCTTAAATAAATATGGAGTTGAGTATCCTCATGATTTACAAGAGAATATTGAAGGAATGAGTTTTTCCGAAACAGCAGAATATTTTAAAGAACGTTTTCAGCTAAAGCAATCCTTAGATAATATTAAAGAAGAGTGGAATCAAATGGCTTGGTATAAATATTCTAATGAAGTTCCTTTGAAAGAGGGAGCCTTAGAGTTGTTACAATATTTAAAAGCCAATAATATTAAGGCAGGTATCGCAACCAGCAATTCCAGAGAACTTGTTAATCTAATTGTTCAAAAATTAGGGGTAGAGTCTTATTTTGAATCTATTCGTACTGCTTGTGAAGTAGAAAAGGGAAAACCTTCACCAGAGATATATCTGTTAGTTGCGGAAGATTTAGGTGTCAAACCGGAATATTGCTTAGTTTTTGAAGATGTGATTCCCGGTGTAATGGCAGGAAAGAATGCAGGAGCAAAAGTATGTGCTGTCCATGATGAATATTCTATTAAGGATACGAAAGCTAAGAAAGAAACTGCAGATTATTATATTGATTCTTTTTTTGAACTTCCAATATTGATATGAATTAGAAAATTGATATAAATTAAAAAAATTGATATAAATTAGAAAATTAATATGAATTAGAAAATTGAATGAATTAGAAAATTAATATGAATTAGAAAATTAATATGAATT
>ENA-UOOR01000562-UOOR01000562.1-fermentation-metagenome-genome-assembly--contig:-NODE-562-length-51756-cov-5.389838_pt1 | contig 51756 bp, 51 predicted proteins | sample MGYA00245780_ERZ724029 | MGnify/ENA primary metagenome ERZ724029 (study PRJEB28704, sample SAMN03018315) | fermentation metagenome | biome: anthropogenic terrestrial biome; feature: soil; material...
TAAGCAAATCACTTTTGGAGGCATCAGCAGACCTGGGGGCTTCAAGGAGAACAACATTTTTTCAAATAACACTTCCTCTTACTTTTCCGGGGATATTTTCATCAATAATATTAGTATTTATACCTTCTTTAGGGATATACACCGTAACAGATATGCTTGGCGGCGGAAAAGTTTTATACATAGGGAATATTATAAAAAATCAATTCGGTGCAATAAGAAACTGGCCTCTTGGCGCTGCTCTTTCTGTACTGCTGATTGTTATTACAGGATTGCTTATTTTCATATATACCAGATTTGCCAAAATTGAAGACATGGAGGTGGTATAATGAGCATTTCAAAAAAACAAAAAAGAAAAAGACGGGAAGAAGTAATAGGTACAATTTACTCAATAATAATATATACCATACTGTATATTCCGGTGTTTGTAATGATGGCTTTTTCGTTTAACAATCAAAGATACAACTATTTCTGGAATGGCTTTACAACTCAGTGGTATTCAAAATTATTTTCTAACTCTGCTGTAATCGGAAGCCTTTGGTACTCCGTAGTAATAGCAGTATTATCAACTGTGATTTCTGTTGTAATAGGTACTATAGGTGCACTGGGATTAAAAAAATATGAATTCAAAGGAAAAAAATTTATTAATAACATGCTTTATATTCCAATAATAGTTCCTGAAATTGTCATGGCGGTTGCACTTCTTATTATATTTATGAAAACAGGCATTGCTCTTGGAATGGGAACCATATTAATAGGTCACTGCACATTCTGCATACCTTATGCGGTTGTTACCATAAAGGGGCGTATAAGCGGTGACGATTATAGTCTGGAAGAGGCGTCCATGGATCTGGGAGCCAACAGAATACAGACATTTATAAATGTTACTCTTCCAGGCATTATGCCTGGAGTAATGAGTGCAGCTTTTCTGTCATTTACTCTTTCAATAGATGATGTTGTAATGAGTAATATGCTTGCAGGTGCAAAAAATTCAACGCTTCCGGTCTTAATTCTTTCAATGAATAAATCAGGGGTCACTCCTGATGTTAATGCACTTACCACAATCATGATTCTAATCATTGTAATTGCAATGATTTTGAATAATATTATTAAAAATACGTTAAAAAAACGTGCCAAAATGGAGGAGAGTATATGAAAAAAATAATTTCTGTGTTGTTAACCATTTTTATAATCATGGGCCTTTTTACAGGCTGTGGAGGAACTGATACCGGGTCAAAAGTTGAAAGCGGCAAAGCATCACCTAGTACGGAGCTCAATATTTATATGTGGCAGCAATATATATCAGATGACTTAATTACTAAGTTTGAAAAAGAAAATAATGCAAAAGTAAATCTGTCATATATGAGTGATAACGCAGATGCGATTACAAAGCTTACAGCAGGCGGCGGACAGGAATATGACCTTATAATGACCTGTGATGCTTATATGGAGTCTCTTGTAGACGGTGGATATATTGAGAAGATAAACTTTGATAATATACCAAATTCATCAAACATTAATGAAGCATACTGGACAGCAAAAGAATATTGTCTTCCATATCTTATGAACTATATTTATGTAGTTTATAATAAGGATACATGCCCGGTTGAAATCAAGAGTTACAACGATTTGATAAATCCAGCATTAAAAGGGAAAATAGCCACAATAGACGGGGCAAGAAATTTATTCCCAATAGCTTTGGTTGCTCTTGGATATAATCCTAATTCAACTAATGAAGATGAAATAGCCGAAGCATATGAATGGCTGGTAAAATACAACGACAATGTAGTAGCGTATGGAAGTGCCGAACAAAATCTTACAAACGGAACCGCATATGTAGCACTTACATATGATGGGAATGCTTCATGGGCTATGGCTGAGCTTGGCGATAAAAATAATCTTGTGATAGCTGACTTTGAAAAGGATCCTGTGCAGCTTGGTTTTGACCTTTATGTAATACCTAAGGGAGCTAAGCATGTGGATCTTGCAGAAAAATTTTTAAATTACATTACTGACCCTCAGGTTATGGCTTCAAACCTTGAAGAATATCCATACTCCTGCCCCAATGATGCAGCGGTTGAAGCAGCATCTGATTCATACAAAAATGACCCTGCAAGAGATTTTGACTACAAGGAAAATGTGTTTTTCCAAAAGGATGTTGGAGAGGCAATTACAATATATAATGATTATTATCAAAAATTGAAGGTTGGAGAATAGAAATAATTAGGAGAACATAATGCTAAAATTTGATGAACAGAAACGGCTTGACAGTGTAAATGGAGCATTAGCTCTTAGAAGTGAAATAGAATCTGTTGTAGATGAAATATGTAAAAAAGGATATAAAAATATTTGCTGGCTTGGCATAGGAGGAACATATGCATCTTGCCTGCAGGCTGAAGTGCATATGAAAGAAAGATCGGAAATAAATTTCTATGTGGAGAATGCGGCAGAATATATTCTTACAGGAAACAAAAAAGTAGGAGAAGGAACAATAGTTGTTATATCTTCTGTTACAGGAAGCACAACAGAAATGGTTGACGGAGTGAAAAAGGCTCAAGATGCCGGAGCCAAAGTAATTGGATTTGTTGATTATCCAGATACGAAACTGGCTAAGATGGCTGACTATCTTATTTCATATCCCCAAAATGAACAACTTAAATTTTTTATGACTGCTGACAGATTTATGTATAATGCGGGAGAATTTGATGAATACCATGAACTTTATGCAGAACTTGACGAGCATCTTGCCCGTGCACTTGTAGAGGTTGAGAAGTCGGCTGATGAATTTGGTGAGAGCATTGCAAGGAAGCACATGAATGACAGTATACATTATTTTGTCGGAGCGGGAAATCAGTATGGAGCAACATATTCCTACGCAATGTGTTACTGGGAAGAGCAGCACTGGATAAGGACAAAATCTATTCACAGTGCGGAATTTTTCCACGGTATGTTTGAAATTATAGATAGAGACACAGCAGTTACAGTATTCATCGGAGAAGATTCTCAAAGAGCACTTAGTGAAAGGGTTGCAAGATTCTTACCGAGAATATGTGCAAACTATAATATAATTGACACAAAGGATTATGAATTAAAGGGTATAAGTGAAAAATTCAGAGGCAATATTTCTCATCTTGTAATGAGAGCAATAACTTCAAGAATAGACGTTCACTTAGAAAGACTGAACTGTCATCCTATGGAAATAAGGAGATATTACAGACAGCTTGACTATTAACGGCTGTTATGCAACAGTAATGGAATGGGCTGCTTCTTGATTTTGAAGCAGTCTGTTTTTTACAGTATCTATTATCTCTTTATGCAAAACAGGCAATAGACAGGTTTAAAATAACAGAACATTGAGGATATTATGAAAAAGAAATTAAGAATAGCCGCGGTTGGGGATAACTGCATGGATGTTTATGACAGTACAGGCGAAGCCTTCCCCGGAGGAAACCCTGTTAATGTTGCAGTGTATGTCAAAAGGATGAACGGAGATTCATCATACACAGGTGTTGTAGGCACTGATGATTATGGAAAACTTATGATTGATGCCCTGAAAGAAAAAGGGGTAGATATATCACATGTGAAGGTTATAGAAGGTCAGACTGCAGTTACACATGTTGAGCTTAAAGATGGGGACAGGATTTTAGGTGACTATGAAGAAGGTGTCATGTCAGAGTTTAAATTAGGGGAAGAAGATATTAATTTCTTATGTGACCATGACCTTGTTGTGACCGGAATATGGGGAATGATAGAATCTGAATTGTACAAAATTAAAAAAAGAGGTGTGCCTGTAGCATTTGACTTTGCAGATAAGCTTGATCATGAGATAACACGGAAGGCTGTGCCATATGTAGACTATGCCTTTTTTTCCTGTGACAGCAAGAGTGATGAAGAACTGAATGAATTTATGAAACACATCAAGTCCAAAGGCCCAAGTGTAGTAGTTGTCACAAGAGGAGAAAAGGGCAGTATTGCCTATGATGGAAATGAATTCACCGAATTTGGCATAATAAGATGCGAAGTAATAGACAGCATGGGTGCCGGAGACAGTTATATAGCCGGATTCCTCATGGGGATAATTCAAGGAAAATCAATTGAAGAGTGCATGAAAATTGGAGCCCTTAGCAGCAGCGAAACAATAAGCTACCATGGCGCCTGGTAAATACTCAGGTTGTCAAGGGTATCGACGTGTCAAGGGGTTTGCTTTAGCTTAAAATTTATTCTATGAGTTTATAGTAAATTGGGGTATAATTAGTTAACAGGATTTATTTAAAGGAGGAACTATCTATGAAAAAGGAAATTGAAGTATTTGAGTATGCGGGCGATATTATGAGAGCATTAAAAGCAGGTGTTTTGTTGACTACCAAAGTAGGAGACAAGGTGAATTCAATGACTATTGGATGGGGTAATCTTGGAATTGTGTGGGGAAAAGCCACATTTATTGCATTTGTCCGTGAAAACCGTTTTACAAAATCACAGATAGACAATAGCGGCGAATTTACAATAAATATTCCACATGGTGATTTTGACAAAAAAATACTAAGCTTTTGTGGAACTAAATCCGGTCGTACTGTTGACAAAATTAAGGAGCTCGGTCTGACACAGGTAATTCCAAATGCAATTTCTGTCCCTGGTATTAAGGAGCTTCCTTTAACGCTTGAGTGCAGGGTTATATACAAGCAAAAACATGATGAACAGGCACTTGGGGAAGAGATAAAGAGAAAATTCTATCCTCAGGATGTAGACGGCCTTTTCCATGATGCGAACAAAGATTTCCATACGGCTTATTATGGCGAAATAGTCAGTGCATATATCATTGAATGATCCAATAAGGTATTATGCGGAGATTTGAAATACTTTTAGGATAGGGAAGTGAAATAATATGACTGAAGAAAAAGCAAAGAAATTTTTTGACTTATACAAGCTTTGAATAAAACTAATTAAGAAGATATTCAGAAAATTTTATATATGTTACAATTCAAAAGGAGTATTTTATGGAAAAGTTATTGGAAAACATTAGTGTAAATGCTCAAAGCAGCATTCACATCAGCGGAAAGGACAGTATTTATTTTGATCCGTATCAGATCAATGAAGCTTACCATGATGCAGACATGGTTTTCATTACTCATGAACACTATGATCACTTTTCATCTGAGGATATTGAAAAGGTTGCGAGGGAAGATACTGTTTACATAGTTCCCATAAGTATGTTTGATTCAATTAAAAAAACCGGTGTGGAGGATGAAAGAATTTACACCATGGAGCCGGGAGACTTAAAGGTCATCAGGGGTATAAAGATTGAAGCGGTTCCGGCATACAATATTAATAAAGAATTTCATCCAAAGGGAAACGGGTGGTTAGGTTATATAATAACGGTTGACAAAATAAGAATTTATGTTTCTGGAGATATGGACGTGACCCCGGAGAGTAATCAGGTTAAATGTGACATAGCAATGATTCCGATTGGCGGTTATTATACCATGGATCTGAAAGAGGCAGCAGCTTACATAAATGAGATTAGACCAAGGATAGTAATACCAACTCATTATGGAACAGTTGTGGGAAATGCAGAAGATGGTATGGAATTTAAAAAATTAATCAACAGTCCCATTCGGGTAAAAATATTGCTTTAGTGGATGTGTTTATGCATGACTTTAAAGAGTCAGACTTTCCATACAGGTAAAGTTTAGATAAAAATAGAGTGTCAATATATTCCACAAGATTATTTTTCAAATAAAATAGTGTATTTAGATTATATACTTGATTGCATGCAAGACTACAGATGGATTTTATACTAAAAATGTACTGAAAAAGAGTGAACTTAATTGAATTTTTGTTTTATATATTGGAGGATTTTCAATGGACAGGAAAATATACATAGGAAACAGTCGGCTGAATTTATCTGAATATATTTCTGATATTGATGATATTGAAAAATATAACTGCTGGCAGGAACCTGAAACTCAAAAAGGATACAATTACATACGTACTGAAACATTTGAAGAATTTAAAAATAAACCAATAAGATCAAGATTTATTGCGACTATTATCAGGTGTTCTGATGATGCCAGGATTGGTTCTATTTTCCTTTCGCTTGTAAATACATTGCCCGATTTGGCGATTATGATATATGAGCCTTATAGGAATCAGGGATATGGAACAATGGCATTTTCACTTGGAATTAAATATTGCTTTGAAAACATGAAGTTAGATAAGATATTTGCAGGCTGTTACGAAGGAAATATGGCAAGTATGAAAATGTTAGAAAGATGTGGCTTTCAATCACACCCTGAAGGCAGTGTGAGAGAGAAGCATTATCTTACCGGGAAAGATATTGTCCAGTTCGATTTTGTAAAATTTAACCCTGCAAATACCGGGTTATGATATAGTACAAAGACTAAAAGAGTATGTGGGACGATTGCTGCCTATGCTTTTTTGTTTGTATTTGTCTGATTTGTACGGGAGGAATAATATGATTTTAAAAAACGCAATGATTTTTAATGATGAGTTTGAGCTTGTCAGGGCAGATATTCAGACAGATGGCGATAGAATTGAACAAATAAGCCATTGGATAAATGACCGGACAAACAATGAGGAAGAGCTTGACATGACTGGGTGTATGATACTTCCGGGCTTTGTGGATATTCATATTCATGGATGTGCAGGTGCGGATACCATGGACGGTACACGAAGTTCTATTGCATGCATGGCATCACACCTGTTGAAGAATGGAGTGACTTCTTTCTGTCCCACCACAATGGCAGGTTCCGTGGAACAAATTGATTCAGCTCTTGCGGCTGTGCGGGATTGTATGGATAACCCTCCTGATGGCGCTTCAGTTTTGGGAGTACATATGGAGGGCCCTTACTTATCTCATGAGAAAAAAGGTGCACAATTGGAGGAGGCGCTTCGTACGCCGGACTTTGAAGAATTTCTAAGCTTTTACAATAAATGCAGAGGTGCCATTCGCTTGGTTGACGTTTCTCCGGAATGTGAAAATGCCGGAGAATTTATTGCCCGGACTTCTGAATTATGCACTGTGTCCATTGCTCATTCCAATGCGGATTACGATATGGCCATGGAGGCTTTCAGGCTGGGATGTACCCATGTGGCTCATCTTTTTAATGCCATGACAGGTCTTCACCATCGTGAGCCCGGGATTGTAGGAGCAGTTTTCGATTCTTCGGGTGTGAGTGCCGAGCTCATATGCGATGGTATACACATACATCCTGCAGTGCTTCGTGCAGCATTTTTTCTGCTTGGGGAAAAACGCAGCATTATAGTCAGCGATTCGATGCGCGCGGCGGGGCTGCAAGACGGAGAATCAGAGCTGGGTGGTCAGAAGGTTTTCAACAGAAACGGTATGGCAATGCTGGAGGATGGGACGCTTGCAGGTTCCACCACGAATATGTTAAATGAGGTAAGAAACCTGGTCAGATTTGGTATTCCGTTAAAGCAGGTCGTACGTTCGGCTACTATCAATCCTGCTTCTGCAATCGGCATGGACGGAGAGATTGGATCGATTCGGGAAGGAAAAAGGGCAGATCTGGTCATATTGGACGAAAAACTTGAGCTTAAAATGGTGGTGGCACGAGGAATGACAGGAGGTGCTTATGTTAATAGGGGTTGATCTTGGCGGAACGTTCATAAAGGTTGGACTGGTGGATTTTGAGGGGAATATTTTAAGAATGAATTCCAGACCGACTTATGCCCAAAGAGGATATACTCCCATAATACGTACAATGGCAGAGCAGATCAGAGAACTGGCAGAGGCTCAGGGTATTGGCATGGAGGACATACATTCAATTGGCATCGGCGTTCCCGGACCGGTGGAATATACTACCGGCAGGGTATTGTACTGTTCTAATCTGTCATGGAGAAATGTCGAATTGGGAACGGAGCTTAATTCCATGCTGGGGAAAAGTGTTTATGTGGAGAATGATGCCACGGCTGCCGGACTGGGTGAAAGTCTGTTTGGCTCTACAAGGGGAGCCGAAAATTCAGTATTGCTGACGCTGGGAACGGGAATTGGAAGCGGGATAATAATTAATGGGAGCATTTACAGAGGAAGCCATGCTGCTGGATCTGAAATTGGACATACAATAATAGGAGAGAATTTTTATGACTGCAACTGCGGAAATAACGGGTGTTTTGAAACTTTTGCATCTGCTTCAGCCATCATAAAATATGCACAGCACAGAATCAGCAATGACAGAGTGAAAACATTGATACTTGAGTCAGCTTTCAATAAAGCAGAGAATATCACTGCAGAAATCATTTTTGAGGCGGCCAAAAAAGGCGATGCACTGGCACTGGAGACAGTTGACAGGATGTGCAAATATCTGGCTATAGGCATACTGAATATATACAATATGCTTGATCCGGATATAATTGCCTTAGGAGGCGGAGTGTCAGAATCAGAGAATTTTCCCATTGAACAGGTGAAAAAAAAGGTAAATGAAATGGTATTTTCAAAGGATGTAAGATATGGTGAAATAGTGCCTGCATCTCTTGGAAATAGTGCAGGGATAATTGGATCGGCTTTTCTTGGGTACTATAACAATGATGGTAAAAGTTTTGAAAGTGAGTGTCGGAGGGAACTAAGGTGATTTTTTCAAAGAATATACAAAGGGTAATTCGTGATAAGTTTAATGAAAACTTACAGTTAGGCTTGCTTGAAAAGGACATTCTTACACAATTGAAAAATTGCAGCGATGATGTACAAGTTATTTTGGAGTTTTTCTACAGCACCATGACCGCTTCCGATATTGGAGACTATGATTTTGATTTATATAAAAAATTTGCTGACTTTGGAGTGTTTCTTGCTGATAACTCTCAGTGGAAAGAGCCTGTTCCGGAGGATATATTCTTTAACTATGTTCTGTATTATCGCATTAATAATGAAGCGGTGGAAGACTGCAGGAGGTTTTTCTACGATGCTCTGAGAGATAGGATCAATGGAAAAAGCATGAAAAAAGCAGCTCTTGAGGTTAACACATGGTGCGCGGAACATGTAATATATCAGAGTACGGATGACAGAACAGCTTCTCCGCTGACAGTGTTAAAATCTTCATACGGAAGGTGCGGTGAAGAGTCGACATTACTGGTTACTGCCCTTCGCAGTGTCGGTATTCCAGCCCGGCAGGTGTATACCCCCAGGTGGGCTCACTGCGATGATAACCACGCATGGGTTGAGGTGTGGTGTGACGGAGAGTGGTACTATCTTGGAGCATGCGAACCGGAGCCTGTTCTTAACAAAGGCTGGTTTGATAATGCTTCAGGAAGGGCAATGCTGGTGGATACAAAGGCTTATCTGCCTGTTGAAGGGGAGGAAGTCATTTCCCGTGAGGGTCAAACGCTTATTCTCAACGAAGTAAGCCGCTATGCACCGTCCGGATATTTCACCGTTACTGTAAAGGATGAGCTGCCCGTTGCAGGAGTTATAGTGCATTTTGAGGTGCTGAACGGCTCGGAATTTTTCCCCATCGCATCAATTACAACCGATGAATCCGGGAATGCAGGTCTAACCCTGGGATTTGGCAGTATACACATACATGCGGTGAAGGACTGCAAATTTGCGGAAGCATTCGTTAATACAGCTGACAGTAATTCTGTAGTATTGGATTTTTCACATGCTGTGTTTACAGAAACAGAATACTGTGAGGATTTTGACTTTACCGCTCCAAAAGACAGCATGAAAAACAGTGCAGAGCTTACCGAAGAGCAAGAGAATGAGCGAAGCCTGATTATAGAAAAAGCGCACCTTAAGCGCAAAGAATATGCTAACAGCTTTTATCAGGAGGAAAAGGCGGAAGAGCTTGCTGTTCAATTCACCAGTTTCGGTGAAGTTACAGATATTTTAAAGGCTGCAGAGGGTAACTTTTGTGAGATTTACGATTTTTTAGCTATGAACTCAGATGATTTAGATGATTTAGATGATTCAGATGATTTAGATGATTTAGTTACAGATAAAGAACTGCGGCTTAAGTTACTTAAATGTCTTAAGAAAAAAGATTACAGAGATGTAAAGTGCAATGTTCTACGTGAGCATTTTATATACTCATTGAAATATCAAAAGGATTATCCTCAGGAAATATTTTTGCGTTATATTATGTGTCCGAGAGCATATTATGAGGAGCTTACACCATACCGTGAATTTATTTTAACATTATTTAACAAGCATAAAATAGAACTTTTTCGGGAACATCCCGGGAAGGTATGGGAATATGTTTCAAAGTTCCGATCAAATCCCGGCAGGCAAAATGATCGTCTGACAGGTACACCGAAAGGAACTATTCTCAGTGGATATGCAGGGTTAAAGGAACAAAGAATACTTTTTACGGCAATTTGCAGGACGTTGGGTATTCCTGCACGAATTAATACAGTAACTATGACTGCCGAGTATTACGAGAATGGTGAATTCAAAAGTGTTGAGGATGATCTATGTGAATATGGTGAAAGGTCAGGTCTGATTCTTACAGGAGGTTTAGAGAAATGGGTTTATTTACAGAACTGGACCATGGCTGTCTTAAATGAAGGTTCATATAAAACTCTGGATTTTTCTGATTTTGTCTGGAAAAATGGAAGGATGGAATGTTCACTAAACCCGGGCAGCTATCGCATTATTACCTCAAATAGACTTCCTAACGGCAATCAGTTTGCAAGGAAGTACTGTTTCAGCCTCGAAGCAGGCAGGACAAAGACTCTCGATATTTCACTACGCCAGATGGAAATATCAAATCTGATTACAGATATATTTTTTACTCCTTTCAGGCTTTATTATGAAGATGAAGTAACTACATCAGAGGCTGTAAGTACAGGAAGAGCAGCTGTGTTTATATGGCTGGAAGAAGGACATGAGCCTACTGAGCATATTCTTAATGAGTTTATACAATCCCGTGAAGAGGTTAACAGGACGGAATGCGATATAAATTTCATTATTCGTGGTGATAAAGCATTTGAGAATGATACCTTTAGGGGAGTGCTTAAAGCAATACCCGGCGCAAAGGTGTATTTTTCTGATTTCTCTGACACGGCAGAAACCATGGCTCGCAGGATGTATGTTAATCCGGAGAACCTGCCGCTTACTGTGATTGCGAAAGACAGCCGGGGTATTTATGCCTGCAGCGGTTACAATGTGGGAATTGTGAACCTATTGCTGAAAATAATTAATTTGCAAATATAGATAGCAGAACAGTACGGAAAATCTATTCATAAGATCTATACTTACGTTTAAGTATAATGTTTACTTACTATATAACAAATGACTATGGATGGTAAAACTGTAAAATTGTATAAGATACCGGCAAAAGCCGTTAATCAGATGCGAAGACAGGAGAGGTTGGATATGATTGAAATAATCGCTGTAACACCAAATGATGCAAGAAGTATTGAGGATTGCGGAGCAGACAGAATAGAGCTGGTCAGTGCTTTTTCAGAAGGAGGTCTGACTCCCAGCTATGGGATGATAGAAGAGGTCGTTAAGTCGGTCAGCATTCCGGTAAATGTTATGATAAGACCTCATTCAAAATCATTTACATATACAAAAGAGGAATTAGCAGTAATGAAAAGGGATATAGAAACAGCCGGAAATTTGGGAGCAAACGGTGTGGTATTTGGAGTTTTGAATGAAGCTGAAGAGGTATGCGAAAACAGTCTCCGGGAATTGCTGGAGGTTTGCGGAGGACTGGAAGTAACATTTCACAGAGCAATCGATGAGCTTCCTGATATTGTGGGAGGTATAAAATTGCTTTCCGGGTACCCTCAGATTAAAACAGTACTGACTTCCGGAGGGAAAGGGATTATAACAGAAAATATTCCTGTCATTAAAGAAATGATTAAAAACTCAGGACATGTAAACATAATGGTTGGGGGCGGCTTAACCCTTGACAACATTAAACCAATAGCAGAACAAACCATTGCTCCACAATATCACTTTGGAACTGCCGTAAGGTATGATAAATTATTTTCAGGTGAAATTGATAAGCTCAGGCTGAAGGAGCTAATTCAGCTAATACAACACTAAAATTATTTTCTTTAGTTTTTCTTGTTAAATGCAGACGGATGATGTATAGTAACAATAATTATAAATGGGTAATAATATTGAGCATATCTGCAGTTTTCGAAAACAGCGGTTATAATTGCTGAAAGGTATTATGAGAGCTGACAGATTGCCTGCTTACTGAAGTCCTTGAGATTTTGCATATATGGAGGAACGACTAAAATGGATTGCCAGAAAAGAAAAAATATAATTTTGTCTGCATCAGGATCAAAAAAGGCACAGCTTGTTTTGAAATCGGCTAAAGTTGTTAATGTATTTACTGAAGAGTTGGAAGAAACGGATGTGGCTATTTCAGATGGTTACATTGTGGGATTGGGGAAATATGAGGGTGACATGGAAGTAGATTTGCAAGGGTGCTTCATTTGCCCGGGGTTTATTGATGGTCATATGCATCTGGAATCATCCATGCTTGCTCCCGGAGAATTTGAGCGTGCATCCTTACCTGGAGGAACTACGGCAATTGTGGCTGATCCCCATGAAATTGCGAATGTTGCCGGAACAGAAGGAATAGATTATATGCTAAAAGCAACCGATGATTTGATGATGAAGGTGTATTTTACTCTTCCTTCCTGCGTGCCGTCGAGTAAATTTGATGAGCCGGGAGAAGTGTTAGCAGCAGAACAGCTTCGGAGATATTATGATAATGAACGTGTCCTGGGACTGGCTGAACTAATGGATGCACATCAGACAATAAAAGGTAATGAAGAAATACTTACTAAGGTTGCAGATGCAAAAAAATTTGGTAAAATAGTGGACGGTCATGCACCGGGACTCCGGGGTAAACAGACTAATGCTTATGTTGCAGCCGGTGTACAGTCGGATCATGAGTGTGCTTCAATGGATGAAGCAATGGAAAAACTGCGGCGTGGTCAATGGATAATGGTTCGGGAAGGAACCGCTGCCAGGAATATGGAAGCATTGCTGCCATTGTGTAAAAAGCCGTATTCTAATCGATGCATGTTTGTAACAGATGACCGTCATCCGGGTGATTTGCTTCGTGATGGGCATATGGATGCAGTAATACGAAAGGCTGTTAGTTTGGGCGTTGATCCGGTAACAGCAATTAAAATGTGTACCCTTCATACGGCACAATATTTTAATTTAAAGGAATCAGGTGCTGTAGCACCGGGATACCGTGCAGATCTGGCAGTATTATCCGACTTGAAAGATATTGAGGTGCATCAGGTGTATATTGATGGCAAGCTGGCGGCACAGGACGGAAATATGCTGAAAAAACAACCGTATAAACTTCCCGAAAATAAAAAAATATGGAACTCCTTTCATATGATTACCATAAGTTCGGATCAATTGAAAATAAAAAAGAAGGGAGACCATATTCGTGCTATCAAGCTCATAGAACACCAATTGTTGACAGAAGAAATTATTACTGAATGGACGCAGAGTGACGGATTGGCTCCGGGAGTGAACCTTTCACAGGATTTGGTTAAGTTGGCTGTTTTTGAACGTCATCACAATACAGGTCATGTTGGAGTCGGGTTTTTACAGGGCTATGGACTAAAAGCAGGAGCAATAGCTACCAGCGTGGCACATGACTCACATAATCTTATTGTGGTAGGAACAAATGATGAGGATATGGTAATTGCCGCAAATTCAGTCAGAGAGCAAAATGGCGGACTTGCAATTGCAAAGGATGGTAAAATACTGGGAGAGCTTCCATTGCCTATTGCAGGACTTATGAGTCAGGAAACAATAGAGGTTGTTGATAAAAAATTGGAGCATCTGAAACTTACAGCATTACAACTTGGTGTTTCAGAAGGAATAGACCCTTTTATGACGTTGTCCTTTGTAAGCCTACCAGTAATTCCTAAGCTAAGGCTTAACGGTCATGGATTAATTGACTGTGAAAATCAGTGCTTAACAGATGTAACCTTTTAGTGTACCATACTATTTACTTCTGCGGACTATGCTGTAAAATTATATCAGACAGAAAGAGAGTTACTATGAAAAAAACAATAGGAATTTTTGCTCATGTGGATGCAGGGAAAACTACTTTCACAGAACAACTTCTTTATAATACAGGCAGCATACGAAATTTAGGAAGAGTTGATCATAAGACTTCAAGTATGGATACTAATGAAATAGAACAGAAAAGAGGAATTACAATTTTTTCTGATCAGGGAATTTTTGAATTTAATAATGATACTTATTATATTATAGATACACCGGGACATATGGATTTCTCGGCAGAAACTGAACGCTCCATGTCTGCCCTTGATTATGCGATTTTAATAATAAGCGGCAGTTCGGGGGTTCAGGCTCACACTACAACTTTATTTAATCTATTGAATTCATACAATATTCCTACCTTCTTTTTTATTAATAAAACTGACATAGAAAGTTTTAACCTGCAGGTTATAATAAATGACATAAAAAACAAGCTTACCGGTGATATACTGTTTCTTAATTCTGCAGAAGATATAATTAATCAGCAAACAGCTGAATTTGCAGCAGACAGGGATGATGTTTTTTTAGAATCTTATTTACAGGAAGGTTATAGTGCAAAGGATTTATCAGAAGTTGTGATAAGGCTTATAAAAAACAGGCTTTGCTTCCCATTAATGAAAGGCTCAGCTTTAAAAGGAATTGGATTAGATAATTTTTTAGAAATATTTTCAATGCTGTCAAAAACAGAATATCAGGAGAAAGAAGACAATTGTTTTTCGGGAAAGGTTTACAAGATACGACATGATGAAAAGGGAATACGGCTGACATTTATAAAGGCTTTATCCGGAAGGCTGTGTATTAAAGATGAATTTATATTTAAAAAAGGCGATTTAACATCTTCAGAAAAGGTCAATGAAATAAGAGTTTATAAGGGTAAAAAATATGAAACTAAAAATGACATATCAGCCGGAGATGTTGTTGCTGTTGTAGGGCTTAAATCTCCTGTATGCGGCACTATGATAAAATCAGGTGAAACAACAGTAGAAGAAGTTAACAATTTTCATCTGACTGCAGCACTTAAATCAAGGGTAAATATATTAGATAATACAGATGTGACAATATTAATGGAAAAACTACGAATGCTGGAAGCTGAAGATCCGGCTTTATCGGTTACATATAGAGAAGAAACGGAAGATATATTAATTAGTGTAATGGGAAAAATTCAGCTTGAGATATTAGAGGATGTTATGAAGTCCCGATTTGGAATATCAGTTGGTTTTGAAAAACCACAGGTTGAATACAGAGAAACTATATTATCAGAGGTAACGGGGTATGGGCATTTTGAACCGCTCCGTCATTATGCGGAAGTACAGTTAAAGCTAATGCCAACTGCCCGTGGCAGCGGAATCACCTATGAGAGCCGGTGCCATGTTGATAATTTAATTTTAAATTATCAGAATACAATAGAAAACCATGTTTTTGAAAGAGTTCATAAAGGAGTGTTAACCGGTTCTCCAATAACGGACATGAAAATAATTTTAACTGATGGACGTTACCATATTAAACATACTGAAGGCGGCGATTTCAGAGAAGCTACCTACAGGGCAATAAGACAAGGCCTGGAAAAAGCAGAATCTATTTTATTAGAGCCGTTTTATAGCTTTGAGATTTATGCTGAAGAAACTTACGTTGGAAAAATTATGTCGGATATACAAAAATTAAGAGGTACTTGTGAACCGCCTGTTATCAATTGTGGAAATGTTTATATAAAAGGAAGAGGACCTGTGGAATCCTTTATGGATTATACCACTGAGCTCATATCATTTACCAGGGGTATGGGAAGTATAAGCTTAATGTATGACGGATATGACTTGTGTGGAAATTCTGCTGATGTAATCAACAAAACAGGATATGACAAGGAAAGAGATACAGAGAATACATCAACATCTGTTTTCTGTGCAAAGGGAACTTCTTTCACCGTGCCATGGTATGAAGCAGAGAAGTATATGCATACAATAAACTAAGAACAAGGAATAAACCGGAAGAATTTTGTGATGTTGCCGGCATATTATTAACCGGAAAAAGGGTGGCAAAATGAACATTATAATTCGAAAGTACAATGCAGAGGATGTACCCTCAATGATACAAATATGGAATGAGGTTGTTGAGGAGGGAATTGCTTTTCCTCAAGGGGATTATTTAAATCAGAAAACAGGCAGGGCGTTTTTTAATGAGCAAACTCATTGTGCTGTTGCCGAAGACTGTGAAAGTAAAAAAATACACGGGCTGTATATACTTCATCCCAACAATATAGGAAGATGCGGTCATATCAGCAATGCCAGTTATGCGGTAGGTTCTGAAAGCAGAGGCTTACACATTGGGGAAAAGTTAGTAAAAGATAGCCTTGCCCAAGCTAAGCAATATGGATTTGGTATTTTACAGTTTAATGCTGTTGTTGCCACAAATACGCATGCAAGGCATTTATATGAACGTATAGGGTTTGTGCTGCTTGGAACGATTCCAGGCGGATTTCACATGAAGGACGGGCATTACGAGGATATATGCCTTTACTATTATCTTCTCTGATTGTGATATTAAGTTTGAATGCAAAACTTGACTATTTTTTGCATTTCAAGTTACAATAAGTATGATGTGAAAACATTTTATGGAATGTAAAATTGTAAAAAGCGTACCTATTTATTTATGTTGAACTGTCTGAAAGTATAAATATGTTAAATGTCACTGTTTAGTGATACAATACATTAAAAGGGAGGATTTTCAAATGTCAGAAACAATGAATACAATATTAACACGTAGAAGTACAAGAAATTACAAGCCGGATATGATTCCAAAAGAAATCATTGATGAGATCTTGAGAGCAGGAACATATGCTGCCTCAGGGTCAGGGAAGCAGTCACCGATAATAATCACAGTTACAAATAGGAGAACGCCCTTATTTAAGGAACTATTGTAACATATGTGTATTATTACAAATTACAGATAATGGTATTATAAGAATGAAGTAAATTAGTTAGGGTGGGTTATATGCAAAGTACAATAGAATTCAATCCAGGAATATTAGATGAAGCAATTAAATTTGCAATAGAAGCACATAAAAATATGACAAGGAAGGGAACAGATACACCATATATTTTACATCCTTTGGAGGCGGCATCAATAGTTGCTACAATGACGCCTGATATTGAAGTAATTGCGGCTGCAGTTCTTCACGATACCGTTGAAGATAACAAAAATATAAACTTTGACTTAATCGAGGAAAGATTCGGAACAAGAATACGAAACTTCGTGGCTGCTGAAAGTGAAGAAAAAGAAGAAGATGCTGTTGGTTCATGGAAAAGACGGAAACAGGCAACAATAGAATATTTTATGAATTGGGCATCCCAGGAAGAAAAAATGATTGCCCTGGGAGATAAACTCAGCAATATAAGGTCAATCCACAGGGATTACATTACCATTGGAGATGAGCTCTGGAAGCTCTTTAATCAAAGTGATAAATATGAGCATTGCTGGTATTATAAATGGATGGCAGAAGCGCTGAAGTCGTTGCGCAAGTATCCTGCTTATCAGGAGTACTGCCAATTGGTAAATGAAGTATTCAATAATTAAAGGGAATATTAATAAACAAAAATGAGAGGAATTATAAATGAACAGCATCAGAATAAGAAAGATTGTAATGGTTTTTACAGTTTTATGCGTTACTGTTTTTGTGGTAAGTTTGGCTTTTAATTTTCTTTTGCCAACATATTTATCACATAAATTAAATTCAGACATAAGTGGAGCAAGCTCCATAGGCATAATAGGAGGTGCCGACGGTCCTACATCAATCCTGATTTCAGGTGCGAATTTTTCACTAAAATACACCGCAATATATGGGATATTGTCTATAGCAGGCATCATATACCTAACTGTAGTAAATAAAAAAAGAGAATTGTAAATAGAGAGAGCAATGTTTTAACAGAAAGGTACAGGTTGCTTCTATAGCTAATATAAAAAACAAGTTTTACCAGTTTTTTTATGGGTATAATATAAATAAGGAATTCATTTTATATATGGATTTCCTAAGATATTATAAGTTCATAAAATAAATGGAGGAAAGTTTATATGAAATATTACAATTCAGATTTTGATTATGCCAATGAATTTATTGACAACTGGAATGATAAAATGAAAAAATTTAAAACAACCTGTATTATAATTTCAGTAATAATGATTGTTGCTGGTGCTTTATGCGTGGTATTTCCACTGAAGGTGTTTAAGGTTATTCAGTATATTGCGGGCATATCGTTGACTTTAAACGGAGTTTACAGCATTTTTGGATATATTGAGACAACAGAATATTTCAGAGACCCGGTGTTAATTATTATGGGAATTCTGAATATTCTTATGGGAGTTTTACTGTTTTTCATGCCTGTGGCACTTACAGAGACGGCTTTAACCTTCATGCTGGCATTTCTCCTGATGTTCACGGGAGCAGAAAAAATTTCATTTGCCGGCAGACTTAAATACTTTCAGATAATGAATACCGGAATGATTACTCTCAGCGGAGTTTTAAGTATTATTTTATCCGTTATATTTATTTTGCTGCCATTATTGTCAAAATTGGTTATAAACTATATAATTTCATTATATTTAATTGTCAGCGGAGCAACACTGCTTATTGAGATTCTTTCAATTAAAAAACTGGACCTGAGATAATTGACCGGTCTATAACGCAGAAATGTTTTTACTTAAAACAAACTTGTTGTTACGAAATTAAGTAAAGGGAGGCAATTTTATTGCTCCCCTTTACCATTTATTGTGGTAAACTTATGCTGTATTCAATGTCAGAAGATCTTACAAGGAAGGTAAAATGGATAAAATTAAATTAACGCAAGTTGTGAATGCCGGATTATTGATAGAAGGAAGTGGCAGAAAAATATTAATAGACGGGATACATAATGTAAAAACACCCGAATGGAGCACTGTGGATAATAATCTTATGAATTATATAATATATGGCAAAGGCAGGTTTAAGGATATAAATTATCTGTTATTCACACATCAGCACGAGGATCATTTTAATATTGAAAAAACATTGGAATACATGGAAAACAACAAGGTTGAGAAGCTTGTTGCAACGAAGCTGAATAGTGCAGTACTTAAAAACTCCGGCATATTGCATGAATTGGACGGTAATTATTACGAGTTGGGCACTATTAATCCGGAAAATATTCTTATAAAATATATCAGGACAAAACACCTGTCTCATGAGAGGTTTGGTATAGATCATTATGCGTTTATTATTGGCATAAATAATAAAACAATATTATTTTCGGGAGATGCAGATTATACAAAATCGGAGTATGCAGAAGCATTAAAAAGTGTTAGAATTGATGTAATAGTTGCACCGTTCATCATGGCAAATTCGGAGTTCGGCAGGACTTTTGTCAGAAAAGTAAGTCCTTCTTTGTTGATTCTTAACCATCTTCCCAATAAAGAAGATGACGAGTATAATTACACAAGAATGGCCGAAAGAAATGTTGCGAGACATTTGAATGAACTGCCTGAAACAATTATTTTTCAAAATTTATTTGATGAAGTGATTATAGAATAGTCAGGAGGAAGAGATGGAAAATTTATACAAAATAGTTGTGCTTATTGACGCGGACAATACACAACTTATTAAAATGGATAAGGTAATGCGTGAAATTTCCACATATGGCCGTATCGTAGTGAAAAGAGCCTATGGAAACTGGAAGAAGGAAAATCTTAAAAACTGGGAAGATGAAGTAAAACGTTTAGCAATTAAGGCAGTACAGCAATTTGACTATGTAACCGGGAAAAATGCAACTGATATGGCTATGGTCATAGATGCCATAGATTTATTACATACAGGCACATATGATGCTTTTGTTATTGTCGCAAGTGACAGTGACTATACTCCAATTGCAATAAGACTGCATGAGTCCGGTGTTTATGTTATTGGTGTAGGAGAAAAGAAAACTCCCGAGGCCTTTAGAAATTCCTGCGATGAATTTATTTATCTGGAAAATCTATCTAAAGATGTGGAAAAGGAATTACCTGAAGCTGATAATGCAGATATTGAAGACAATAGTAGTTCTAATGGAAGTATTGAAGAGATTCACAGCTTACTTAAAATAGCGTTTGAAAAGTACCAGGATGATGACGGCTATGTAAATGTAAGCTCTGCAGGAACATTTATTAAGAGAACCAAACCGGATTTCGACTTGCGTTCCTATGGGTACTATAAACTGCCGGATTTATTAGAAGCATATAAAGATAAATATGAAATAAAAAGATATCGAGGTAAGGGAACGGTTACTATAGTAGCTTACAAATGTTTGTAGATAAAAACATTAAAATCACTGTATGGAGGAAGCAAATGAAGGAAAAGGGACTTACCGGATTTCAATTAAAGTTAATAGGCCTGATACTGATGGTATTTGATCACATCCATGAATTTTTCAATTATAACGGCAACATTCCAGTGGTCTTTAATTGGGTGGGAAGGATAGTTGCTCCAATATTTATGTTTACGACCATAGAAGGATATACCCACACTAAAAGCAAAAAGAAGTACATGCTTAGGCTGTTTGTAGGTTCGGTTATAATGAATATAGGTAATAGTGTGATTCCGAGATACTTTGAAAGACCAGATGATTTAGGTGTTATGAACAATATTTTTGCCACATTATTTATGATTACCGTATATTTATGTATTATAGATTACATAGAGCAAGCAAGGAATGAAAAAAATGGTCTCAAAACATTTTGGGGGATACTGCTGTTAATAGCACCCATTGCATTAGGAATGGTGTTTATCATGGGAGCCAGCTCAGGCAATATGCCTTTGATATATTTAGCGCTTATTATTCCAACCCCTATATTTGTTGAAGGCGGTCCGGTATTTGTACTATTAGGTATAATATTGTATATGCTGAGAAAGGACAGGAAGAAATTAATAACAGGCTATATAATAATGAGTCTGGCATTTATATTTACAGGAGAACTTAGCATTACCGGACTGTTTATGGAAAACTACCAGTGGATGATGGTTTTTGCAGCACCGCTATTATATCTGTATAACGGACAAAAGGGAAGAGGAATGAAGTATTTATTCTATATTTTCTACCCAGTGCATATATATGTGTTTTATATAATTTCATGTTTAATGATGAAATAATAAAAAGTGACATGGGACGGGATTGTTGTTATCTTTCTACGAATTGTATGATAATTTTTGATAAAACATAAAAAAACGGTTGACAAAACGAATAGTATGGAATATTATAAATATCAATAAAAACTATATTTTATAAAATTGCTTAGAAGAGAATCAGTAAATATATATGGACTTCAGAGAGAAAACGAATGGTGAGACGTTTTCGTCCCGCTGTATATTGAACCCGCCTCGGAGCATTTGGGCGTAACAACCCAAACGGCTGACACCGTTAGATGAAATGAGATGCTGATTTTACAGCAATTAGAGTGGTACCGCGGAACCCCGCCTCTTAACAGAGGCGTTTTTTTTATAGCCATAACCCCATTTTCCAGAATGTTTTTTTCAAAAAAATGGCGGTATGTCTTATGCAGTGCGATCCCAATTTGTACAACCGGCAGGGAGTAAACAAATCAGTGATGGAGCCTGGGTACCTGTGCGCTAAGTTGTATATTATTGTAGACGTAAAAGTGAAGATATATTAATTTAATAAATGCTGTGAAGAGGAATAGTAAATTATCAAGGACTTCAGAGAGAAAACAGAATGGTGAAATGTTTTTGTCCGCTGTATATTGAACCCGCCTTGGAGCATTTGGGAGTAGCAACCCAAACGGCTGACACCGTTAGATGAAATGAGATGCTGATTTTTACAGCAATTAGAGTGGTACCGCGGAATCCCGCCTCTTAACAGAGGCGGGATTTTTATAGCTCTAACCCCATTTTTCAGAACGTTTTTTTCAAAAAAATGGCGGTAGGTCTTATGCAGCGCAGTCCCAATTTGCAAGACAAGAAGGAAGTGAGCGAATTTGTGATGGAACCTGCGAATTTAAAATATTATAGGAGGCTTTTATGAAAAAGGAAATGAAAAATGTATTATCGTTTATTATGATTATTAGTATTGCATTGTTGTCCTTTACAGCTTGTTCATCAGCTAATGAAGGAACAGGAGGTGAAAAAAAACCTGAAGGAACTATGGGAGTTGATGAAAATATAGAAGGCGCCCTCGAAGGAGTAGAATTGTCGGTTGGAACATCCGGGTTATTTGGTCCATTTTCTTTCTATGGTGAGGATGGCTCCACACTAAAAGGATACGACCTTGATTTATTAAATGAAATGCAGAAGCTTCTGGGATTCACAATAGCCGGCGGCAGGGTTGAGGCTATGGATTATTCCGCTCTTACGACCTCTGTCGCCAAGGGTAAGGTAGACCTGGCTCTTGCTGCCTTATGTGCAACAGATGAAAGAAAAGAAGTGATGAATTTCAGCAATATTTATTATGACTCGGGACTGATTGTATCTATAAATAAGGAGACCGGTTCAAAGGACATTACAGGTATTGATTCTCTTAAGTCAGGAGATTATACGGTAGCCGTGGAAAAGGGAACTGCTTCACACATTTATGCTCAGGCTAATATCCCTTCAGGCTTCATAGAGGTGCATGATACCATCACCACAGCATATGAATCTCTGGAGCAGGGCAAGGTTGATGCTCTTATTCAGGATCAGCCGGGAGTTGCATATTACATTAAGACTAAGAACGGTACAAAGCTAAAAATGGTGGGAGAGGAATTTAATCAGGGACAGTCACCATATGCCATAGCTGTATCCTTTGATGCCTCTAAGAAATATCCTGGCTTAATGGATATATTTAATAAAGCACTAAAAGAATTAAGCGAAAACGGGAAAATGGATGAGTTAAAAAACAAGTGGTTTGAGTAGGTTATTTTAAAGTAAGGATGTGAAGAATTTGGAATTTTTAAATGTTTTGCTGCCCATGCTTTTCAGGGGGCTGAAGGTAACATTGTTAGTTTCGGTTACAGGTATTTTTTTCGGATTCATATTAGGAAGCATAAGCGGATATGCTTTGCAGGGTAAGAACCGGATTGCCAGGGTGGCTGCCAATGTATATGTTTGGATTATCAGAGGAACTCCTCTGATAGTTCAGGCTTTATATGTTTATTATGTGGTGCCTGTCTTGCTTGATATGAATTTGTCATCTGTTGCTGCTGGGATTATTGTAATCAGCCTCAACTCAGGAGCTTTTATTTCAGAAATTGTAAGAGGAGCTCTTCAATCAGTGGATTTCGGGCAGAATGAGGCGGGTATGTCCCTGGGTCTCACTGACAGGCAGATTATGCTGCATCTTATAATGCCGCCTGCTTTCAGGATTATGTTACCGTCGCTGTTTAACCAGTTCATAATTACTGTGAAGGATACGGCAATTTTGTCGGTAATAGTAGTAAATGAAATAACCAAGGAAATACAAAATTATGCGGCATTAAGCTTTAAAACTATAGAAGCTTATACAACCGGAGCTATATTTTATCTTGTTATAATATCCGCACTGATAATAATTCAGAAAAATATAGAAAGAAAGCTGGTGTAATTATGATACAAGTAAGGAATTTATCAAAAAAGTTTGGAAACCTCACTGTGCTTAAGGATATAACCATGAATGTTGACGAAGGTGAGGTGGTTTGCATAATAGGACCGTCAGGTTCAGGAAAGAGTACTTTCCTGCGCTGTATAAATCAGCTTGAAAAGCCTGATGGTGGAGAAGTTTTATACAATGGAAGGAACTTGCTTGAAAAAACCGCTGACATAAGAATGTTAAGAGAAGAGCTGGGAATGGTATTTCAAAACTTCAATTTGTTTCCTTTGAAAACAGTGCTGGAAAATATAACACTGGCGCCTGTTCTGACAGGAAAAGAATCCGGGGAAGAAGCATCTAAAAAAGCTATGAGACTTCTCAGAAAAGTAGGACTGGAGGAAAAAGCGGGAACATATCCCAAAGAGCTGTCAGGAGGGCAGAAACAAAGAGTTGCCATAGCAAGAGCACTGGCAATGGAGCCTAAGGCACTGCTTTTTGATGAGCCTACCTCCGCTCTTGATCCTGAGCTTGTGGGAGATGTGCTGGAGGTCATTAAATCTTTGGCGGAGGAAGGCATGACAATGATTGTGGTGACTCATGAAATGAGTTTTGCCAGGGAAGTGGCAGACAGGGTTATATTTATGGCAGGAGGAGCTATTGTTGAAGAAGGTAACCCGGGTGAAATATTTACGTCCCCGAAAGAGGAAAGGACGCGAGTCTTTCTTTCCCGCGTGCTTCATGTGTAACAGATTATTCATCCTGGTCAGCAAACTGGCTGTTGTAGAGTTTGGCATAGACGCCGTTTTTCTCTAAAAGTTCATTATGAGTACCCTGCTCGACTATATCACCGGAGTCAAGAACAAGTATAAGGTCCGCATCGCGGATTGTAGACAGTCTGTGTGCAATTACAAAGCTTGTTCTACCCTCCATAGCCCTGTTCATAGCAGACTGAATTAACATCTCAAGCCTTGTATCCACACTGCTGGTGGCTTCATCCAGAATCAGTATATGGGGATTGGCAAGAATTGCTCTTGCAATAGTAATCAGCTGCTTCTGTCCCAAAGATACATTGCTTCCCTCTTCATTTATCATCATGTCATATCCCCCCGGCATTGTTCGGATAAAATGATCTACATTGGCAGTTTTTGCAGCCTCTATAACTTCCTCGTCAGTAGCATTCAGGCGACCAAATCGTATATTTTCAGCAATGGTATTGTGATACAGCCATGCGTCCTGCAATACCATACCAAAAAGAGCTCTTTCATTATTTCGCCTGATTGCATAAATAGATGTTCCGTCAATGGTAATGTCACCCTCATCGATGTCGTAAAAACGCATCAGCAGATTTATGATTGTAGTTTTACCTGCCCCTGTTGCTCCAACTATTGCAATTTTTTGTCCTGATTTTGCTTCAAAGGACAAATCCGCTATTACAGGTTCACTATCCGAATAGGAAAATTTCACATTCCGGAAATTTACATTGCCCTCAAATTTACTTAAATCAAGTTTACTGCTTTTTCCTTCTTCGTCGGGCTCTTCATCTTCTTCCAGAAAGTTAACAATTCGTTCCATTGAAGCGGTAGCACTTTGAATGGGAGCCGCAAGCTGGGTAATTTGATTCATCGGTTCAAAGATGAGCCAGATGTACGTTACAAAAGCCTGCATGTTTCCCAGGGTCATATTGCCTGACAGAACAGAATATCCTGTAATCAATATCATTACTGCATAGAGAATGTTAATGAGAAATTCTATTGCAGGAGAGATCAGACTGGATATAAAGCCGGACTTAAATCCTGCCTTATTCATACGACCGTTGATTTCTTCAAATTTATTTATGGTGTCTTCTTCGTTGTTATAAAGTTTTATTACTGTAAATCCCGTGTATCTCTCCTGTATATAACCATTCAGTTCAGCCAGTGTGTTCTGCATTTTGCGAAACTGTCCCTGACTTTTTTTCATTAGAAATCTTGAAATAAAGAACGAACATGGAAGAAGAATCAGGCATACAAGACCAAGAGGTACAGAAATTACCAGCATCATGACGAACGTCATAATTAGGTTGGTTACTGCGTAAATTAGAGGCATCAGACTCTGCTGCATCGCATTGGAAACTGCATCCACGTCATTAGTCAGGCAACTCAGTATAAAACCCAGCTGATTGCGGTCATAATAGCTCACGGGAATCTTGTTTATTTTGTCACTGATTTTACTTCTCAAGTCCCTGAAGCTGTCCTGTACACAGCCGGATGTTAAAAAGCTTGCGGTATAGGTTGCGCATTGACGAACAACTGCTGATACCCCAAGGATTGCCACAATAACGGCAATGTATGACAGGTTTACTGCAGCACCAGGCTTACCTTGGGCAATGTCTGTTACATTTTTACCTAATTCTGTAGTAGCAAATCCAATTATGAAAGGATTAAGAGTTCCCAAAACTGCTCCAAAAAATTGGAGGAACAGTGCAATAAAGAATTTGTTTTTATATGGACTCATAGATATTTCTATAAGTTTTCCTGCTTTGCGCAATCTGTGGTTGTTATTGTTCATATAAGTTCCTCCTTTGAAAGCTGACTTGCTGCTATATCATAGTATATTCTGCAGTTTTTCATAAGCTCTTCATGAGTACCTTGACCCACAATACGTCCCTCATCAAGTACAATAATTTTGTCAGCATGACGAATTGTGCCTATGCGTTGGGCAACTATGAGCATGGTAGCATCTTTTATTTCCTTGCGAAGCCTTGTGCGCAGCTTAAGGTCAGTTGAATAGTCAAGAGCAGAAAAGCTGTCATCAAAGACATAAATTTCAGGATTTTTAACTATTCCTCTTGCAATGGCAAGTCGTTGTTTTTGTCCGCCTGACAGGTTGGAGCCCCCTTCTGCCAGCATATCATTAAATCCGTTTTCTCTCTTGGAAATGAAATCAGAAGCTTGTGCAATGTCAGCAGCTCTCATAAGTTCATCCATGGATGCGTCAGGATTTCCAAAACGCAGGTTTTCTGTGATGGTACCCGTAAAAAGCTGGGCCTTTTGCGGTATGAATCCAATTTTATCCCTGAGATCATGTATATTATATTCCCGAATATCTACACCATCTATTAATATCCGACCGCTGCTCACGTCATACATCCGGGGAATAAGCTGCACTAATGAGGTTTTTCCGCAGCCCGTGCTGCCGATAAAAGCAACAGTCTGCCCAGGCTCTGCAGTGAAGCTTATATTTTTCAGCACAGGTTCATCCGGAGAAGCAGGGTAGAAAAAGTTCACATTTTCAAACTCTATATAACCTTTTTTATCTGTTTTTGTAACACCGGTTTCCAGGTTTTCACTAATTGCCGGCTCTGTTGTAAGTATTTTCTGGATTCGCTGTGCGGAAACAGAAGCTCTTGGATACATAATGAACAGTACTGCCAGCATCATAAAGCTGAACAAAATATGGAAAATATACTCTATGGATGCACTTAATGTTCCCACATCCAGAGTACCGTGATTTATTTCATTTGCACCCAGCCATAAAACAATAACAATCATAGTGTTAAAAATCAGGTAGAAGCCCGGCTGGGTAATTGATACGATACGGAACATTTTTTTAGATACTCCGCAATACTTTTCATTAACTTCCTCAAACCTGTTATTTTGAAATTCCTCATTGCCAAAAGCACGGATTACCCTCAATCCGCTTAAGCCCTCTCTCATAATAAGGTTAATCTTATCTAATGATGTCTGCTGCTGGCGTGAATACGGATAGCTCTTTCTGTTTATGATAAACATACCCAGGAGTAAAATCGGAACACTTGACAATACTACACCAAATAAGTTTGGATTATTGTTTAAAATCATTATGAAACCACTTACTGTCATAACAGGAGTAATAAGAGCGCTGCGAAGCATAGCCTGAACAAAAATCATGATTTGATATGCATCGCTGGTGGTACTGGTAATTAATGATGAGACACTGAATTTCTCATATTCGCCGTGAGAAAAGCCCTGAGTTTTTATAAACAGATCGTTTCGTATATCCCTTATAACATTAGAAGCAATCCGGCTGTTAGCAAATGACATGCATACTTCACATCCTATACCTGTTACCATAACTACTATCATCAGCTTAACCAATTGTTTAAGAAGTTCCGGTTGATTAAGCAGCAATGCGTCATTAATTACATATTTAAGTATTGTAGGCACTCCCATTTGTATTGCAACAAATCCGCCGACTCCCAAAAGGCTGAGAAGAAGATATTTTTTATAGCGCCAGGTATATTTTAAAATAAGTTTCATTTTACACCTTCTTTAAATTTTATAAATAGTTTTCTGACTGTATATTTGTATACGCATTTTTAGCGTGTAATTAAAATTTTCGCCTTCTGATTAGAAGGCTTTCATAAATAAAAGAGCACCAAATACTTGAGCACTGCGGAAAAACACAGATACTTGGCACCGGTACTACTCGTGTTAGTATGTGCGACAGGACAATGGTATCTACCCGTCTTATAGTGCATGATTTTATCAATAAATAAGTAAAAAGTCAAGTAACTGCAAAAAATTACCATACATTTTTTTGGAACAATGTCGGCTTATAACCGTCTAAATATAAAACAACAATTTGGAGGTAGAAAATGAAAAATATAAAAGCTATTGCAGCTGCTTTATCGGTTGCAGTTTTGTCGATGTCGACAGTTACGGCGTTTGCCGATATGATTAATTTAAATTCCGAGGTTAATGCTACAGAACAGGTAAATGAGGAGAAAGAATTAAAATCAAGATTTTTGTCAAGTACCGGAGTTATTAAAAAAATAGTAGATTATAACGATGGAGATGGAGCAAAGATGGTATCTATAGAAGATGAGGATGGACTTCCTGCTAATATTATCATTACAAAAGATACATATGTGATAAATAGAGATAAATTAGAAGTAGGAGAAACATTGACGGCATTTTACGATGCACAAAAGCCTATGATTTTAATATATCCCCCGCAGATTTCAGCAGATGCAGCGGTTGTGGGAACAATTGATTTGAATATAAAGGTTGATCTTTTTGACAAGGAGTTAGTAAGCGCAGACAATTTCCTTAAATTAAATATTTCGGATGATACAGAAATTGTATCTGAAGATGGAAACAAGTTTGATGGAGAGCTTTACAACAGAAAGCTTGTGGTTTTATACGGTGTTTCCACAAAAAGCATTCCTGCCCAAACGAACCCGTCAAAAATTATAGTGTTAGACGAGGACGAACCTGTAATTGATGAAGACACTAATGAAGATATATCAAAAGAAGATGTTGCCGAAATGGATGTTATTGTAAACGGTAAGAAGCTTGAGGGAGTTAAGCCGTTTAAAAACGATGATGGTATTATAATGGTACCGGTAAGAGCAGTTTCGGAAGCATTGGAATATAATGTAGGCTGGAATCCTGAGAGTCAAAAAGTTACTGTTGGAGAACTGCTTTCATTTGAAATAGGCAAAGATAACTATACCATGGATGATACAACTGGTATTCAGCTTAATGCAGCACCTGTTTTAAAAGATGGATTAACTTATGTTCCCCTAAGTTTTTTAACAGAATTTTTAAATGCATCCGAAGCACAGATTTCAAATTCACAGGTTGTAATAACCAAAAGCCTAAGCCAATAATTCATCAAGGGGTTATTGATAGAATAGTATGAAAGTATGTGGGATGGTATACCTTAATAGGATACTTTCCCATTTTCCATTTAATACTGGCAGCTTTCTCTTTTATTAAGAACATTATTGTTTATATTAATAATAGTATGGGTATATTATCTGCATAATCAATATAAACTTTTGAGAGGAGCTGAAATTATGGGATATCTTGCATGGTTAATTTTAGGAGCATTAGCAGGCTGGTTAGCCAGTATAATAATGGGTAAAGATTCACATATGGGAGCTATTGCAAATATTGCAGTTGGTATTGTAGGAGCTTTCATTGGAGGGTTTGTATTTAAATTTATAGGAGCCGCCGGTGTTACAGGATTTAATATATGGAGCTTGATAGTTTCTGTAGTAGGCGCTTGTATATTATTATTTATAGCCAATAAAATCAGTGGTTAGCATATTAAAGAGAATCTCTCACAGGGATTCTTTTTTAGTTCAGAAAAATAATATTCAATATCCCGTTATGGTCATTTTAATTTTTTGCTATAGTTTTATCTTATAACAACCTATTATATTTTATTATTAATACTTTATTTTTATGGTTGGTATAATAGCTATCAACGTACAAAGTCAAATTAAGTATGTTTTGATACGGCATATTACGTTAAACGGAGGATAAATGACTGAGGACGAGCTTTGCTGCTCGTCCCTTTTACACAAAGTTCGGGTAATAAGTCTTTTTTATATGCTATAAACTTTTTTCCCTCCCACATATGTCTCTAAAATATGAGTGTTTAAAATTTCCTCCTCTGAGTTTAAATTGAACAAATCCCTGTCAAGCAATATAAAGTCCGCAAGCTTGCCCGAAGTAATTGTTCCCTTTATATTTTCCTCTCCCGAAGCATAAGCCCCTTCCAGCGTATATGCTTTAATTGCCTCATCCATGCTCAGCTTTTCATTTGGAAGGTATGTTTTCTTCTGACTTCCTGTTATATTTTTACGAGTTACAGCAGAGTAAAGGTTATTCATGGCATTAAATGACTCAACAGGACAGTCGGTGCCGAAGGATACGTGAATTCCCATGTTTATCATTGTTTTCCATGCATAGGATGTACTTGCAAGTTCTTCTCCTACCCTGTCATATACAATGTTCATATCATAGTCGATGAATATGGGCTGAACAAGAGCAAGCACATCAAGCTCTTTCATCCGTTTAATCAGGTTTTCATCCGTAATCTGGCTGTGAACTATGCCGTGTCTGGGATTATGTGAGGGATCAGTATTTTTGGCGTATTCTATTGAATCAAGAGTCATTTCCATTGCTTTGTCACCAATTGCGTGAATAGCAACAGGGCATCCATGGCTGTGAGATTCAAGAACCATTCCGTTCAGCTCATCTTGTGTAAACATCTGAATTCCGCATGTCCCAGGATCATCATTGTAAGGGTTTCTTAAAGCTGCGGTCCTTGCTCCAAGAGAGCCATCGGTGAGTATTTTAACGCAGTTAACACGGTATTGGTTATTACCAAAACCATACCTGTATTTTTTGCCAAAGAATTCTTTTATTATAGATTCATCTTTCAGTAAACACTGTTCTCCTATGCGCAGGTGCAAATCATGGGAGTCATCCAGCTCCTTAAAAACACGGAAAATCAAATCGTAATTGTTGTTAGGGGAATATCCGATATCATCGCTTTGCACAGAAGTCAGTCCCTGAGCAAATGCATCGTATTGTGCAGTTTTAATTATTTCCTTTAAGTCTGATTTATCCGAGGATGATATAAGAGATTTTACATCCCCCAGCAAATTTTCTTTTACAATACCGCTAAGCTCCCCGTCAGGAAGGAAATCAACCTGGTTCCCATATTGTTGCCGTGCGGTTTCTTTATTGAGTCCGAATGCTTTTAAGCCCGCAGAATTAAGAACACCCACGTGAAAACATGCACGTGTTATTAATGTGGGAATTTCTCCGGTTATATCATCTAAGTCAAATTTATTTGGAAATCTTTTTTCATCAGTAAAATAATCGTGATTCCAGCCGATTCCTTCCAGCCAGCTCGTGCCGCTTAGTTTCATGGCAGATGTTTTTTCCCTTATCAGCTCTCTTATTTCGCTGATACTTTTTGCTCCGGTGAGGTTAACTTTTTCCTTACTTTTAGCATAATTAACAAAATGCATATGCGAATCATTGAAGCCGGGCAAAACTAAATTCTTATTTAAATCAACTACTTCATAATTCCTGTTGCCATTTTTTAAAAATTCCAATGCCCCTTCTTCCGTACCAACATAAGCAAAAATTTCATCCTCAACCACAAGTGCATCCGCCAGTGGCCTTGAATCATCCATAGTATGTATATTTCCGTTCCTATAAAAAGTAACCATTTGTTTCCTCCTTTAAATATATTCTATTTATTACAAGATTAAAATAGTGCTGTCATCTCTATTATAAAAATAATAATTATCAGCGCATATTAATTCTATTATACTGATTATACCAAAAATTTATGTTTTATGGTAGAATAAATGATAAAAAAAGCAGAATAGCAAAATCTAATAGTACCTTAAACTAAGAAGTATGAGTTATCTACAATATAAATTTTAAGATTATGCCAAACAGGAGGAATGCCATGACCCTGCAACAATTGAGATATGCCATTAAAATAGCCGATTGCAATTCAATGAATGAGGCTGCGAAGGAATTATTTATTTCACAGCCAAGCTTATCCGCTTCCGTAAGGGATTTGGAGAATGAAATAGGAATTACTATATATAAGAGGACCAATCGTGGAATCACTATTACACCTGAAGGAGAGGAATTCCTGGGATATGCAAGACAGGTGGCGGAACAGTACGACCTTCTTAAAACAAAGTACGTGGAAAAAAATAATGTTAAAAAGAAATTCAGCGTTTCAACTCAGCACTACTCCTTTGCCGTTAAAGCATTCGTGGAAACGGTAAAGCAGTTTGGTATGGATGAATATGAATTTGCAGTTCATGAAACGAAGACCTATGAAGTGATTGAAAATGTTAAAAGCTTTAAAAGTGAACTGGGTATTCTTTATTTGAATGATTTTAACCGTCAGGTACTGACAAAGATATTGAAACAGAATAACCTGGAATTTACCGAGTTATTTGATTGCAAGACATACGTGTACCTGTGGAAGGGAAACCCTCTGTCGAATAAAAAGATAATTACATTAAATGACCTTGAGGAATATCCATGCCTTTCATTTGACCAAGGAATGAATAATTCCTTCTACTTTGCGGAAGAGGTGCTAAGCACTAATGAGTATAAGAAGATTATTAAGGCAAATGACAGGGCAACTGTGCTGAATCTTATGGTGGGACTAAATGCATATACTTTATGCTCGGGCATCATATGCGAGGAATTAAATGGTGATGACTATATAGCCATCCCACTTGATTCAGAGGAAGTTATGACAATCGGCTATATTACCAGAAAAAATACTATTATGAGCCAATTGGGCAAGAAGTATGTAGAAGAACTGTTGAAGTGCAAAGAAATATTGCTATAGTTTTTATCTATAACAGCTTGTTGGTTTTACGTATTAACACTTATATGAAAAATCAGTTATAATTCATTATAAATTATTTCGAATTAAAATTCATTAATTAGATTAGAGAAAGGGGAATGCAAAATGCGTACAAAAATATTAGATTCAGTAACGAACATGGTAATGTATAGCCAGGCCATGCATATGCAAATGCAAATGGTTATGTTTTGTGCGCCTTATGTTACCTGATTGATCTGTTCTGGTTTGAGGAATATGGATAAATTCTGGCAGGTGCACACACCTGCTTTTTGTTTGCTCTGTATGAGATGAATGGGAGTTGTAGCAAATCAATAATAAGATTTTAACTATGAATAGTAACGGATAGTTGGAAATGGAGGAAAGGAACTTGATTATATTTGAAAATGTCAGTAAGAGTTTTGAGGCATATGGAAAAACTGTTGAAGCGGTAAATGATGTAAATCTACGGTTGGAAGAAGGTAAAATTCATGGGGTCATAGGCTTTTCCGGAGCAGGGAAATCAACCTTGGTCAGATGTATTAACCTTCTTGAGAAGCCTACCGCCGGAAAGGTTATTTTAGGAAACACGGAGATTACTTCACTTCCGGAGAAAAAACTCCGTGAAGAACGAAAAAAAATAGGTATGATTTTTCAGCAGTTCAATTTATTTTCGTCTCGAACGGTTTTTCAAAATATTGCATATCCGTTGAAACACAGCGGGATGAAAAAGAATGAAATAAAAGATAAGGTGAATTCTCTGCTTAAATTAGTCGATCTACATGATAAGGCAGAGGCGTATCCTTCACAGCTAAGCGGAGGTCAGAAGCAAAGAGTGGCAATAGCACGCGCCCTTGCAAATGATCCTAAAATTTTATTAAGTGATGAATCCACCAGTGCCCTGGATCCGCAGACAACAAAATCAATATTGAGGTTGTTAAAGGAATTGAATGGAAAGCTGGGAATTACCATTGTTGTAATAACCCATGAGATGCAGGTAATAAAAGAAATATGCGACAATGTTGTGGTTATGGAAAACGGCAAGATAGTGGAGCAGGGGGATGTTTTTCAGGTATTTGCAAATCCGGTAAAACAGATTACAAAGGATTTTGTGGACAGCACATCAAACTTGTCTATGATACATGAATTAATTAAAGACAGGGTGCCCATTGCAAGGTTGAATGAGGGCGAATGTATTTTAAAATTCACATATATAGCACATAGTGCCTCTGAAGCGTTGGTGTCATATATTTCAAGGAAATACAACCTGAATGTCAACATAATTTTTGGAAATATTGAACTGATTGGTGAGTACCCAATAGGTGGTCTTGTTTCCATTGTAAGCGGTGCTTCAGAAGATATTACAGAAGCAATTGAGTATTTACGAAATAAGGATGTTGAAGTGGAGGTGATTTTAGATGCAAGAATTTCTCATTAGAATCTTTCCAAACGTAATGTCAAAGCTGCCGGGATTTTATGAAAGTATTTATGAAACCATAGTAATGGTTGGATGGTCCGGTTCAATTTCATTTATTTTTGGACTTATATTGGGAATATGCTTGACAGTTACAAAAAAAGGAGGGATTCTTCAAAATAATGTAATTTTTAAGATTCTGGATACTGTAATTAATTTTCTTAGATCTATACCGTTTGTTATATTGCTGGCAAGCCTGATTACGCTGACCAGATTAATTTCAGGAACTTCAATAGGAGTGGAGGGAGCCATTGTGCCATTAGTATTTGGGACAGTTCCGTTCTTTTCAAGACAGATAGAAACAGCCTTGGCCGAATTGGATCCGGGTCTGGTGGAAGCAGCACAGTCCATGGGCTCAGGACCGATGGAAATAATATTCCGGGTATATCTTAAGGAGTGTATTCCGGGAATTGTGAGAGGGACAACAATTACAGCTATCAGCCTGATAGGCCTGACCGCCATGGCAGGTGCAGTCGGAGCAGGAGGTCTGGGGGATTTTGCCATACGATTCGGGTACCAGAGGAATCAAATCGACGTAACCTATGCATCGGTTATTGTGTTGGTACTTATGGTTAGTATTATTCAAATCATAGGAAATATAGTAGTAAAGAAAAATAGTCATTAAAACACAGGGAGGAATTAAAATGGCATTGACACCAAGGAAAGTAGTTATTATAGGAGCAGGACATGTGGGTTCACATGCAGGATATGCGCTGGCATCTCAAGGACTGGCAGAACAAATTGTATACATTGATATTGATGAGAAGAAAGCAAAAGCTCAGGCTTTAGATATTTATGATTCTACAGTGTACCTGCCTCACCATGTTGAGGTAAAGGCAGGCAGCTATACGGATGCAGCAGATGCGGATCTGATGATTATTGCAGCAGGACCGTTGCCTGACTTTACCAAGGGGCAGACAAGAATGGATACCTTGTCAGAGACTATAGCTGTCATTAAAGATGTTGTGGAGAATATAAAAAAATCAGGGTTTTCAGGTATAATTATAAGCATTTCAAATCCTGCGGATGTTGTGGCACATTATGTACAAAACCAATTAAATTTTCCGGCAAAGAGGGTGATTTCCACAAGCACTACTCTGGATTCTGCAAGGCTTCGAAGAGCAATATCCGAAGCAACGAGAATAGACCAGAAATCAATATATGCCTATGCTTTGGGAGAGCATGGTGAAAGCCAGATGGTACCATGGTCTGCAGTTACTGTTGCAGGTAAACCAATTTTAGAACTTATTAAAGAAAAACCTGAAAAATACGGAAACTTAGATTTGAATGCACTTGCCGCAGAGGGTAAGGCAGGAGGATGGCATGTGCTTATAGGCAAGGGTTCAACAGAATTTGGAATAGGTACATCCATAGCAGAAGTTACAAGAGCAATTTTTGCCGATGAAAAGAGGATACTTCCCGTATCTGTACTGCTTAACGGAGAATATGGCCAGCACGATGTATATGCTTCCGTACCGGCAGTCCTGGGAATAAACGGCATAGAAGAAATTATCGAACTGAATCTGACTGATGAAGAACAGAAACAATTCGACGCCTCATGTAAAGAGATGAAAGAAAACTACGAACTATCATTAAAATTTTAAGAAAACAAACTAATAAAAAATTATCATTATAAGAGGAGTAAAATTATGAAATCAAAGAAATTATTATCGGTTGTAACAACATTATTAGTTGCGGCTGCACTTACAGCCTGCGGAAATCCTCAGGAAGACAGTGTAAATTCAGGCAAGAATGAAGAAAAAGAAACTACAGTAAAAGTAGGGGTAGTAGGAGAGTCAAATGAAATGTGGGAACCTGTAATTGAAGAAATGAAGAAGGAAGGTATAAATATTGAACTTATAAGTTTCACTGACTATGGTACTCCAAACAGGGCATTAGATAACGGAGAAACTGATTTAAATGCTTTCCAGCACTATGCTTATTTAAACAGTGAGGTTGAAAGCCATGGATATGACATTACGTCAATTGGTGACACATTTATTTCGGCTATGAACATTTATTCAGACAAAATATCTGACGTAAGTGAAATCAGTGATGGTGGAAAAATTGCAGTACCTAATGATGCAACTAATGAGGGACGTGCACTTAAAGTAATTGAGGCAGCCGGCCTAATTGAAATTGACCCTGCAGCAGGGGACAGCCCTGAATTAAAAGATATTGTTTCAAATCCTTTAAACCTGGAGTTTGTTGAGGTGGATGCAGGAAACGTATATGCTCTTTTGCCTGATGTTGCTGCAGCGGTTATTAACTGCAACTATGCGTTGGATTTTGGCCTGAATCCGGGAGAGGATGCAATATTTCAGGACAGTGTAAGTTTTTATTACGGAAAGAGTTATGTTAACCTTATTGCTGCCAGGACAGAGGATGCAGATAATGAGATTTATAAGAAAATAGTTAAGGCATATCAGTCGGATGCCGTAAAGGAAGTATATACTACAACTTTTAAAGGTTCGTATCTTCCGGCATGGGAATAAATAGCAGGAAGAGAGGAAAATTATGAAAGAATTAAGTAAACGTACGGAAGTTTTCACGGATTCAGTCATACGCAGGATGACAAGAATTTCAAACCAGTATAATGCAATCAATCTGTCCCAGGGGTATCCTGATTTTGAGCCGCCGGCAGAGATCACTGACAGATTAGCACAGGTTGCATCAGAAGGACCTCACCAGTATGCAACCACATGGGGAGCACAAAACTTCCGTGAAGCCCTTGCGAAAAAGCATGAACATTTTTCAGGTATGAAGGTAAATCCTGATACGGAAGTAGTAATTACCTGCGGAAGTACAGAAGCAATGATGGCGGCAATGATGGCAGTAATTAATCCCGGGGATAAAGTAGTAATATTTTCGCCGTTTTATGAAAATTATGGGGCAGATACCATTCTTTCAGGTGCAGAACCAATTTATGTTCCGTTAAATCCACCCGACTTTGGCTTTGACGCCAATGCATTGGAGGATTCATTTAAGAGTGGAGCTAAAGCATTGATTTTGTGCAATCCGTCAAATCCGTGCGGTAAAGTTTTTACAAGAGACGAACTTCAGATAATAGCAGATTTAGCAATCAAGTATGATGCCTATGTGATTACAGACGAGGTATATGAACATATAATTTATGCGCCTTATAAGCATACTTATATAGCCACTCTTCCCGGAATGAGGGAAAGGACGATCGAATGCAGTTCACTATCCAAGACATATTCTATTACCGGATGGCGTCTTGGTTATGTAATTGCTGATGAAGGAATTACAGACAGGGTTAAAAAGGTTCATGATTTTTTAACTGTTGGGGCTGCTGCACCTCTCATGGAGGCTGCAGTGGCGGGACTGAATTTTAAAGATGAATATTATCTCGAATTACAAAGACATTACACACATATGAAAGAATTATTTCTGGACGGATTAAGCCGGATTGGGCTTACCTATACAGAACCGCAGGGCGCTTATTATGTATTAGTGGATATAAGTGAATTCCATTGTAAAAATGACCTTGAATTTTGTGAGTGGCTGGCAAGGGAAGTGGGAGTGGGAGCAGTGCCGGGTTCAAGCTTTTTCAGTCATAATACAAATCAATTTATAAGGTTCCACTTTGCAAAGAAGGATGATACATTAAATTTAGCACTGGATAGGCTATCAAATATATATTCTAAAGCAAAAAAATTATAAATATTTATAATCTGCATTTATGAAAGCTTATAAAAAATTAAGTGTTTTATTATTCATAGTATCCAAATGAAATAACAAATAAGGGATAACAGTTTAAAGCTATAAAAATATAATGCTTATTATGTAACACTCAAAAGATAGTTGAGGACGGTTTTTAATGTCAAATGATTTTCCTGACAGAAAAACCGTCCCAACTGTCGTATCTTATTAATAATTATGAACCGTAATGTTCCAACAAAATTTATGTTAAGAATTTGATTATTAAAGTGGATAATGAAAGATATTCATGCTATAATTACAGAAAGATAATGGCTATGACAAGTAGCGCTGTAAGGAAGGATACCATGGAGAGTAGCTTTGATATACTTAAAGTAAATGAAACAATAGCGGATATGATTGATGACCATATTCTGGTTTGCGATGCAAAAGGCAGTATTATTTTTGCTAACAAACCAATGCAGTCATACTTAGGTTATAATTATATGGAGTTAAAGGGAAAAAGCTTTTTCGATATTATTGCCGATATTCATGTAGATAAGTTGAATTGGCTTATTAACAGCATATCAGAAAGTCCTTCCGACTGGGAACGTGTTTTGTTTAAAGGCAAACACCACGTGACGGAACTTCATATCAAGCTGTTACAGAAAGACAGCCTCATATATATTTATGGAAACGAAAAATACGCAGAGCTTGAAAGAATACAAAAAAAGCTTAATATAGAAATTGCAAATGCAATTAAGATTCATAAGCGGTCTTTGCCCGAGAGCCTTCCTGAAACAGAAAAAATCTCCTTTGCATCCTTGTATATTCCCGCACAGGAGTTAGGAGGAGATTTGTTTGATGTATTTAAAGTGGACAATGGTCTGCTAAATGATTATTTTGAACAATATGTATGCTTTGTAGCCGATGTATCAGGGCATGGGTTAGACAGCGCCATGCTGGCTATATTTGTTAAGGATACTATAAGGAGCTATTTCAGGCTGAAGCATATACCTGGACAGGTTCTGTCGCCTAAGGAAATCATGAATTTTTTCCTTGAGCAGTACAGAAAAGAAGGATATCCTGTGGAATGTCTTGTATGTGTTTTCCTGTCAGTAATTGATTTAAAAACAAATGAACTGACATACTGCAATGCGGGTTGTCATATGTGTCCTGTTATAGTAATGGATAAGGGGAAAATGATAGAGCTTGATGAAGGAAATCTTCCGATTTCAACAGCATTAGATATTAGTTTGTACAAGTTTGAGGATTATTCTTTGCATCTGTCTCCGTCAATGACACTGTTTATTATGTCGGACGGTCTGCCTGAACAAAAATCCGGGAATGAATACTACGAAGACAGGCTAAAAAGGCTGTTTACTAAAATATATAACTTTGAACCAGATGTTATCATTCAAAAAATCCGTGAGGATTTTAATGATTTTTTAAAGAATGAAGAAGTTAGAGATGATATAACCCTTGTGGTAGCGAAACTGTAATAATCAATTATTATACAAAATCTATGGGATAAGGAGCAGAAATAATGCAGCAAATATTAGATGGTATTTTAGAAGCAATAGAAGATGAAATCAGAGCCCAGAATCATTATCGGATGTTAGCAGATAAGTCGGAGGACCCGAAGATTAAAAAGTTCTTTGAGCAGCTTGTAAAAGATGAGGAAGGTCATGAAGAAGCACTTAGAAGCCGTTATGAAGCCTTTAAGAAAGTATTAAAACCAAAATAATAAATTGCGATGTAATAAATTAAATTTTCCCTTGAATATAGTTTAAGGGATTTTTTTATTTCAAAATAGTTATTATTGGAACTGTGCTTTGTACAGTTCCGAATATACACCGTTTGCTTTCAAAAGTTCTTCATGGGTTCCCTGCTCTGCTATTTCTCCGTCATGTAATACCAAGATTACATCTGCGTTTTGGATTGTAGACAGTCGGTGCGCAATGACAAAACAGGTCTTATCCTGCATTAATTTGCGCATTGCCTGTTGAATTAAAATTTCAGTCCTGGTATCTACATTTGACGTGGCTTCGTCAAGTATCAGTATTTTAGAATCTGAAAGCATAGCTCTGGCAATGGTTAAAAGCTGTTTCTGCCCCTGAGATATATTCATTGTTTCACTGCTTAGAACAGTATTATAGCCCTCCGGAAGCTGCATGATAAAATTATGTATTCTAACTGATTTTGCCGCAGAAATTACTTCATCCATAGTAGCATCATTTTTCCCGTAAGCTATATTTTGGAAAACTGTTCCGTGAAACAGCCAGGTATCCTGTAAAACCATGGTATACGAAAGCCTCAGACTGCTCCTTGTGACATTTTTTATGCTGATATTATCTATTGAAATGGTTCCGCTTTCAGGATCATAGAAACGCATGAGCAGGTTGATTATAGTAGATTTTCCTGCACCAGTAGGACCTACTATTGCTACAAGCTGCCCTTTTTCAGCATTTAAGTTTAAATCATGTATAATCTCATTATCAGGGGTATATCCGAAATTAACATGCTCCATCTTTACATTTCCGTCAATGTCATTCAAAACAACCGCATTCTCTAAATCTTCAGGTTCAGTATTCTCATCCATCAGCTCAAAAATTCTTCCCGCTGCTGCAAAGGTCGACTGAAGCTCGCTGAATATATTGGCAGCTTCATTAATGGGACCCGAAAATTTACGGGAGTAAAGCACAAATGATGACAAATTTCCAAGGGTTATATTTCCGAATAAATATAAAATCGAACCAAAAACACTGACTAAAGCAAGAGAAATATTGTTAATAAAATTCACACCCGGTCCGGTCATGCTTCCGTAATAGTCTGCATTATAATAAGCATTTACCGCATCCTCATTTTTCTTATCAAAACGCTGTGTTATATAATCCTCTCTGTTGTATATTTTTATGGTTTTAAGACCTGTTATTATTTCTTCTACAAAGCCATTTAAGTTGCCAAGTTCTGCCGATCGCTTGTGAAAGAAAGGGCGAACTCTGGATGCCATATACCTGGTAAGCAGTATGGAAACAGGGACTGTTACCACAAAAATTAGCGTAAGATTTGGTGAAAGAAAAATCATCATGGCAAGAGAAAGCAACACTGTTATGATACTTGTAAATATCTGCAGTAAATCCGTTGAGAGAGAGGAATTCACCGTATCAATATCGTAAGACATCCTGCTTATGATTTCTCCCGCCTGATGAGTGTCGAAATAACTTACCGGCAGATCCATCAGTTTGTTGAACATATCACTTCTCATCCTTGAAATAACCTTCTGGCTTAAATTTATCATGATTATGGATAAGATATATGAAAGCAGAGATGAAGCAATATAAAATATAATCATCAATGCACAATATTTAAATACCTTATCAAACTGTACAAGTCCCTTGCCGGGAGTAATTGCGTCAATAGCATAGCCGCTGAGCATAGGACCGATCAGAGCAAAGAGATTACTTGCAAGGGATAATAATAATGCTGCAAAGGCACTCCATTTGTACTGATAAACATAATCCCACAGCCTTCGCAATATTCTTTTTTTATTATGCAATTTTTCCACCTCCTGTTTGTGACACGTATATTTCCCTGTAGGTTTCACAGCTTGCAAGCAGCTCGTCGTGTTTGCCAAGGCCTGAAATTTTGCCATCTTCCATAACAAGTATGTTGTCAGCGTTTATAATAGAGCTGATACGCTGAGCAATAATTATTGTTGTGGTTTCTGAAAAGTTTTCTTTAAGGGCTTTACGGAGCATTGCGTCAGTTTTGTAATCCAGTGCGCTTGAACTGTCATCCAGCACAAGGATTTCAGGGTTAGCCGCCAAAGCTCTGGCTATCATTATTCTTTGTTTTTGACCTCCGCTGAGATTAGTGCTTTTTTGACTCAGCATATGCATGTAGCCATCCGGCAATGAATCGATAAATTCAGCTGCCTGTGCAGATTCTGCGGCAGCTTCAATCTGTTCATGACATAGATTTCTGCCGAAATCTATGTTTGATTCTATAGTGTCGGCAAATAGAATGTCATTTTGAATTACCACTCCGAATTTTGAGTGAAGCTGTGAAAGGGGGATACTTCGGATGTCCATTCCGCTAATTCGTATTTCACCGCTTTCTACATCATACAGTCTCATCAACAGATTAATAATTGTACTTTTGCCGGAACCTGTGGAACCAATTATGCCAAGGGTTTTGCCTTTCTCGATGTTAAAGCTGCAATCTTTTAGGTTTGTTTTGCCTTTGTGGTAGGAAAAGCATACCTTGTCAAAAGAAATATGGTATTTACTGCTATTCCTGTTTGAAGGTTTTAGCCTTAAAATATCAGGAGCGTCCAGTACATCCTGGATTCTTTTAGCCGAGGCTACACCCTTTGAATAAACAACAAACAGACGAGTAATCATCAGCATTGCATTAAGAATAATGGTAAAATAGGTGAGGAATGCAATAATTTTTCCGGGTTGAGTAAGCCCTGCATCAACCCGGTACGCTCCCATAAGTATTACCAGGGTCAGACCTACATTTAAAAACAGGCTCATCATAGGATTGGTAACCGACATGATTATTCCTGCTTTTCTTTCTCTGGACACAACATCGGAATTAACTGCTGAGAATCTGCTCTTTTCATAATCCGTTTTGGACAATGCCTTGATTACTTTAACACCTGAAATATCTTCACGTACAGTTCGAATCATTGAATCGACAGAATTTTGTAAATTTGTATACAGAGGAATTCCATTTTTTGAAATTATATAAATCAGTATAGCGGTAAACGGCAACAAACAAATTAATACAATGGATAAATGAAAATCCAGCATGAGAGTAACACAAATCCCTCCTATGAGCAAAATTGGCGAACGAACCCCAAGACGCTGCATCATGCCTATTAGCTGTTGAATATTATAGGTATCCGTTGTCAGCCTTGCTTCAAGAGAAGGAATTGTAAAGTCATCAACCTGACTGTTTGAAAGATTAGAAATTTTCCAGAACAGGTCGTGACGTATGCTTTCGGTAGTATCTCTTGCAACCTTTGAAGCCATGCGATTAGCAATGACATTTGTCACCAGTGCCGTAATTGCACAGACAATCATTACCGCACCCAGGAACAAAACCGTATTTACATTTCCCTTAGGGACAACTTCATCAATTGAATATGCCAATATCCAGGGTAGAAGTAAATCCATTATTGTTCCGATAAATTTAATTATAAGACCAATAGCCATTTTAGAATAATAAGGCTTTAAATATGTCAGTATTTTCTGCATTAATTTTCTTCCTTTTCTGAAATTTTATTTATTTTTGTTGTCGCCTTATCTGATATATGAGTGAGCATGGAAAGAAGAGCAGTACATTCCTCCGTGCTGAAGTCTTCGCATAAAAATGAATTCCATTCAGATATAAAAGCTTTTACTCTGGGATAAATATCATAGGCTTTCTGGGTAGGGAAAACAAGCATAACACGCTTGTCCTCTTTGCTGGGCTCTCTGGTTACAAATCCGTTTTGCTCCAGCAGAGCAAGCTGTCGCGCCACATTGCTTTTATTTACATAAATCCTTTTTGTCAGGCTATCCTGTGAAATTCCGGGATTATTGCAGATAATTATTATATATGTATGCTGGTATCCGTTTAAGCCTTCATGTTCAAGTTTTTCATTTCTGTACAACATGGCACAGCGAGAGATTGTGTTAATGTACTTCATTAATGGATCCATAGTTTCCTCCTATTTTTCCCAAATATAGTTGCGCACGCAACTAATTAAAAAAGCATATCATTTTACTAACCATTTGTCAATATGGGACAAAAATATTAATAAACTCCTTGTTGAATTTTTTATAATAATGTATAATTGAGTTGGAAATAAAGCAAAATTATTATTAAAATATTGAGGGAATTATGGAAAAGTTTAATTTAAAAAAATTTATGGGGAACATAATTTACCTGATTATAGGCTGTATCATAACGGCTTTTTCTGTAAATTACATTCTTAAGCCCAACGGGCTTATTACCAGCGGCATAACGGGTTTGTCAATTATTCTGGAAAAATATACACATATTAATTATTCTTACATTTATTATTTTATAACCTTTATTATTCTTATTATTACATACCTTCTTATGGGAAAGAAAGAAATTATGAAAATTATCTTTCTTTCAATTTTGTATCCGACAGTCTTACTTGTAATGCAGAGTATTGAATTCAAATTTGTGGAAAATGATTTACTTCTTGCTTCAATTTATTTTTCAATATTTTACGGAGCAGGAGTGGGAATGATACTCAGAAGAGGTTTCTCTTTTGGAGGAACGGACACTATTGCAAGGATCCTGAATAAAAAGTTGTTTCCATCTGTTAATGTAAGCTACATAATGTTGGCATTGGATGGAGTTGTGATATTAATTTCAGCCGTTGCCTTTGGAAGAAATATTGCTTTGTACTCTGTTATAAGTCAATTAATAGTAACAAAGGTTTGCGATTATGTCATGTTTGGATTTGGTACAAAATTGTACAAGCTTGAAATTATCAGCAGCAAGTACGAGGAAATAGGCAGGTACATTATGTATGAATTGGGAAGAGGAGTTACGGTTTATCAGACAAAAGGAGCTTATACGAAAGAAGATAAAATTCAGATAGAATCTGTATGCTCGCCAGAGCAATCAGTTAAAATACAGAAATTTATTAAGGAAATTGACCAGTTTGCATTTGTAAAGGTTCTGCCTATGATATCTGTCTGGGGGAAAGGAAACAGATTTATTGATATTAACATGGAAGACTAATTATGTTATGGGAAGCTAATTTTTGCATTTAAAATAGACAGGAAAATGCATTTTTTTCTTGACAATTACCTTGCTGTCAGTTTATAATTAACTTAAAGAAAAGGAACTGCCGAATAAACGGTTAGCTCCCCGTGTTTAGTAAAAATCAACCGAAAGTCCGGGAAGACATAAGCGGTTGATTTTTTATACTCCGGTTTCCATTTTTATGTATAAAAATATCTTAATTAAGCTTGTCTTTAAACAAGGCAATAATTGCTACTATGAGTAACCCGAAGGTAAATAAATCTCCATAAGTAACCACATTATCACCTCCCTTTGCAGGGAGCTAACCGCCTATCCGTTGCTGGCAATTCCTCCATCAAAATATATCAAAATTCTGCAAACGTTTCAATACTATTTATTTTTTTATATTTGTATTAAATACTTTTGGTAAATCCGGAAACAGTATGATATAATTTAATAAAATAGTTACTTAAAAATACAGAGAGGTATTCATAATGAATTGTCCCATTTGAGTTTAAATAAAACAATAAGTCAGAGCTGTTTGTACAGCTTTGTTTTGTTTTGCTTAAATTAATATGAAAGGACGTTTTTTATGAAACCAGAAAGAAATATTTGGCTCATGTATGCTATTGCTTTTTTACAGGGAATGGTATTCTATGGGCCGATTGCTACATTATACCGCCAGTCGGCCGGCATAACAATTTTTCAGATTACTGGCATTGAAAGCATATCCCTGGCACTTTCCCTTTTGTTGGAACTTCCCTGGGGCATTGTATCCGACAGAATAGGTTATAAGAAATCTATGCTTTTTTGCTGTATGTTATTTTTCTTATCAAAAATTGTGTTTTGGAAGGCTTCCGGGTTTGGCGCTTTTTTAATTGAAAGAATTATGCTCAGCATAGTAATATCAGGGCTGTCAGGTGTGGACACAAGCATTCTGTATTTATCCTGCGATAAAGGTGACACACAAAAGGTCTTTGGTATATACAATAATTTAGGCACCGCAGGTTTGTTTTTTGCTTCATTAATATATTCTGTGTTTATTAAAGATAATTACAGACTCTCAGGGTTATTAACTGTTTGCAGCTATGGTATTGCTGCAATAATTTCTTTTTCGCTTGTTGAGGTAAAAAACACTGATATTGTACAGGGAAAGTCTGAATTAAAGGAATTCGTTGAACTGCTAAAACAGACGTTTAGAAATAAAAGCCACGCTTTATTTTTGATAAGCATCGGGTTGTTTAATGAAACCCACCAGACCATTACCGTATTTTTAAACCAGGTTCAATACTTAAAGTGCGGATTGTCAGATTCTGCAATAGGATATGTTTATATAGCTGTTACACTTACAGGACTTTTGGGTGTATTTTCCGAAAAGCTGACTCAGAGATTTGGTGTTATTAAATTTGTTTCAATATTGTACCTGTCGGTGGGAGCAGCATGTGTTATTCTTGGAGCAACAGTTAATGCATGGGTTTCTGTAGCATCAATTATAATACTTCGGATTAGTTTCAGTTTATTCCAGCCATTGCAAATGGAAATACAAAACAAGCAGGTAATTTCACAAAACAGGGCAACAGAGCTAAGTGCAAACTTAGTAGTAATTAATTGCGTGGGTATCGGCACTAACCTTATTTACGGAAAGCTTTCAGAGGTCAACATAGCCTATGCTATGTGGTGTGGCTCATTTCTATGCCTTATTGGGTATTTGTTTTTCTATTTGTGCGAAGCCAAAGGCAGGCTCTCAGTAGAATAACATGAAGAATTTTATTCAATACCTTAGTATTATATGATTATTGTATTAGTATTTTATTTTATTAAGCTATTAGTTATTTAAAAAGATAGGAAAATGCGTTTTTTTCTTGACAATTACCTTGCTGTCAATTTATAAAAAAGTTGCAAAAATTTTGGCTGAGATAATTGAGCTGAATATGAAGATATAACGCCTGAGACAGAACTGACAGTTGAATCCGGAATTGAAGCGATTAATGTGGCAAGGCTTGTAATTCAATGTGAAAAATATTTTAAAATAAATATCCATGATGAAGACGTCCACACCTTTAAATGTGTAAAAGACATTGTGGAATACATTGAAAATTTATTGTCTGATAAGTGATAATTTCAAAGATAAAAAATACCGGAGACATACCTCTCCGGTTCTCATCTTTTTTGCTAATCGTTGTGGCATCCGTGTTCATGCTCGTGACAGGATTCTCCGGAATCGGCGATAGTTCCTGCAAGCCATTGTTTCGCAACCTCTGTGACATTTCCTGAGCATCCTCGGAATACTTCTATACCAGCGTTATTTAATACATTAACCGCGCCGTCTCCCATATTGCCGGCAAGCATGACCTTTACGCCCATTTCAGAAAGAGTTTGTGCAATATTTGATTTGCACCCGCAGCCTTCTGAAGAAGGTATGTCTTCCTTATTAACTATTTCCTTTTTGTCATCATCAACAGTAAATACGGTATAGTACTCACAGTGACCGAAGTGGTCGTCAATTAAATCTTGTCTTGATGGTAATGCTATTTTCATGTAAGCCTCCATAAATTATAATTTAACATAATCATTGACATATGCTATTAATATAACAATATCACCGTTATTGACATATGTCAATAACTATTTTTAGATTAAATCTATAAAAAAGTTCTTGACATAATAGTCTACATATTATAGACTATATGCAGTTTATAATATGTAGACCAAAGGAGAAGCTATGAAAAAATACATATTGACCGAAGCAGAATTAAAGATAGCAGATATTATTTGGGATAACGAGCCTGTTTTTTCATCTGAATTAGTTAAGTTATGCGAAACTGAATTAAACTGGAAAAAGTCCACCACTTATACAATGCTGAAAAAACTCGAAACGAAGGGTATCTTTATAAATAAAAAAGGAACTGTGGAATCTTTGCTGAACAGGGAAGAATTTTATGCAAAGAGAAGTGAACAAATGATAAACGAAGGGTTTGATGGCTCATTGCCACGATTTTTAGCTGCATTTACCAGAGAAAAACAATTGAGTGATGATGACATTAGGGAAATTCAAAGACTTATTGACGAACACAAGGAGGTGTAGGAATGGATAAGTTATTTTTGCAGATTTTAAATATGAGTATTACCGCCAGCTATGTAATATTGTTTGTAATGGCGGCAAGGCTGATTCTTAAAAGATTTCCGAAAATATTTTCCTACATGCTTTGGATGGTTGTATTAGTAAGGTTGGTTTGTCCCTTTTCATTTGAAAGTATTTTCAGCCTGATTCCCGGGGATGAGCATATTCCGCAGCAAATTGCCTTTATGCCGGAACCTGAGATAAACAGCGGTATAACAGCAGTTGACAGTGCGGTTAATAATATTTTGCCTCCTGCTGACCAGGCTGCCAGCGTCAATCCCATGCAAGTATGGGTTTCAATAGGCGAAACAGTTTGGGTTATTGGTGTTTTAATACTTCTTGCTTACAGTGTTTATACTACTGTAAAGTTGTATATTAACCTTCGAAAAGCAACACATGTTACAGGCAATATTTACAAGATGGACGGCCTTAAAACACCATTTGTTTTTGGCATAATCAAGCCGGGTATATATCTCCCTGCACATATTACAGAAAATGAAAAAGACTATATACTGCTGCATGAGCAGACACACATCAGAAGATTAGACCACATAATAAAACCATTTTTCTTTTTAGTTACATGCATTCATTGGTTTAATCCTCTTGTCTGGGCTTCATTTTTCCTTATGAGCGAGGATATGGAGCTGTCTTGTGATGAAAAGGTAGTTAACAAGATGGGAAGCAATATAAAAAAGGAATATTCTTCTTCCCTTCTTTCCATGTCAACAAACAGGAGGATTGTGGGCGGATGCCCGCTTGCTTTTGGTGAAAACAATACTAAGGGGAGAATCAAAAACATTTTAAAATATAAAAAACCTGCACTATGGGTAATGATTATTGTTGTTATAGCAGTTCTTGCGGTTTCCATAGGATTGATTACAAACCCCAAAAAACAAACACAGACAGAAGAGACATCGGATAATGTTGAAATTTATTTAAATAAAAAAAATGATTATAGCGGCATGTACGAAGAAGTGGTTGTAAAGACAAAAGATAATGAAAAGGCGTTTTCCTGGAAAAATGTTTATAATCCGACCTATGAACCTGTTACTGTAACAGCAGATGTAGACAATGACAATAAGGATGAAATCATTATAATGCTGACAACAGATTACGGTACCGGAGTACATATACAGGATATACACGTATTGAATGCAGAGGGTTTGACTGAATTGAACATACAAGATCCCCTTGAAGCATTAAATTATGCTGTTAAATCTTCAATCAACATAATTGGAGATAAGGTAAATGCAACAGTAAGATGGTATGGAATATCAATTGAGAAAAGTTATGATAAATCATTCTCGGATAACTGGTTCGAAGAAGTTTCCTTTGGTTCACATATAGAGTATAAGGTGGAAGACAGCCGAATCGTTGCGTACATATCCGGCGCGGTTTCTCCTTCGGAATTTCCTTTTACTGCCGTACTCAGATATGACGAAAAATTAAAGATAACAAATATAGATGTTGTCGATAATGAAGCAATTGTTGAAACGGAAGCTTACAAAAAAATAAGCAAGTATATGGAAGAAGAATGTAAAAATGTGTTTTCTCCGTATTATGAGCTATTAGATTTTAAAATTTCGGATTATGAAGAAGAGATTGTTGGCAGAAATGTTGAAGCGGTTTTTCACTATAAAGTTATTCATAAAAATTATGATAAAGACCCGGATACGGTTCAATATATTAGGGAAGCGAAAGAACGAGGTGACAAGAATTACCAGCAACTGTACGACGAATATCTGCAGCCGAAAGAAATGAATTTTTACTTGAAGGCAAGGATAGATGAAAATGCCGAGATAACCTTGTACTATAATTTTTCACCCCATGGCATAGACTGGCAGGAAACTGAAATGTCTGACTTTATTATAAAATAAGGAGAGCTAACTGCTTTCCTTAAAGTCATACCAAATCCAAAGCACAATATTCCATGAACATTTGCCTGTATGCAAGTGAAACAAGACGTACTTAAATTTGGACTACTATATTGGCATGACCATTATCAGACATGGATTCCATTCATCCCATAATGTTGGAAATACTTCAAGCTTCTTGAATCCAAGAGACTCATAGAAAGCAACTGTTTGGTCGTATTCTTCATAGCATCCCTGGTTCACAGTTTTAACCTGCAGGATATAATATTCATTTTTCTTAGCATAATTAAATAATGAATTAAATAACAGCCTTCCGATACCCATTCTTTGCCATGATTTCAATACGCCCATACAATGTATTTCGACAGCATCCCGGCTGGTTTCCTTGAGTGTTATAAATCCAACATATTTATTGTTATCAGAAGCTGCCCAAAAAGGAAGCTCTTTTCCATCATTAATGTATTCTGCTGTACTGTCAGGCAACCCAAACCATTCCGGCAAATCTTTCAACACATTACAGGCAATTTGTTCTTTTAATTCTTTATTCTCTATTTTCATTATTTCAACCATTACGCACTCCTATTTTTAAACTTGATTAATTCATATAATTGAATTATAGCATAAAACTTTTTCAAATTATACACCTTTCCCGTGGCTTGCTAATCATTATCAAACATGGATTCCATTCAATTATGCAAATATAAGCTTGTTATTATGGTATGATAATGGTATAATCAGCACATAAAATGGAGGTGTAGTTATGCCGCGTATAATTCCAATTAAAGATTTGAAAAATACAGCAGAAATATCAAAGATGGTTCATGAAGCAGAAGAACCTGTATATGTTACTAAAAACGGCTATGGGGACATGGTTATTATGAGTGTCGAAATGTATGAAAGTACAATGAAGAGATTAAAAATGTATCATGAACTGGAAATTTCCGAAAAGAATATTGAAGAAGGAAAAATGAAGGATGCAGAAGAATCTCTTGGCATGCTGAGAAAAAAGTATGAACTATAGACTTGTTGTTACGAAACGTGCGGAAGAATTATTGGATAATGTTTTAAATTATATTATAAATCAGTTGAAAAATGCAAAAGCAGCAGATAGCCTTATGAAAAGCATCAGACATGTATACAATAACCTTAAAGAAAATTCTAAAATATACGCATATTCAAACGATATGTTACTGAAAGCCAAGGGATATAGAAAAGCGGTTGTTCTGAATTATAACTATGTAATTATTTTTCGTATTGAAGAAGAACTGAAAATAGTATATATTGTTGGGTTTTTTCATGGCTTAGAATCCTACAGCAATAAAATATCATTTTTATAGACAGAAAAGAGGGCATTCCGAACTAGTTTACCTGGTTCGGAATAACCATCCCTTTTGGTTATTGTTCAACAGGACGGATACCAGCCTATAATGCAGTATGGAATGGTAAATTCAACAATTCCTGTTGAATATGGAGCTATGTCATATTGCTGGTAGTAAATTGTTATTCCCCCGGGAGATAAATAAAAACTATCAGGATTAAAGTTTTTTATAATTAAATCTTTGTAATCATCAAAATAGATTCCCGGATTGTCTGTTAAGTTTTTCTCTGCCCGCCTGATTATTTCATCAGTCAGCAGAAGTTTGTAGTCAGTGTTGGGTTTGAAGAAGCAATAAAGATAAATATTTTCTCCGGTACATAATTCCCAGGTGTTAGAGGTTCTTACGGTGTTTCCATGGGCTCCTCCCGTGAATTCATATTTGTCTGTATAAAGGCTTAAAAAGCAATTATCATTGTAGGTTATTGTGTATTCCATGTAAGCTTCATACCCATGAAAAGGATAATTATTCTTCAGAGAATCCATGTAACCACTTATTGCCTGTTCATAAAGTGTGTTTGAAACATATCTGAAGTATTCATTAACCTGGGTTCTTATCTGTGCATTTATTTTTCTTTCAGCAATGGGGTTATTATTAACAGTTACTATGGGATACTTAATAGTAAGCTTCAGCATATTAGTGTTATCGTATCCGAATGTACGATTTATTTCCCGCATAATTATATTGGAAAAGCATCTTGGTTTTCTCATTTACAACCCTCCCATATATACTATGTTTATGGCACAACAAGTGTGC